>OLGD01001161.1_pt1 | contig 43101 bp, 35 predicted proteins | sample 1605311 | NCBI WGS metagenome assembly OLGD01 (sample SAMEA3888917, study PRJEB22519) | human gut metagenome | biome: human gut; feature: human-associated habitat; material: faeces | place: Denmark | collected 2010
GGAGGGGATAGAAGCATTGGCGAAGCCAATCTTCGTAAGGGGCGTCAGCCCCTTCAATGGAAGCGGCCCTGCCGCCCCCTTCAATGGAAGCGGCACTGCCGTCACCTTTAATGGAATCGGCACTGCCGCCCCCTGCGGCGATTGACAAAGCCAATGCGCCTGCCCCGTTTTGACGATAATGCCGTTTATTCATTTCGCAGGCGGAAATAGCCAGTCCCGCTTCAATTGTCCCTTGCTTTCGCGTTTGGGTTGCCGCTCAGACGAGAACGCAAAAGCCCGCGCAGCGAAACTTTTGTTGGCAACGAACCGCTGCGGAATATGATATGAACTACAAGAACAACGCATCGCCGTGGGTAAAAAAACGAGCGCGCAGCGAAAAACAGAATCGCCGCTGCCGCCGAGACGGGCGCTGCTGTGCGGCGAGTTCAATTTGAAAGAGCCCGCCGCCGGTCGCATACGCCAGTACGCTCCCGACAGCGGGCTCTTTCAAAACGGAGCGTTAGCGGCAGGCGCTCGCTCCGCGCCAAAAGCATTCGCCAAATCAGGCGTCTTTGAATTTTGAGACGAGCTCGTTTATTGTGGCCTTTGCGTCGCCGTAGATCATTCTGGTGTTCGGCCTGAAGAACAGCCCGTTTTCGAGGCCGGAGAATCCCGCCCCCTTGCCGCGTTTGAGCGCTAGCACCGTCTTCGCCTTGAACGCCTCTATTATCGGCATTCCGTAGATCGGGCTTCCCTTGTCCTCCGCGGCGGCGGGGTTTACAACGTCGTTGGCGCCTATCACTATCGCAACGTCCGCGTTTTCGAGGATTTTGTTTGCCTCCTCCATTTCTTTGAGCTGTTCGTAGGGAACGTCGGCTTCCGCGAGCAGCACGTTCATGTGCCCGGGCATGCGGCCGGCGACGGGATGTATTGCGAACGCGACTTCCGCGCCGTTGTTTTCGAGGATTTCGGCGAGCTCCTTGACGGCGTGCTGCGCTTGCGCCACCGCCATTCCGTAGCCCGGGATGAACACAACGCTCTGGGCGGCTTCGAGGATGTAGTACGCGTCGTCCGCGGAGATGGCTTTCATCTCGCCCTCGACTTTGTTTTTCGAGCCTCCCGCCGCGGAGCCGAAGCCCGAGAACAGCACGTTGGAGAGCGTCCTGTTCATCGACTTGCACATTATGACGGTGAGTATGACGCCGCTTGCGCCGACGAGGGAGCCCGCGACGATGAGCACATTGTTTTGTATAACAAAGCCCGCCGCGCAAGCCGCCAGGCCGGAGAGAGAGTTGAGCAGCGATATTACCACCGGCATATCGCCCCCGCCGATGGGCATGACGGCCACTATGCCGAGGACGAGCGACAGGACTATCGCGGCGGCCATCATTTCATATCCGACCTGGTAGTCTCCGACGACCGTGAACGCGGCTGAGGACGCGAGCGCGAGCAGCGCGATTGCCGCGTTTACGGCCTTTTGCCCTGCGTAGATAGCGGGCTTTCCGGACAGTTTTCCGGAGAGCTTTGCCCATGCGTAAGCCGAGCCCGTGAACGTCACGCCGCCGATGAGAATCGTTGAGATAATTGCAAATTTTGAAAATCCGCCGACCGCGATATTTGCGACGCCGTCGTAATGGTATTCCGCCCACGCCACGAGAAGCGAGGCGAGCCCTCCGAAGCCGTTGAGCAAGGCGACCATCTCGGGCATGGAAGTCATCTTGACTTTCTTTGCCGCTATCCAGCCCGCGAGCGTGCCGAGCAGCAGGCCGCCGGCGAGGATCGCCCATGTGATTTTATCGGTGGCGTCGAGAATCTTGTGGTCAAAGAGCGTGAACACTACCGCCACGAGCATGCCGACCGAGGACAGTATGTTGCCCTTTCGGGCGGTTTCGGCCTTTCCGAGCATTTTTATGCCCAGAATGAATATTACGGCTGAAACTATGTAGGCGATGTTTATGATTTGCGGGTTCATGGCTATTTGTCCCCCTTCTTTTTAAACATGGCAAGCATCCTGTCGGTGACGAGGTATCCGCCGACCACATTGATAGTCGCCAGCACAAGCGCCGCAAATCCGAGGGCGGTGGCGAACATGCTGTTGTCGGTGCCGCCCGTGGCGATGATAGCGCCGACTATGGTTATGCCGCTTATGGCGTTTGAGCCGCTCATAAGGGGCGTGTGCAACTGGCTGGGCACCTTGGATATCAGCTCGAATCCGAGGAACACGGACAGCGTGAATATGAATAGCAACAGAATCAGTTCCATGGCAATGTCCTCACATAAAGCGTTCGTCGGTTATCTTGCCGTCGCGGGCGACGACGCACGATTTCATAATCGGGTCTTCCATATTTACGCGGAATTCGCCGTCGGAAGTGAAGTGTTCTATGAAATTATAAACGTTCGCCCCGTACATCTGGCTTGCCGTCGCGGGCACGGAGGCCTCGAGGCAGGTGTTGCCGATTATCATCACGCCGTTGGGCGAGATTACGGTCTCGTCGGGCTTGGAGCCCTCGACGTTGCCGCCGCTCTCGACCGCCATGTCCACCACAACGCTGCCGGGTTTCATTCCGGCGACCATTTCGGCGGTTATTATTACGGGCGCCTTTCTCCCGAAGAGTTTTGCCGTGGTTATCACCACGTCCGCCTGGGCGCAAACTTTCGCCATTCCCTTGCGCTGCAGCTCGATTTGCTCGGGTGTGAGAGCCTTGGCGTATCCCTGCGCCGTCTGGCCCGTCTCGCCGAGGTCGATTTTAACGAATTTTGCCCCGAGGCTTTTGACTTGCTCCTCCACTACGGGGCGGGTGTCGAACGCCTCGACCCTCGCGCCGATTCGCTTGGCGGTGGCTATCGCCTGCAATCCCGCGACCCCGACGCCTACTATGAAAAATTTCAGGGGCGAAATCGTGCCAGCCGGTGTCATCATCATGGGCGCTATTTTGTTTATGGAAGTCGCCGCCTTCAGCACCGCGCAGTAGCCCGCGAGGTTGGACTGCGAGCTCAGAACGTCCATTTTTTGCGCTATCGTGCTGCGCGGGATCATCTCGAAGCTCGCCGCGGTCACTCCGGCGTCGGCGAAAGCCTTTATGAGCGCCTTTTCGTTGAACGGGTCGAGAAGGCTCAGGTGGAAGGAGCCCTTCTTTAATTTGGCGACATCGTCTGCGGAGGGCTTGCGCACCCCGACGACGAAATCCGCCGCGCCCGCCTCTCCGGAATCGGCGATTTCGGCGCCCGCGTCCGAATACTGCGCGTCGGAGAACCCGGCCTTCACGCCCGCTCCGCGGCAGACTTTTACGGCCCAGCCGAGTTTGCCGAGTTTCTTCGCGTCCGCCGGCGTGACCGCCACGCGAGTCTCCCTCGGGTCTGTTTCTGCTGATACGAATAGTGTTTTCATCGGTATATCCAATGTTGCGCCCTTCCAAAATGAAAATCAACCCATTTTTTAAATTTACTGTTAACTAAAAAATCGCCCAAAGTTTCTTGCTCCGATTGCGCCGCCTAATATTTTCAGGAATATGGATATGAAAAAATTCTTTTGCGCATTGTTTTTGGCGTCGCAGCTCGCCGCAGCGTCCGGCGCCGCCGAAAAAATTTCCGATCTTTCCGCGCGCCAGGCGCCGGAATGGCTGACTAAAACCGTGATATGCCAAATTCCCCTGCGCTCCTTTACGCAGGAGGGCACGCTTGCGGCGGCTACCGAGCGGCTCGGGCACCTCGCGGACGCGGGAATCGGCTGCGTGTACCTCATGCCGATAGTCGAGTCCGACCCCGACCAGAACAGGGAGTTTTGGAGCCCCCGCCAGAAAAAGAGCAACACGAACAACCCGTGCAATCCGTACAGGATAAAGAATTATTTTAAAATAGATTCCGAATACGGGACGGAAGCCGACCTGAAAAAGTTCGTGGACCGCGCCCACGAACTGGGAATGAAAGTAATATTGGATCTGGTCTACTACCATTGCGGGCCGACTGCCGACATCATAACCACAAACCCCGATTTCGTGACGCGGGACGAAAACGGCAAAGTCAAAAACGGTCTTTGGCGCTTTCCGGCGCTCAATTTCGACAACCCGAAATTGCGCGAATACCTGATTTCAAACATGGAATATTTTGTCCGCGAATTTGGCGTTGACGGCTACCGCGCGGACGCGGAGACCCACATCCCCATTGAATTTTGGGAAAGCGCGCGCGCGCGGCTCGAAAAGATAAAGCCCGACATCGCCCTGATAGCCGAGTCCACCCGCGCCGTATGCCAGCTCAAAGCGTACGACGCCAACTACGGTTTTGGAATCGCTATAAATATGAAGGATTTCTTCGCGGGCTCCAAGGATGCGAAGTTCAAGACCGCCGGCGATCTCGAAAAGAGGTTTACGGAAAACAAGGCGCGCTATCCGAAAGGCGCGCGCGTGATGTACCACTACGACAACCACGACCTCTCCACCGACCACGGAAGGCCGGAGGCGGAGATGCCCTATGAGGCCGCGGACGCGATGACGGTTTTTCTCATAGCCATCGACGGCATTCCGATGCTTTTTGCCGGCAACGAAATCGCCGACAGGGCGGAGTACAGCCTTTTCGCAAACAGGCACCACAACCGCAGCGTTCTCGACTGGTCCGCGGCGTTCACCGACGCCGGAAAGCGCAGGCTGGAAATCGTGAAGACAATGTCCAAAATCCGCCGCGAGCGCCCGGAATTTTTCTCGGGAGAGATGAAATGGATAGACTCCGGAAACGACAAGGTGCTGGCTTTCGAGCGCGCCAAGGGCGATTCAAAAACTTTCGTGTTCGTGAGCGCCTCGCCGGAGCCGGTTGAGATTTCCGCGAAGCTCTCCGAAAACCCGAAGGCGTATTTCGCGCGGGGGGCAAAAGTTTCGGGCGGCGGGGATTCGGCGAAAGTTTCGCTGGATCCCTACGGATTCGCGCTGATTGAGTAGCGGGATTTCCCCTGTTCGGCTTATTGCAAAAGTTCGGCGGGATAGGCATATACCCGCCGTTCTTGAAAGTGGCGACGATTCGGGAAAATTTTCGCGTCATTCGTTTATTGTAATATATTTGACAGGAAAAAATGCCAAATTATTTTTATAACTATGAAATATTTTTACGCATTTCTTTCCTTATTGTACTCGTTATCGTTGGCGTCCGGCGCCGCCGAAAAAATTTCCGATCTTTCCGCGCGCCCGGCGCCTGAATGGTTGACAAAAAGCGTGATATGCCAGGTTCCCCTGCGCTCCTTCACGCAGGAAGGCACACTTGCGGCGGCGACCGAGCGGCTCGGGCATCTCGCGGACGCGGGAATCGGCTGCGTGTATCTGTTGCCGATAGCAGAGGCTGACCCGGATCAGAACAGGGAGTTCTGGAGTCCCCGCCAAAGAAAGAGCAATATCAATAACCCGTGCAATCCGTACAGAATAAAGAACTATTTTAAAATAGACTCCGAGTACGGGACGGACGCCGACCTGAAAAAATTCGTGGATCGCGCCCACGAGTTGGGAATGAAAGTCATACTTGACTTGGTCTACTACCACTGCGGGCCTACCGCCGACATCATAACCGCAAACCCCGACTTCGTGGTGCGCGACGAAAACGGCAAAGTGAAAAAGGGCGAATACCATTTCCCGGAGCTTGATTTTAAAAATCCGAAATTGCGCAGCTATCTGATTTCAAATATGGAATACTTTATCAGCGAGTTTGGCGTCGACGGATACCGCGCCGACGCTGAAAGCCTCATTCCAATAGATTTTTGGGAGACAGCCAGGGAAAAAATCGAAAAAATAAAGCCGGATGCCATCCTAATAGCCGAATCCCCGCGCCCCGAATGCCAGCTCAAAGCGTACGACGCCAACTATGGATTCGGAGTATCTGTCGATATGAAAGATTTCTTCGCGGGTTCCAAGGATGCAAAGGTCAAGACCGCCAAGGAGCTCGGGAAGAAATTTGCGGAAAATCTGGCGCGCTATCCGAAGGGCGCGCGCGTGATGTACCACTACGACAACCACGACATATCTTCATATGACGGCAGGCCGGAGGCGGAGATGCCCTATGAGGCCGCGGACGCGATGACGGTTTTTCTCCTCGCCTTGGACGGCGTTCCGATGCTATTTGCCGGCAACGAAATCGCGGACAGGGCGGACTTTCATGCGTTGGCCAACAGATACCACAAGCGCAGCGTTCTGGACTGGTCCGCGGCGTTCACCGACGCCGGAAAGCGCAGGCTGGAAATCGTGAAGGCAATGTCCAAAATCCGCCGCGAGCGCCCGGAATTTTTCTCGGGAGAGCTGAAATGGATAGACTCCGGAAACGACAAGGTGCTGGCTTTCGAGCGCGCCAAGGGCGATTCAAAAACTTTCGTGTTCGTGAGCGCCTCGCCGGAGCCGGTTGAGATTTCCGCTAAACTTTCCGAGAACCCGAAGGCGTATTTCGCGCAGAGGGCAAAAGTTTCGGGCGGCGGGGATTCGGCGAAAGTTTCGCTTGAACCCTACGGATTCGCACTGATTGAGTAGCGCAAGGAAAGATTTTTTTATCTTATATTCCATAGCCCGTCCCCGCGCCGAAAAATTCGGAGCGGGGGCGTTTTTTTTGAAGATTGAGGAGTTTTGCGCGGCGAGGTCCGGCGGCAAGCGGCGCGCGCGGTTTTCAAAAAGTGTTTTTCCGAAGAGCCTTTTGCCCGCTTTTTTTTGCGTTAAAGGGCTTGACTTGCCTTCGCGCGGAATTTTATTGTCTTAATTAATCAAACGTTTGAGGCGCGCCGCGCTTTCCGTTATGGTAAAAAATATTTGCATATGAAAAGAAGAGATTTCCTAAAAACATTTGCGTCGGCGTCCGCGGCGATCGGCATGCCCGCTATCATTCCGGCTTCCGCGCTCGGCAAGGGCGGCGCGACCGCCCCCAGCGAGCGCGTGACGATGGGTTGCATAGGTCTCGGCACCCAGGGAACCGCCAACACCAAGAATTTTACCGGCGACAAGCGCGTGCAGTTAGTCGGGCTCTGCGATGTCAACAACACCGAGGGCAGGCAGTACTATTGGTACGACAATAAGGACACCAAAGGCCTGCGCAACGCGCGCAAGCTCTTCGGAATGGACATTCCCGTGTACGCGGATTTCCGCGACATGCTCGCCAACGCCGACGTCGACGTCGTGATGACGGCCCTTCCCGACCACTGGCACGCCATAGTGGGAATCGCGTGCGTCAACGCCGGCAAGGACGTGTTCGGCGAAAAGCCCCTCACGCGCACCATACGCGAGGGCAAAGTTTTGCGCGAGGCCGTCCTGAATTCCGGCAGGATATGGCAGACGGGCTCGTGGCAGAGGTCGCTTCCGGACTTTGTCCGGGCGGCGGAGATCATACGCAACGGCTATCTCGGGCGCGTCACGCGCGTAAAGATAGGCCTGCCGTCGAATTTCAAGGCGGAAATCCTCAAACCCGTTCCCGTGCCCAAAGGCTTCGACTGGCAGATGTGGCAGGGGCCCGCCCAGCCGAGCTACTACAACCCATGCAAAACCTTCACGCGATGGAGGGGGGTGACGAATTACAGCGCGGGCAAGATCGCCGACTGGGGCGCGCACCACCTCGACATCGCCCACTGGGCGCTCGGATACGACGATTCCGGAGCCGAGGAGATCGTGCCTGAGTTCGTAGAATGGCCGAAGAGCGGATTCTCCGACCAGCCGCTGAAATTCAAGGTCGTCATGCACTACCCGGGCGGCGTCGAAATTGAAATATCCGACATGAACCGCAACGGAGTTCAGTTCTTCGGGACAAAGGGCATGCTCTTCGTCTCGCGCGAGACGCTTTATTCCGATCCGCTCGGAATCGCCGAGACGAGGATTTTGCCGACGGAGAGCAGGCTGTTCCCGATACGTAGCGGCAACCACTTTACGGCGTTCATCGACAGCGTTCTCGACCGCCGCGCGGCGGTGACGGACATCGGAATCGCGCACCGCACCAACACCGGCTGCCTTCTGGCGGAAATCGCGTACCGCCTCAACCGCCCGATAAAGTGGGACGCCAAAAAAGAGGAAATTGTCGGAGACCCCGAGGCCGCCCGCATGTGCGACAGGGCGTACAGTGCGCCGTGGCAGCTCCAGGCGTAAACCGGAAAGGAGAATTTTTGAAGTGATGAAAACTTTCGGACTTTTTGCCGCGCTTGCGGCTGCTGCGGCTTTCTCGCCGGCTTTTGCGGACGTCTACGACGACTTTGCCTCATACGACGCGGGTATGGACAACGCCTGGTTTTTCGAGCTTTCGGCGCTCGCCCAGAAAAAGGGTTCGGCGGCGCAGGTGCGCGAAAACCTCGCGCGGGCGATATCCTCCAAGCCCGTATCCGACGCGGCGTTCCGCGGCGCCTGCCTGATTTTGAAGCCCATCGCGGATTCGGACACGATTCCCGCGCTCGCCCCCGCGCTCAAAAATCCGGCGCGCGTGTCATCGGCGTGCAATGTGCTCATTGGGCTCGGCTCGGACGGTTTTGACGCCCTCAAATCCGCGCTTGGATCGGTTTCCGACAACTATTGCCGTGAAACCATAATCTCCTCCATAGCGTCTTTCGGGGGCTCCGACGCGGCCGAGGCGATAGCGCCGTTCGCTCTCTCGGACGACGCGAAGCTCGCGGAATTCGCCACTGTCGCGCTCGGGACGATAGGGGATTCGGCCGTTTTGGAGACTCTGGAAAAGAACGTTAAAAGTTCAAATCCCGCCGTGAAAAAGGCGGCGGAAAACGCGCTTGTGTCCTTCGCGCGCCTGCGTTTTGCCGCGGGCGACAGGGGCGGCGCGCGCAGGGCGCTGGCGTCGGTCGGAGAGGATTGCGGCTCGGCGGTAAGGCTGCGCGCGCTGCTCGCCAAAAAGGGCGGCAACAGGTATCTGGACAAGCTCATAATGGGCGGCGGAAAGCTTTCCGCTCCGGCCGGGCGCGCAATGAACGGCAGGCGCGAATTTTCGGAGTCGGCGAAAATAATCTCGGCATTCCCGAAGTTGCCGCGCGAAGGCAAGCTTGCGGCGATGGGAACTTTTATGCTCTCCGGCGACACGCGCTTTTATCCGGTCATCGCTCCGGAGCTCGACTCCGCCGATCCCGATATCCGCGCGGAGGCAATTTACGCGGCGCGCTTCATCTGCACCGACGACGCAAACCTGCGCAAAATATGGGACATTTACAAGCAGTGGCAGAAGCCGTTTTCGCCGCTCGCCCGCAATGTGCTGAACGAAAACCCGAGCCTCGCGATGGCGGCTATATTGAAGGAAAAGGCAAAAAGCGACCTTATCGCGCTCGAAATCCTCGTGATTCGCGGCGACGTGGACGCCCGCAAAAAGCTCTGGGAAATGTTCGCCGCCCCGAACCGTTCTCCGCAAGTGGCGTCGACCGTGGAAAAGACAATCACGTACGGGGATCTTCCGGAATTCGCGCGCTTTCTGAAATCCTCCGACAAGTCGCTCGCCTCCGACGCCTCCAAGATCATAATAAAGAAGCTCGCCAAAAGCCGCGACAAGGCGTTCATGCGCTCCGCCCTTCCGCAGATAATGAAAGGCAACGCCGACGAGGGCGGCGAGCAGTACAAGTTCATATCCTCTAAGCTCGGGCTTTGATGGCCGCTTTTGCAAAAGGGGCGCGCGGCGGAAACATTCCGCTTCGCGCCTTTTTTTTTGCGCGATTTGCAAAGCGGAGGTTTGCGCCTGCCGCGGGGAGGTTGGCGGAGTGTAATCAAAGCTTCCGCGCGGCATTGCGGGTTCCGCAAGGTTGGCCGGAAGCACAAGCGCGGCGCGGGCGCGCAATCGGCGGAGAATCCGCGCGCTCATTGCGGAGGTTTTCCCCGGCGGCGGAGATAAGTTTGCGCGCCGGCGCGCGGCGAAAAGCGTTTGACTTTTCGCTCTTAGTGCGTTAACTATTTTTTTAATGAGAACGAAATATTTTTCCATATCGCCGATTTTTGCCGCGCTTTTTTTCCTCGCCGCGCGCTTTTTTTCGCCGGCGGCCTGCGCTTCCGAGAGCGGCGCCCCCGAAGGCGGGCTCGACGTTTTGTGCGTCTACTATCCGCATTGGCACGTCTATCCCTACGGGGAAAAGTGGTTCGGGAAAGGCTGGACGGAATGGGAGTTCGTAAAGACGGGCAAGCCGCGCTTCAAGGGGCACAAACTTCCGTACTGCCCGATACCCGGATACCTCGACGGCAAGAATCCAGCCGATGTCGCCAAGGAAATCGACCTTGCATCGAACGCCGGCATAACGGTGTTCCTGTACGACTGGTACTGGTACGGAGGAAAGCGCACGATGCAGGAGTCTCTCGAAGAGGGGTTTTTGAAGGCTCCCAATCGGGACAAAATGAAGTTCGCAATAATGTGGGCCTACCACGACAGGGTAAACGCTTTCCGGCCCGACCCTACGGCTCCGCGCGAAGTTCTCATGAAGCTCGAGAGCGCTCCGGAAGATTTCCTCGCCGCGCTCGACTATTGCATAAAGCATTATTTTAAAGAGCCCAACTATTACAAGGTCGGCGGCCGCCCGTTTTTTTCGATATACAACGCTCCGGATTTCGTAAAGCGCCACGGGGGCGCGCAAAACGTGAAGAAACTTTTCGACGCCGCTGCCGGCGCCATGCGCAAAAACGGCCTGCCGCCCGTCCACTGGAACGCCATGGTCGGAAGCGCGCCGGAGGCCGAAATTATGAAAGCCGCCGGATTTGAGAGCACCACGAGGTACGGGATAAACGCATACCACAGGGATCTTCTCCAAAAAGAGCCGGTAGACGGAATTTTCTACGACTACGCCGACGCCGTGCCCGCCCACGAAAGGCACTGGCGAAATATGGCGAAATCCCCGCTGCCCGACATTCCGATAGCGACGATGGGCTGGGATTCCTCTATGCGCTGCCGCAACGACGTAAAATTGCCGTGGCCCGAAGGGGCGAAATATCCGTACGGCGGGTTTTATATCAACAACACCCCCGACATATTCGGGGAGATTCTGGCAAAGGCGAAAGCTTTCGCGCTCGCGGATCCGAAGAAGCCCGGAGCCGTTCTCATAAACGCGTGGAACGAGTACACCGAGGGTTCGTACCTGCTGCCCGACATCCGCGACGGCGACGGCTATTTGCGCGCCGTGGCGTCCGTTTTCGGCAGGCGCCCGGCGGGAGAATACGTTTACTTCGACTGCGCCACGAAAAAGCAGTGCCGCGTCCGCGCCGCCGACTTTGAAAACGTCTCCTACGGCCCGCACTACAAGAACAAGTTGGACGTGTGGCTGCCGAAGGGCGCAAAGGGAAAGGCGCCCGCCATAATCTACTTCCACGGCGGCGGCTGGTCTACCGGAGCGATAGCCGACAGATTTGTGGAGGCGTCCCTCGAAAAAATCCTGTCGAAGGGCGTCGCCGTCGTAGCCGCAAATTACAGATTCGTTCAGGACGCCCGGGACGCCGGCATTTTTCCGCCCGTCGCCGCCCCCATGGAGGACTGCGCGAAAGTCGTGGAATTTGTGAAAAAGAACGCGGGCAAATGGAATGTCGACCCGGGCAGAATCGCCGTGAGCGGCGGTTCGGCGGGCGCGTGCTCCGCGCTTTATGTCGGCCTTTCCCCCGACTGCGAAAGCGTGGCGGCTATAGGCGCGAACATTCCGCAGACATCGCTCGACCCCGCGCAGATGCGCGAGTGGATACCGAACATAGCCTACGGGGCGCACGCATTCGGGCGGCGGAATTTTAAAGAGTGGCTCGCCGCGCGCGAAGAGCTGCTGCCGCACATAAAAAAATATTCCCCCGCGGGGCTTGTTGCGGGCGCCGCCAGGCGCGGGAGCCCGAAAAAGATTTTCCTGCAAAATTTCAGAAAGGAGGCCGCGGGGGAGGTTTCCAAAGACCCGACCCATTCCCCGAAGTTCTGCGAGAAATTCGCGGAAATCTGCTCCGCCGAAAAGCTCGACTGCCAAATCGTGTACGGCTCCGCCGAAAAGATGTTCGACGAGCTTTCGGACTACCTCGCCAATTTGAAGTGACGCCGCGTCGTATTGGGGCGCGCAAAAAAGCGGAAGGCTTTTGCCTTCCGCCTTTTCAATTTCAGGCTACTTTTTCTTTTGCGGCGGCGGGGGCTGCAAAACCTGCCCGTCGGCGAGGAGCCTTTCGCGCAGCTTCGGGTAGTCGACGTCCTGGACGGCGCAGCCGGCGTCTATTGCCATCGACGCCGCGGTCGCCGCGCTCTGCCCGAGAATCATGAACACCGGCTCCATCCTTATCGAGCCGAACGCCACGTGCGACGCCGAGAGCGCGACGGGCACGAACAGGTTTTCGCACTCGGACTTTTTCGGGACGATGCTCTTGTAGCTCACGGGGTACGACTGCCTGACGGGCTTTTCAAACCCGCCCTCAACCGCGACTTTCCCGTCTTTTACGACCCTTTCGACGTGGTGCGAATCCATCTGGTAGCTGCCGAGCCCAACGGAGTCTTCGGCGGTTCTTTCGAGGGTGCAGTTTGCCTGCGTCATCACGTAGTCGGAAAGCAGCCTGCGCGCCTCGCGCACGTAGAGCTCGTGCGGCCAGTGCCCGGTCTCAGGAAATTCGTTTGCCTCCGGGCCGTAGGCGGCAACCCTCTCACGCAGGCCGGCGGGGACGGACGGGTCGTTCGCCAGAAAATACATGAAGCCCTGCTGGTAGTTCACGTGGTCCTGGAAGATCTTTTCGCGCTCCTCATAGGAGCCTTCCGCCCATCCGAAGTTTGCGCCCACATGGTCTATCGAAATCGGGCCGGCGTTGTTGCAGTCGCCCTCGTTTATCTTTACGGGGCCGTGGCGGTAGCGCAGATCCCAGAAGTCGGCGGACGGGGCGGAATTGACGTAGCGCTTGAGCAGCTCGTACCTCTCGGGGCGGTAGTTGTCGGGCTTGGGCCACGGCACCTTTTCCCCTTTTTTTGTCGCCCACATTCTGAAACAGTAGGATTGCAGTTTTTTGTCGCCCTTGCCGATATTGTCGGCCTTCGCGCCGCTCACGCCCTCTATGAGGCCGCTCGACGGGTCGCCCGGAACTTTGTACGGATCCACGGCGAACCTGGGTATGTGGCTGTGCTTTGAAAAATAGACGCCGTTGTATTTTTCGCCGAAGCGCGCGTTGTCTTCGCGCCCGACCATGTACGATACTCCCGCCTTTGCCATGAGGTCGCCCTCGTAGGTCGCGTCGACGAACATCTTGCCCTTCGCGCTGTCGCCGTTTTCAAATACGATTCTCTCGATTTTTCCGCCCTTCTTCTCTACTTTGTCGAGACGGTGTTCGAAGAAAACGGGAACCCCCGCCTCGTCGAGCAGCTCCAAAAAGGCTCTCTCCGCCTCGGATGGGCGGAAGCCGGTCATTTTGCCTATCTTTTTGTAGAGCTCAACCGCCATGCCCCCGATGGCGCTCTTTTTGCCGATGTCGGTTTCGGTGAGGCCCGCGGAGGTGAGCCCCCCGACGTGGCGCCTGAATACGTAGAGGGCGGCCGTCTTGCCCATTCTTTTGGCCTGCACCGCGGCGCCCACTCCGGCGGGGGTGCCCCCATATACCACAACGTCAAATTCCCTTTCGGCGGGATTCGCGCTCTTTTTTACGGGATAATAGTATTTGAGCCCCGGGTTGGGGGTGGTCGGGGCGGGCAGGGCGTTTGCGCCCGCAGCGGCGATTGCGAGAACCGCCGATGCCGCCAGAAGCGATGTCGTGATTTCTTTCATGCTGCGTTATGCGATTGGTGTTTTGGTTTAATCGGTTGCAATTTCTTTTGGCGCGTCCGGCTCGGCTTCCAGCCTGTATTCTTTTACGCCGTTTTCGTGCAGGGGCAGGACGATCTCGCGCGGCTTGCCTCCGGCGGTGTATGAAATTTTGTACTTGCCGTAGAATCCGCGGAATGCGAGCGACTGCGCGGGGGATTGGGCGGCGGCTTTCGTCGTCCATTCCTCCTTTATCAGCTTTCGCAAAACCTCGTAGGACTTTTTCTTCTCAAAGTCGAAAGTCAGTATGCCCGACTTCCATTTGCCCTCGGCTTTGCTCGTGCCGTCCACCGTGTGCCACCACGTTATCGAGCGGACGTTCGGGTGGCTGAACCACAGGCGGTAAAATTTTTCGGCGACAAACGCCTGGTTTTCCTCGCCCTCGGGCCCGTCGGGCAGCCCGGGTATGGTGATTTCGGTGATTTGCAGCGGCAGCCCGAGCTCCGAGTACAAGTCGAGAACCGCGAATATGAATTCCGGACGGAAAGCTTTCCCCCGCAAAATGTCCGCCCAGAGCTTTTCGGAAAACACGTGCAGCTGCAGCCCGATTTCGTCCACTTTGCAGCCGCGCAAAAGCAGGTTTTGCACGAGCAGATACAGGGGGCTGTATTCGCGGTTTCTGTATCCGTCCTCCCATGCGTCCGAGAGCTCGTTGTATGTGAACGCCGCGCTTTCGGGCAGATGCTTGCGCGCCTCGACGAACGCCTTGTAGACGGGGTCTTTGTGCATGTATTTGCGCGTCTGGGCGTCGTAGAAAGTGCAAAATTCGTTGGCGATGTTCCAGTACGGTATCTCATCCCCGAAGCGTTCGCACAGTTTTTTGAAGTATCTGTCGCCCGCCGCCGCGCTCGCGTCTTCCGTCTTTGCAACCCAGTCGGGGAAGTGCCATTGCCTGTTGAACCACGCCAGGCAGTGCGCGCGGTATGTGAGGTCGAGATCCTTAAATTCGTCGAGCACGAATGCGGGGGGCGGGCGGAAGCGCATGAACGGGGCGTCCTTCTCAAATCTGTACTTTCCGGGCTCGGGCTCGTAAAATTTCCAGAGCGTGGAAATCGTCGCCCCGTTGAAGAGGTCTTCCCACACGAGCTTTTTCATCTTCGAGACCCTCTCCATGTCCATTCCGCCGCTTTCGCCCCGCGTGGCGGCAAGCGCCATAGTCGGGGCGCCGAACACGAATTCGTGGCGGACGAGCTCGGCTTTGAGGTTTTCCACCGGCTTGTCGAAAGATATTTTGAAATCCCCCTTGCGGTTTTCCTCAATCCCGCGCTCTATGCGCGCCTTGACGTACGGGTCGTCCCAGAGCGCCCTGAGGTTGTCCGAAACCCTCATGCCCGTTTCCGCCCTTTCCGCAAACGCGGCGGCTCCCGCCAGAGCGGCTGCCGTTATTGCAATAAATGTGCGTGTTTTCATATGTAATGGGTTTGAATACGCTAACATTTGCGGGGTCGGCGGTCGAATGTTTTTTTTGTTTTTTGCAATGTTTTAAAATTTTCCGCGGGCGGGAGGCTTTTATCCGGCGCAAATTCCGCGCCGGACGAAAGTCAAAAAATGCGTGACAGGGCGCGGGTTTTGTGTTTCCATTCCCATCTGCAAAGAAAGCGCGGGGCGCCTTGCGCGCCTCCGCCGAACGAACAACCGGAAAAGGCAAAAATATATGATGAAAATAAAGACTCTCGCGATCGCCGCGGCCGCCCTCGCAATGGCGGGATGCGCGACGGATTCCGCCTGCGCAAAGGCCCCCAGGAAAAACATCGCCGTCCAGATGTACTCCATGCGCGACGACATCAAAAAAGACTACGACGGCTCCATAAAGAAGCTCGGCGAAATGGGCTTCACGGCGGTGGAGGCGGCCGGATACGGCGGCGGAAAATTCTACGGCAAGACCCCCGAAGACTTCAAGGCGGGCATAGAGGCGGCGGGCATGAAGGTTCTCTCATCGCACACGACAAAGCAGCTTTCCAAGAAGGAACTCGAAACGGGCGATTTCTCCGAATCCATGAAGTGGTGGGACGAATGCATCGCCGCCCACAAGGCTGCCGGCATGAAGTATATCGTCGCGCCGTGGATGAGCGTTCCCAAAACCCTCAAAGAGCTCAAGACCTACTGCGATTATTACAACGAAATCGGCAGGAGGTGCAAGGCCGCCGGCATATCTTTCGGCTACCACAACCACGCCCACGAATTCCAGAAGGTCGAAGGCAAGGTCATGTACGACTATATGCTTGAAAACACCAATCCCGACCTCGTGTTCTTTGAAATGGACGTCTATTGGACGGTGAGGGGCCAGAAAGCGCCCGTAGACTATTTCAAGAAGTATCCCAAGCGCTTCAAGCTTCTTCACATCAAGGATGAGAGGGAGCTCGGCGAGAGCGGGATGGTGGGATTTGACGCCATATTCAAGCACGCCGGCGAAGCGGGCATGGAATATCCCGTCGTGGAAGTTGAACGCTACAGCTTCACGCCCGCCGAGAGCATCAAAAAGAGCATAGACTATCTTAAAAAAGCGCCGTTCGTTTTGGGCGAATGATTTGTAAATAGCTCCGTTTCGGGGAAAGCAGCCGCTGGCAGGCGCTAACGCTCCTGACGGCGGCTTTCCACGAATGTTCGCTATTCGTCCAAAATGGAATTTGCACGCTTGGCTGCGCCGCGCGGGAGCGGGGCGCGCTGCCCGAAGAGATCGGGCAAGCCTCCTGCGGCGATTGGAAAAGCCAACCGCGCCTATTGCCAAAATTTCCTATATGGAGTTTATGTATATCCGAATAAAATGCCAACGCATTTCTGAAAGCCTTATTTTATAGTTTAGCCATGTTTCGGATAAAAGCGGCTTTCGTTTTCATTGCGCCAAGTCGGGGCGCAGTTTTCAAAATAAACTCCGGAAATGTTAACGAACCTCCCTTCTGGAAGGTTCATTTTTTTGTTGGGAATGGAAAGGAATGGAAACATTGGCAAAGCCAATCTTCGCGAGGGCTTGTGCGCCCCTTCAATAGCCGGAGCGCCTTGCGCCCAATCGATGGAATTGTGTCGCCATTCCGTTTTCAAACCGAATTTTTATTTTTGCGGCGATTATTATTGCCATTGCGGCGGCGCGGTATGAGGTGTTGCCTTTCGGCGAGCGTCTGTTTTGAGGAGTTTTAAAATGGCGTCTGTCGGGTCTATTAGGCGCGGCGGGTTTTCCGTCGTCGGAAGGTCGCACGGTTTGGCTGCGGAATTTTTCGGGCAGCGCAAAATTTCCTGCGCGGTGGACGCCACTCTCGGAGGCGGGCGCGACGCCTTGTTTTTGGCGTCTCTCTTATCGGAGGGCGGGAAGGTTTACGGATTCGACATTCAGGCGGAGGCCGTCCGGCGTTCCCGCGGGCTCTTTGAAAAAAACGGATTGTCGGACAGGTGCGAGTTTTTCAACGCCGGCCACGAAAACATGTCCGACCTCATTCCGCGCGCTCTATTCGGAAATGTGGGGTGCGTTTTCTTCAATCTCGGCTGGCTGCCGGAGTCCGACAAGTCTGTGGCTACGAGGCCCTCCACGACGGTCGCCGCTATTCGCGCTGCAGTGGAGCTGATGGATAAGTCGCGCGGTTTTCTGAGCGTGGCGGCATACCGCGCACACCCGGGAGGGCGGGAGGAATTTGAGGCTGTGGGGGAACTTTTTGAAAGGGAGATTCCATTTGGCGAATGCGAAATTTCCGATCCGGCGGACGCGGGGTCGCCGGCTCTATTCTACGCGCGTTTCGGGCGCGGGCGATAGATATTGAGGTTGGCAATGGGAGGTGAAGATTAATTTGATTGACATACATATAGGTTCCGCGCATTTTTGCATAAAATATAGGCAATAAGATAACGCTATGAAACCCAACGCCTTTATATGCGCTCTGTCTGCGCTCGCCGCAGTTTCGGCTTCCGCGGCCAATTACGTGTTCCACGGGAACGTCTCCGGCGACCTGCTCGACGCCGCTAACTGATACGAAGTCAGCGGGACGCCCGACATCTGGGCGCTGCCGTCAAACAAGGGCGGAACGTGGACTTTTTCGCAGGCTTCCACCGTCCCGACCGGAGGCGACATTTCCTCTATCGGCAGGTATTATTATGAAAGCGACACGCAGAACCTGATGAACGTTCCGGAGGATTTGTACGTCGGCCGCTCCGCGAGTATCGGCAAAATAATATTCAGCGAGGCGAGAAACTCCACGATATGGCTCGGCTCGGAGGGGCATGGCGGAGAGGATTTCGAGCTTTCAATGGACTATTACGGCTCGGGCTCCTATCACAATATAAGCAACAATATTTATATAAACTCTTCGGCTTCCCAAAATAGCTTTTCGATAAAAGTTTCGGGCGAAGTTTATCTGACGCGGGACACCCACAACTGGGGGAGCATCCAGACGGGCGCGCTCGACAAAATAGAGCTCGGCGCTTGGGGCTCGCATTTCAGGGCGTATATTTCAACACTTATGCCAGAAGCTACCATATATCTGGGGACGTAAGGCTCAACGCCAATACCGACGGGCATAACGACACCGCGCCCGCGAATGTGTGGACGGTTTTTGTTCCGCAAAACGCCCTTTCGGAGGACGCCCCGCTGATTCAAATCGACGGCGCGCTGTCGCGCGCGGACAATTTCCAAATGCTTTCCAAAATAGTCTTCGATTTCAACTGGGACTACGAAGATTTCGCCCCCGGCGAATATGTGCTCATTTCCGCGGCCGGCGGGGTGCAGGGATTCGACGGCGGCGGGATAGAGATTTTGGGGATCGACGAAACGCGCTAGGAAGCGGCGTGGCGGGGCAACGACCTCGTCCTCTCGAGCATTCCCGAGCCCGCGGCGTTTGCGGCGGCTCTCGGGGCGGCGGCGCTCGCGCTTGCGGCACGGAGGGCGAAGGGGCGCTGACGGAGTCTTTCCTTTTTCAGAGGAACATCGCAAGAGGAAGAGCCCCGCAGGATCGCCCCGCGGGGCTTTTTGGCGCCCGCCCGCAGTTTTTGGCGCGCCGCCGAAAAAAAGTGTTTAAAAAAAAACTCAAACGGTCATTCTTTTCAGCCTATGGACAAACTGTTAAAACTTATGCTCGACGGCGAGCCGCTCTCCACCGAGCAGATGGGCAAAATTCTCGGGCTCACGCGCGACGAGCTCGACGAGCGCATGAAGAAGCTCGCGGAGGACGGCGTGCTGCTCGGGTGGCGTCCGGTGATAAATCCGGACGCGGACGAGTCCGTCGTGCACGCGGCGATAGAATTGCGCATAAACCCGGAGCGCGACGGAGGCTTTGACAGGCTCGCTCAGCGCGTAAGCAGGTTCGACCAGGTGGACTCCTGCTATCTTATGAGCGGCGGCTACGACCTTCTGATCTTCGTCCGCGCAAAATCCCTGCGCGGGGTGGCGAGCTTCGTATACGAAAAGCTCGCCACAATCGGCGGCGTGACTTCCACCGCCACGCACTTCTTCCTGAAAACATACAAGCAACAGGGGTTCATAATAGACCGCGAGGCCGCGGACGGCGACAGGCTCATATATTCCCCGTAGGGCGGTGCGTTCCCCTCAGAGCTTTTCGTTTCCATTTCAGGCCAATAATATGAAAGACGGCAATCCATCGAAATTTATCGCCTCACACGTCGCGACCCTTCCGAAATCGGGCATACGCGAATTTTTCGCGATAGCAGCGAACATGAAGGACGCCGTGTCGCTGGGCATAGGCGAGCCCGATTTCGTCACCCCGTGGCACATCCGCGAGGCGGCGATATTCGCCCTCGAAAAGGGCAAGACCTCATACACCGACAATCTCGGCCTGCGCCGCCTGCGCAACGAGATTTCCAAATATGTGGAAAAAAACTACGGCGCGTCCTACGACCCCGCGGACGAAATCCTCGTCGGCGTCGGGGTTTCGGAGGTTCTCGACTGCGCGCTCAGGGCGATAATAAACCCGGGCGACAAAATAATGTACCACGAGCCGTGCTTCGTGTCGTATTCGCCGAGCGTGAAGCTCTGCCACGGGATACCGGTTCCGGTAAAGACCCGCCCCGAGGACGGTTTTGCGTTCAACATGGACGAAGTGCGCCGCGCGTGGGTTCCGGGGTGCAAGGCGATAGTCATAAACTTCCCCACCAACCCGACGGGCGGCGTCGCCGGCAGGGAGCAGCTTTCGGAGCTTGCGGAATTCGCGCGCGAAAAGGACATGCTCGTAATCAGCGACGAAATCTATTCCGAGCTCACCTACGAGGGCGCTCACCATTCGGTAGCCGCAATCGACGGCATGAAGGAGCGCACGATTTTCCTGCACGGGTTTTCGAAGGCGTTTGCGATGACGGGGTTCAGAATAGGCTACGCATGCGCTCCGCGCGAGCTCATAGAGGGCATGATGAAAGCCCACCAGTACGCGCTCATGTGCGCGCCGATAGTCTCGCAGGAGGCCGCGATAGAGGCGCTCGCAAACGGCGCCCCTTCGATGGAAAAGATGCGCGACCAATACCGCAGGCGCAGGGATTTTATCGTCCGCAGGTTTAACGAAATGGGCATGGAGTGCAGCCTGCCGCGTGGAACATTCTACGCCTTTCCGAAAGTTCCGGACGTCGGGATGGACTCCATGGAGTTCGCCAGGTACATTCTCGAGTCCGCGCGGGTTGCGGTCGTCCCCGGATCTGCTTTCGGGCCGTCGGGCGAGGGGTTTTTGCGCGCGAGCTTTTCGACGAGCTACGAAAATCTCGTCGAAGCCGCCGACAGGATGGAGAAGGCCGTTGCAAAGCTGAAATAGGGGAAAATTTTATGAGCGCGCCCGCACCAAAGAGCGTCGCCCTCGTCGGGCGCCCGAACGTCGGCAAGAGCCGGCTTTTCAACCGCATTCTCGGCCGGCGCGTTTCGATAGTGCACGACAGGCCGGGCGTCACGCGCGACATCGTCGCGGAACCCCTTTCGGAGGGCGTGGCGCTGATGGACACCGGCGGCATGTTCGCCTCCGCTTCCGGCGGAGAAAAGGTAATCGCGCGCGCGACCAACTTGCAGGCGAAGTTCGCGATAGACACCGCCGACACCGTGGTGTTCGTGGTGGATTCGCAGGAGGGCCTGACGCCGCTCGACGAGGAGATCGCCGCCCTCCTGCGCTCCGCTGGCAAGGACGTGATTCTCGCCGTCAACAAAGTCGACGTTCCCTCGCACGCCGCGAGAAGCTCCGAGTTTTTCTCCCTCGGGTTTGCGGATGTGGCGGAAGTCTCCGCCGAGCACGGGTACGGAATGGAGGCGCTCATGGAAATGCTCGAGGCGCGCTTCGGCAAAATCGAGCCGGCGCCGGACGGCGGGGAGGGAAGAATCAAAATTTCCGTCGCGGGCAGGCCGAACGTCGGCAAGAGCTCCATCGCAAACCGGATGCTTGGCGAGGAGCGCATGATAGTAAGCCAGGTGGCGGGCACCACGCGCGACAGCGTCAAGCTCGACATCGACGCTGTTTCAAAAAAGGGCGCCGAGATGAAGTTCAGGCTGTTCGACACCGCGGGGCTTAAGCTCAACCGCAAGACGAACTCTTCGCTCGACTACCTGTCGTCGGTGCGCACGCGCAGGGCGATAGGCGGGAGCGACGTCGTGTTTCTGGTGCTCGACGCAATGGAGGGCGTCGCCGATTTGGACAAGAGGCTCGCGGGGGAAATCGTGGAGGCCGGAGCCGCCGCCATAATAGTCGTCAACAAGTGGGACTACGCCGCGGAGACTTTCAAAAGCGCCCCGCTGCGCGGCTACGAGAATCTCGCCGCGTTCAAAAAGGGATTCGAGGAGGCCGTGCGCCGCGCGCTTCCGGACATCGCCGACGCGCCCGTGCACTTTGTCTCGGCGAAGGAAAATTCGGGCATAGAAAACCTGCTCGAAAGCGCGTATTCGATGAGCAAAAAAATGCTTTCTGCGCCTTCTACAAACGCCCTGAATTCCTGCGTCTCCAAGCTGCTCTCGGCTAACCCGCCAAAGTATGTGGCGAACAAGCGCTTTAAGGTTTATTATTGCGTCAAGACGGCCTCGCGCCCGTACACGATAAGAATGTTCTGCAACGACGCCTCCGTTCTGGCGGATTCGTACCGCCGCTACCTCGTAAAGGGCCTGCGCGAAAAGCTGCGCCTCGGAGGAGTTTCGATAAAGCTCGAGCTCGTGGGCAAGCCCAAACGCTATGCGGGCGCAGGAAAGGGACGCAGGTGAGGGTCGCGTTCATGGCTTCCGACGCCATCGCCCTCGATTCCATAAGGGCGCTGTTTAGCGGAGGATGCCCGGGTTTCGAGCTCGCGTGCGTGGTCAGCAACCCCGACAGGCCAAAGGGCAGGGGGAAAAAATTGTCGCCAAACGACGTCTCCGCGTGGGCGCTCGAAAACGGCGTGGAGCTCCTGCGCCCCGAGGGTTCGCCGGATGAATCCGACGCCGCGCGCATGAGGGAACTCGGCGTCGAGATGATAGTCGTGATGGCGTACGGGAGGATGCTCAAAAAAAACGTATTGGAGTACGGCAGGTATCCGTGCCTGAACCTCCACGCCTCGCTGCTTCCGCAGCTGCGCGGGGCGTCGCCCGTGGAGACCGCGATAGCGCTCGGCTTCAAATCCACCGGCGTTAGCCTCATGGCGATAGAGCCGCGAATGGACTCCGGCCCCGTATGCGCGGCGGCGGAGGTCGCGATAGCACCCTCCGACGGCTCGGCGTCCCTGCGCGGAAAAATCGCCGCCGCCGCCGCGCGCCTGCTGTCCGAAAACATTTCCTCCGTGGCGGACGGCTCGGCGAAATTCGAGCCGCAGGACGAATCGCGCGCGACGTACACTCGCAAGATTGCAAAGGAGGATTTGTTTTTGGATTTCCGCCTGCCCGCGGAGGAAATCGCCAACCGCGCGCGGGCGTTTTCGTTCGCCGTCGCGGAGATCGGCGGAGAGGTTGTCAAGCTCTCGAATGCCTTTGCCGCCGCGCGCATGAAAGGCGGCGCGGAATGCGGCGAGGTCGTCGCGGCCTCGCGCGCCGACGGGCTCAGAATCGCGTGCGGAGCGGGCGACATCGTGTTCGGAGCCATTCAGAGGCCGTGCTCAAAAATGCTTTCCGCGCCGGAATTTTTCGCGGGCAATTCTATTGAAGTGGGAAAGGTTTTGAAGAGCTTCGACTCCCGCCCGCTTTTGCGCCCATAAATTTTAGCGAAACCGCAATTTTTATATTGCATCTTTCGCATATCATATTCTATATAAAAAACGCATTGATAAATTTGCTCGTCGGCACTTTAAGATGGCGCTTTTTTACAGACCGTTTTTGGAAGGGGTATTTTTTGAAGATACGCCGTCGGGCGTCGCCCCCGCCGCTTTTAAAGAGCCTGCCGGATTCGGATTTTTTTTGAGCGGCGCAAGAGCCGCGGAGTTTTCGCCCGATACGGGCGCGAGTATTTCCGTTGAACGCGCATCGGAGCTGCAAAGTTCCCTGAATTCGCGCGCAACGTTAACGTGAAAACAACCCAAAAAAAAATAGGATCATGGCAACAAAAAAAGTGGTAAAAAAGGCAGCTCCGAAGAAGGCTGTGGCAAAGAAGGCTCCGGCCAAAAAAGCGGCCGCCAAAAAAGCTCCCGCCAAGAAGGCGGCAGTTAAAAAGGCGCCGGCGAAAAAGGCGGCCGTGAAGAAAGCGGCGGTTAAGAAGGCACCGGCGAAGAAAGCCGCCGCCAAGAAGGCCCCCGCCAAGAAGGTCGCGGCCAAAAAAGCTCCGGCAAAAAAGGCCTGCGCCAAGAAAGCCTGCGCTTTGAAATCGGTTGCCAAGAAGCCGTGCGCGAAAAAGTGCGGCTGCAAAAAGTAGCGGCTAAATTTCGACTTTTGCGGGGAGCCTCGGGACTCGTTCCCGCAGGCTCTCCTTTTTTTGCCTGCCGCCGCGCAATAACGGAGCCTGCGGGTTTTGTTAGAAATTCGTTTTTTTAAAAAAAAAGCTTCCATTTTCGCGCCATATATATTTTTTACTTGATTTCATTTTTTTAAAAAAAGGGAAATGCCTGAATTCTTTGAGCTCGAAAAAGTAGACAAGCGCTTCGGAGACAACCATGTCGTAAAAAGCGTGAGTTTCGGGGTGCGCTGCGGCGAAATATTTTCCCTTCTCGGCCCGAGCGGCTGCGGCAAGACCACTATTTTGAGAATATCCGGCGGCTTTGAAGAGCCCGATTCCGGAAAGATTTTTCTCGACGGAAAGGACATCACCGACACCGCGCCCAACAAGCGCAAAATAAACACGGTGTTCCAAAACTACGCCCTCTTCCCCCACATGACAGTCTTCGACAACATCGCGTTCGGCCCCCGCACGGCGGGAGTGGACGAAAAGCGCGTCGGGGAAATGGTGGACGAAATGCTTTCAATCATCCGCCTCGAGGGGCTCGCCTCGCGCAAGACCGACACCATAAGCGGCGGGCAGAAGCAGCGCATAGCGATAGCGCGCGCTCTCATAAACAAGCCAAAGCTCCTTCTGCTCGACGAGCCGCTCGCCGCGCTCGACCTCAAGCTGCGCCAGTACATGCTGCTCGAGCTCGACAGAATCCACGACGAGGTAGGGACGACTTTCATATACGTCACGCACGACCAGGGCGAGGCTATGAGCCTTTCGGACAGAATCGCCGTCATGAACAGCGGCGTCATAGAGCAGATAGGGACTCCCGCCGAAATCTACGAAAACCCCCGCACCAAATTCGTTGCGTCCTTTATCGGCGACACCAATTTCTTTGAGGGTTCCGTCGCGTCGGTCACCAACCGCGAGTACTGCCGCATAGACTTTTTCGGGCTCGGCGAATTTCCGTCGTACAACGAGCACAGCCTGTCGGTGGGCGACAGGGTGACGGTCAGCATCAGGCCGGAAAAGTTCAGGATTTTCGACAAAAAGCCCGAGAACGAAAACCTCAACATGTTCGAGGCGCAGGTAATCGACATCGTTTACCAGGGCGCGCAGACCCGCTATTGGGTGAAGTCCGCCGACGGGCGCCGCATAAATATCGTCACCCAGCACAACCGCTGCTATCTCGACTACAAACAGCCCACTTGGGACGACAAAGTGTGGGTTGCGTGGCACCCCGACGACGTCACGACGCTCCCCGAGGAGGCCCCGCATTAGGGTTCTTAAACTATGGCCGACGACAAATCGAATTTTTCGGCGCGCGCGGGCGCAAAGAGGTTCACCGAGTGGTTGTTCACCGCGCCGTCGCTTTTGTGGTTGGCCGTATTTTTCGTAATACCGTCCCTGCTGGTGTTCGCCATCGCCTTCAAGACGGCCGATCCCGCGGGCGGAATAGGCCCCGGGTGGACGCTCGATACTTTTGCCAACGTCTTGCGCAGCGACTACGTTTCGGTTTTGTGGCGCACGGTGTGGGTTTCGTGCGCGATAACGGCTATATGCCTTTTGCTCGGGATTCCCGTCGGGTACTGGATAGCCCAGCAGCGCGAGAAGTACCGCTACTGGCTGCTGCTTGTCATAATAATACCGCTCTGGACGAACTTCCTGATACGCATTTTTGCGTGGAGGGTTTTGCTGCACCCCGACGGATTTTTGCGCTCGGCGCTGTTGAAGCTCGGGATAATTTCCGACGACGTGTTTTTGCTTAACAACCTCGGGGCGGTCATAACCGTGTCGGTCTACACCTGCCTGCCTTTCGCGATTCTCCCGATTTACGCCGCGGCGGAAAAGTTCAATTTCTCCCTGATAGAGGCCGCGCGCGATTTGGGCGCGTCGCGCTTCAAGGCGTTTGTTTCCATATTCATTCCCGGGATAAAGCGCGGGATATACACGGCGATAATGGTGGTGTTCATTCCCGCGATGGGCTCGTACGCAATTCCGGACCTCGTCGGCGGCGTTGACGGCGAAATGCTCGGCAACAAGATCGCGATCCGCGCTTCCGCCAACAGGAACCTGCCGGAGGCCGCGGCGCTTGCGGCGCTGCTATCGGTAATAATATCCGTTCCGGTGCTTCTGGTTTTCCTCAAACAGAAGGGGGTTTTGAAAAACGTCATCAACATACGCAGGTCGTCGGGGGACTCCACAAAATGAAATCGCGCTACACGTCGCTTTTCGTCACGATATTCGTGATGGTTTTCATGTACCTGCCGATTGTGATGCTCGTCAGCCAGTCGTTCAACGAGTCGCGCTACGGCGGAAAGTGGATGGGGTTTTCGCTGAAATGGTACGAGGCGCTTTTCAGGGATTCCGCCGTCATAAACGCAACCGTCAACACCCTTGTCGTGGCGTTTGCGGCGACCGTCATATCAACGGCGGTCGGGACCTGCGCGGCGTGGACTTTGAACAAGTACAGGCTCTCCAGGCTCCAGTCGGCGCATTATGTGCTCGTGTACGCCCCGATGTGCGTGCCGGACGTCCTGATGGGAATCAGCCTGCTCCTGATGTTCGTGAGCATGCGCGTGGATCTGGGGATCGCGACGGTGATTCTCGCGCACGCGACTTTCTGCCTGAGCTTTGTCACTTTCACGGTGCTCGCGCGCCTTCAAGACTTCGACTTCAATATAATCCAGGCGGCGCAGGATTTGGGCGCGGGCAATTTCAGGATATTCGTGAAAATCGTCCTGCCGCTTTTGGGGCCTGGAATAGCGGCGGGGGCGATGATGGCGTTTACTCTTTCTATGGACGACTTTGTCGTGACGTTCTTTGTGGGAGGCCCGGGGAGCACAACCCTGCCGGTGAAGGTTTACAGCATGATGAAGCACGGCCCGCCGGCGATAATAAACGCCCTGAGCGTCGTGTTTATGGCGCTGACGTTCACCGTGGCGATAGCGGGGCAGTTTTTGACGCGCAAAAAGTTTTAACCCTAAAAAAAGGCTAAAATAAAAGGAAATGAAGAAAATACTCAAATATGTCGCATCGGCTGTCGCCCTCTGCGCGGCGATTGCAATGTGTGGCTGCGGGCCGTCGAAGCCCGTACTCAACGTCTATATGTGGTCCGACTACATAGACCTCGACCTCGTAAAGGAGTTTGAGCAAAAGTACGACTGCAAGGTCGTAATCGACATATTCGACTCGAACGAGTTCATGTACTCCAAGCTCAAGGCGGGCGGCGCCGGCTACGACCTCATCCAGCCTTCCAGTTACATGGCGAAAATCATGTACGAGCAGAAGATGATAGAGAAGCTCGACCATTCCAAGCTTCCGAGCCTCGCGAAAATCAACAGGGCGTACCTCGACAATCTGGCCATCGACAAGAAAATGGAGTACAGCGTCCCCTACATGATAGGCTTTACGTGCATCGCCTACAACAAGGACAAGCTCGGAAAAATTCCCGACACATGGGCGGTTTTCGGCGACTCCAAGCTAAAGGGCCGCATGACAATGCTCAACGACATGCGCGAGACCATCGGCGCCGCGCTGCTCTTCAAGGGCCATTCCATCAACACCACCGACGAAAAGCACCTCGAAGAGGCTAAGAAGCAGATCATAGAGTGGAAGCGCAATCTCGCGAAATTCGACAACGAAGTCTACAAGGTAGGCATACGCTCCGGAGAATTCCAGATAGTGCAGGGGTACAGCGGCGACCTCTTCCAGGTCTTTGCGGAAGCTCCGGAACTTGCGTGGATGTGCCCGAAGGAAGGGTTTACAATGTGCTGCGACGACTGGGCGATTCCCGTCACCGCACGCAACAAGGAGCTTGCGTACAAGTTTATCGACTTCGTTATGACTCCGCAGAACGCCGCGCGCAATATAGAGTTCACCTGCTTCACTTGTCCGGTTGACGGCGCGAAGGAGTTCGTTTCCGAGGAAAACAGGAACCACCCGGGAATGTTCATCGCCGACGAAATGTACAAGAAGGGCGAAATCATCCAGGATCTCGGCGCGGACAACGCCAAATATATAAAAGTCTGGGACGAGATAAAGCTCGCCAAGTAGCATTGTTCTCTATTTCTCGAAACCGGAACGGTTTTCCGTTCCGGTTTTTTTGTCCCCGTTTCGCGCAAATTTTACGGCTAATTTCATACTCGCGTATGGAATACTCCGCCGTAAAATTCTATTAATAGATTTTGCGTTTGCCGCGCGCAGTCCAAAAAATGCCGGTTTAAATTTAATCCGCAAATGCCTTTATTTATTTTTGGGGAGAAGAGTCGGATTCTAACATGGAAATATATGCGTCCCGCTCCGATTGCGGCAATTTATTTATCTTATTTAGGATATTTGCCAATGACATATCGCGTTCTTTTTTCTTGCGCGGTTCGGGGGCGAAAAATTCCGTTTCTTTGACCGGATTTGCCCTGACTTTATTTAATATTTTTCTGTAAACTATATTGTCTACCGCCTCTTCGACGACATCCTTCTCATGCCATCCAAATTGTCTGAAAGCGCCAAGGTTGGACGGGCAATTTTTTACCAATACATGTCCGTATTGCGTTTTACACCTGAATATTCGATCTTCCGTTTCGGGATTTGAATTAGATTGTTGCCCGCATTCTTTCCTTCCCGCTTCCTTATATTCGCTTTCTTCGCCAGCGGAAATTATCCAATACGGTTTGCCGCCATCGGATACACTTTCAAACTTGAACGGTTTTCCTATCTGGTCTGCTGCCAGTTTTGCTGTCAACAGGCGGGAGAAATTATCTATTATGATAATTTCTCCCTTTCCCATTTTGGACATTCTTTGTTTTATCGCGTTGAAGAGCTTGTACATAATATTGCTATGTTCCGTTTTTTTCAGGCGATTTTGTAGGGATTATATGGGTTGGCTTACCTATGCCGGTGCGTCGGTAAAAAGGAAATTATATGAATTATTGCGCTTTATGTATATATAAGTATATACAAATGGCGCAAGCTGAATTTTTCCCGAATTTTTTGCGGGTTGCGCGATATTTGGCAAAGCTGCCGAGTTATCGGGAAGGGGGGGGGTTTATCCGGTTTTAACAAAATATGCAAATGTCTGAATGGTCTTGCCTTTGAAATGCGGGAAATTTTACATTTTTTTTCATTTAACCGAATACGGCGCAATGGCATTGCTTAAAATTCGTTGTTTCTATCCATAAAAAAAGCCGCCTGCCGGCGGCTTTGGGAAAGTCTGAATTTGCGTTTCGCGGCCTATTTCAGCGCGGGAAGAAGGATTTTTTCCATCACCGCGTACCCTTCGGGCGTCGGGTGTATCCCGTCGTTGGCGTATTTTTTCGGGAGTCCGTCCTTGTCGTCAGCCATCGGGGTATGGTAGTCCACATACTTTACCGCGTTTTTGCCGCAGTAGGCTTTCAGCATTTCGTTGAGCTTCTTCACGAGCGGCGCGGGCTTGATTTCCTGCCTCCACGGATATTTGTTGGCGGGAAGCACCGAGCACACTATCGGAATGACCCCGTTTGCCTTGGCGATTTCGACCATCGAGACTATGTTGCCGAAGATGTTTTCCACGGCGATGTAGCCCTGGTTTTGAGCGATGTCGTTGGTTCCCGCCAGAATCGCCACGTATTTGGGTTTCAGGTCCAGGACGTCGCGGCGGAACCTCGCGAGCATCTGCGAAGTCACCTGTCCGCTTATCCCGCGGCCGACGATATTGTTTTTTGCGAAGAAGTCGCCGGGCGTTTTCTTCGGCCATGCGTCGGTTATGGAGTCGCCCATAAGCACCGCAAGGGGCGGCTTGGAGACGGCTTTGTTCGCCTCGGCGTATCTGCCGAAGTTTGCCCAGTCGCCGGCGGCGAGCGCCGCCGCGCAGGAGAATGCGGAGAGTATCACCGCAAAGAGTATTTTTTTCATATGCGTATTATCGTTGAAATCAGTCTTCCCGCCCGACTTTGAGCGACTGTTGCGCGAGGATCCAGAGCAGGTCGGATAGTCGGTTTATGTAGGCGAGCGGAAAGGGTCGGGCGAGCTCCCCGCTCTCGGCGAGGGCTGCGATTTCGCGCTCGGCGGCGCGGCATCGGGCGCGCGCCATGTCGAGGGCGGCCTGCAAATGCGTTTCGCCGGAGTGCGCCCAGCCCGAGAAAACGTCGCCCGCGGCTTCGGAGGCCTCGATTTTTTTCTCCAAAACTTCCAAATCGGCGCCGCCGAGAGTGCGTATGTTTTTTTCGGCGAGCTTCGGGAAATCCGCCTTGTCCGTGGCGAGCTCGGTCATGAGAAATACGAGCGATTTCTGCAATTCGAGGACAAACTCCGCGAGTTCCCCGCCGGCGAACGACCGCGCGAGCCCGAGGGTTGCGGAAAAGTCGTCGAGCGCCCCGTAGGCCCTCACCCTTTGCGAGGCTTTCGAGACATCCCTGCCGAACATGAGCTTCGTGCGGCCGGCGTCGCCGGTTTTTGTCGATATTTTCATGCTACATCTTTTCGAGCGGCTCGATTCCGAGCACGCGCAGCCCCGTTTCCAGCACGCGCAGCGCGCGCGAGCACAGCATCAGGCGGCGCGCCCGCACGGATTCGTCGTCCACCATTACCTTGTTTGCGTTGTAGAAAGTCGAAAACGTTCCGGCGAGCTCGTAGAGGTATGTGCACAGGTAGTGCGGGCGCAGCTCGGCGAGGGTGAGCTCAAACACGGCGGGCAGCGCCACGAGCTTGCGCGCGAGCGCAATCTCCTGTTCGGTTTCCATTTCGCCCGCGGCGGAGAAGTCGGCGTCGGGCGATATGCCGAGCTTGCGGAAAATGGAGTGTATCCGCGCCGCGGCGTAGAGCAGGTAGGGGGCGGTGTTGCCGTCGAAAGCCAGCAGCTTGTCCCACGAGAATAGGTAGTCGTTCGTGCGGTTTTGCGACAGGTCGGCGTAGCGGAGCGCGGCGACCCCGACGGTTTCGGCTATTTTGTCCGCCTCCTCCGGCGGGGTGTCCGGATTCTTTTCCAGCACTATTTTGCGGGCACGGGCGACGGCTTCGTCGAGCAGGGCTTTGAGGCGCACAGGTTCGCCGCTCTTGGTTTTGATCGCCTTGCCGTCTTCGCCAAGGATCGTACCGAACCACACATGGCGGAGTTTCGGCAGCCTGTACCCTTTGCAGGCAAACCACTTTTCAGCCGTCATGAAGAGCTGTTGGAAGTGGTCCTGCTGCCTGCCGTCGGTGACGTACACGACTTCCTCCGCCCCGAAATGCTCGACGCGGTAGAGGAGGGTGGCGAGGTCTGTCGAGGCGTAGTTGGACGCCCCGTCGCTCTTTCTTATTATGAAAGGCTGCGTCTTGAATCGGTCGTGCTCGCGCAAAAACACTACGAGCGCCCCCTGGTTTTCTTCGGCGATGCCGCATTCCGAGAGTTCGGCGTAGATTCTGCCCACCTTGTCGCGGTAAAAGGATTCCCCGAGCGACACGTCTATCGTAAGCCCCATGCGCCCGTACATCTTTTCAAACGCCGCGGAGCTGGTCTCGTTGATTTTGTTCCACAGCCCCGCGTTTTCGGGATCGCCGTTTTGGAGTTTCACGAGCTCCGCGCGCGCGGCCTCGGCGGCTTCGGGGGATTCCTTTGCCAGCGCGCTGCCGCGCTTGTACATCTGTTCGAGCTCTTCGAGAGAGTTCTCGTTCTCCGGGTCGAGCTTGTAGCCGGAGGTTTTGATTCCGTATATGAGTATCCCGAAATTCGTGCCCCAGTCGCCTATGTGGTTGTCGGCGATTACGTCAGCGCCGCAGAATGCGAGCAGCCGCTTTACCGCCTCCCCGATTACCATCGGGCGGAGGTGCCCGACGTGCATCTGCTTTGCGGTGTTCGGCGACGGATAGTCTACCACCGTCTTTCTGCCGCCGTAAAATCCGCGGGCGGCGTCGCGCAGCTCCTTTTCCCCGCTGTACTTTGCAAGCCACCCCCCGAGAAATTTTTTCGTGAGCGCGAAGTTCACGAACCCCGGGCCCGCCACGGAGGTTTCGACGAGCGATTCGTCGAAATCGGGGGACGCCTTTATCGCCGCGAGCAGCCTTTCGCCTGCGGCTCTCGGGTTTTCCCTGTGCGCCTTTGCGTATTGCAGGGCGCCGTTGGCTTGGAAGTCGCCGAATTTCGGGTCGGCGGGGCGTATCATCGGGTCGAAGCCGGAGCCGAAGCCGGCGGCCTCGGCGGCTTTTTTAGTTAGGGCGCCGAGCGCCTTTGCGGGGTGGAACCAAATTTCCATTGTCCTGAATTTTTCTGAAAAAAACAGCCGCTTCAATCTCTTGAAACGGCGTGCCGCAGCCTTTCTCGTCTACTTGGAAATTCCCAGAAGCGCTTTTATGCGCGCCGCCCAGTTTGCCTTTTCGGCTTCCGTGGGCGTCGGCGACGAATTTTCGTCCCACCACTGCGGCGGCTCGGTGTTGAGGCCGCCGGAAGAGCGGACGGCGTAGACGACTTTGCTTACGGCGTCTTTTGCGTCCGGAACGTGCGACGAGAAAATCACGTCTATCTGGTGTATGTAATTGTCGCCCGCCCTCAGCGTCGCGGGGACGCTCGTTATCGCGCTCACGGAGGGGATTGCCTTCTTGAACGCCTCGGCGGTGAGCCTCGACATTATGCGCTTTGCCAGCGCAAACGTCCCCTCGCTCGGGGTGTCGAATATGAAAGTAAGCGAAATGTAGTCGATGTCTCTGACCTGGCGGGGCATCGCCACCTTGCAGAGCCCGCCGATTTCGGAGACGCCGTTTTCTCCGACGAGTCCGAGGTCGAAAAACGCGATGAACTTTTCGTTGCGTAGTATTTCCAATAATTTTTGGTCGGGATTTTCCATGAGCGGCGCCTGTTAGAAATTATAAACTTTTCTTGATAAAACCAGAGTTCGGCCCATATTTCAAGAAATAAATGGAGACGGCTTACATCGCTATAGGGGCGGCCCTCGTCTACGCCGCGTGCGCGGCCGCGGCGGTCGGGGCGTTTTTGCCCGTCCTGCCCGGGCCGCTGCTTTCTTTTGCTGCAATATTGGCATTTAAGCTTGCGCTTCCGGAATCGCAGCTCGGGTGGTGGAATGTCGGCATATGCGGGGCGCTTGCGGCTTTTGCGCAGGCCGCGGACATATTCATGTCGTGGATGGGCGCCAAGAAGTTCGGCGCAACCTGGCGCGGGGGGCTGGGCGCGTTTATAGGAGTTTTCGTAGGCATCTTCCTGCCGCCGCCCGCGCTGTGGATTTTTATAGCGCCATTGGTCGGGGCGTTTCTCGGCGAATGGCTCGGGGGGTCGGGACTGCGAGCCTCGGGCAGGGCGGGGCTGGGGGCGTTCGCGGGCTCGCTCGCCGCTTCAATGCTGAAATTTTTGATCGTAGTCTACATGGCTTTCGCGTTTTCCGCGGGCGTGTTCGGCCTCTTCTAAAAATATTCTTGACGCGCCTTTGGGGCTGGTATTTATATTACGGCTTTAATTTATCGCGGGCATAGTTTAGTGGTAAAACCCCAGTCTTCCAAACTGGTGATGTCGGTTCGATTCCGTCTGCCCGCACCAATCCGGCCGACGCGCGCGGCGCGCGGGCGGCAGTCCGAACGGCGTTTTCGCGGCTGCGCGGAAATGCGCGGATTCGCGAAAATGCGTTTTTTTTGCGGAAAACGGCGCGCCGAAATCCAAAAACATACAGAATACCGTGAGCACTCCACTGATAATGATAGGCCTTCCCAAAGGCAGCCTCGAAGAATCAACGATAGCGCTTTTTGCCAAAGCGGGCTGGCGAATCTCCAAGAGTTCCCGCTCCTACAAGCCCTCCATCGACGACCCCGAGCTCGACGGCCGCTTCGTCCGCGCCCAGGAGATCAGCAGATATGTAGAACAGGGCTTTTTTGATTGCGGCCTCACCGGTTACGACTGGATTCTCGAAAATTCCAGCGATGTCGTCGAAGTATGCGACCTCGTTTACAGCAAGGCTACTTCCCTGAAATCGCGGTGGGTTCTCTGCGTCAAGGAGGACTCCGACATCAAGACCGTGAAAGACCTCCAAGGCAAGCGCGTCGCCACAGAGCTGATGAACGTCACCAGGAAATTCCTCGCCGACAACGGGGTTGACGCCGAAGTGGAATTTTCGTGGGGCGCGACGGAAGTCAAGGTTCCGGATCTCGTCGACGCCATCGCCGACATTACCGAGACCGGCTCATCGCTGCGCGCCAACAACCTGCGCATAATCGAGACCATGCTCTACACGAACACCAAGTTCATCGCCAACAAGGCAGCGTGGGAAAATCCCGAAAAGCGCAGGAAGATAGAGTCCATCGCCATGCTCCTGCGCGCCGCGCTTGAAGCCAACAGCAAAGTGGGCCTCAAAATGAATCTTCCCAAAGGCAATCTCTCCAAAGTAATAGCCTCCCTGCCTGCGCTCCGCAAGCCAACCGTTTCCCAGCTCTCCGACCCCGCTTGGGTCGCCGTCGAAACCATCGTCGACGAAAAGGTCGTGCGCGAAATCGTTCCCACCCTGAAAGACAACGGCGCCGAAGGAATAGTAGAATACCCCCTAAACAAAATCATCCCCTGATTTGGCGAATGCTTTTGGGCTAAAAACGAGTTGCTGCGCGATAACGGCGACTTTCGCGTATGTTTAATACGCTTCAACCCGCCGTTTCGCTTGCGCCCCGTTTTTAGCTCCAAAATCATTGCGCCAAATCGGATACCCTTGGTTTTTCGGAACGAACTTCGGAAGTGTTAACGAACCTCTCATGGGAGGTTCGTTTTTTTGTGGGGATATGGAGAGAATAGAAGCATTGGCGGCGCCAACCTTTCAATGGCTGGCGCGCCCTTCGTGCACGCCCCGTACCGGCATTGGCGTTAGTCGAATTTTTTCAGTTCGGAGAGCTTGACGGTTGTCGAGAAGAGCTGGGCGCCTTTAGAGTCGAAGAAAGAGAATGTGACTGCCCTGTCGTTTTCCGGACCGTCGACTTTTACTATCGCAAACGAACGCTTTGTAATTGCGCTGCTGGGCACGCGGAAGTAGTTCATTTCCGTCACTTCTTCTATCGGGCGGCCGGTTAACGGGCCGGCGGTGAGGTCGTATATTGGGTATCCTCCCGCGCGCACGAGGCGGGAGAGTTCGCCGAAGGGCTTGTTTGCCGACAAAAACACTATGCCGGGGATTTTTGAGAACACGAGAAATTCGGAGAGCCTTTTGCGCTCGTCGGCCGAGAACGCGAAGTTGTCGCGCGAATTTGCGGGGTTTGCGAACGGGGAACTCATCACCACAAACTTGAAGTTTGCCTTTGAGTTTTGAAGCGCGCCCATCAGCCATTCAAGCTGCCTTTCGCCGAGATATGCCGGACGGGAGTTGCGGTAGTCGAGGTATGAGCGGTTGGAGCAGTCGTCGAGCACGAAAAATTCCGCGTCGGCGTACTGGAAAGAGTAGGATTTCGCGCCGCCCGCGCCGCTTGCGGGGTTTGCCCAGAGCATGTCGAACGCGGCGGAGGCGCCTACGGCGCCTGCGGAATTGGAGTCGTTTGACTTTCCGTAGTAAGAGCCGCGGGCGGCAACGCCGTAGTTTGCGCGCTTTGAGAGCAGGGCGGAAATTTCGGGGATTTCCCTCGCGGCGGCGCCCCTCAAAAACTTTGCCGAGGCGGAGTCTTCATCGGCGTTGCGGAGGGTGTTCATGCCGTCCGCCCATATGGAGAAGGCGGGGTTTTTGGCGTCGGCGGCCGCGTAGATTTCATACTCGCCGCCCGGCGTCTTGTAGGGCGGGTCGAACTGTTTGTCGTTTAGATAGTTTTCGCCGAATACCGCAAAGGAGAAGTCGGGCGGGGGAGTCCGGTCTTTGTAGTCGGGCCTGGTCTTGAAAGAACCCTTTGCGATTTCCGCCCCGTCGGCGGTTTTCACTGAAAATTCGTATTTGGCTCCGGGATTCAGGCCCGAAAATATTATTGTGGAGGCTCCGCCGTTTTGCGGGTTTTGAACGGCGGCGGAAGATGCCGCCTTCCCGCCTTCGGAGCACGCGGCGGTTATCCCTTTTGCGGAGCCGGCAGCGACCCACACGCGGGCTTCGCGGGTTCCGACGTCGCCGACCATGGAGGGGGCGGCGGCGAGGCTCGCGGCGGAAAACAGGAGGGCGAGGGTAAACGGGGCAGTTTTTGCGGTCGTCATAAATTGTTGGGTTTGGCGGCGGATTCTTCGGCGAGGTTCAGGCAGAGCTGGCGCAGGTCGAATACTATGGCGTTTATGCGCCTCATGCGCTCCGCCCCCTGTATGGAGGCGGGAGTTTCGATTTCCGAGAGCTTTGCCATTATCTCGTTGAGTTTCACCGCCGCCATCTTGTAGTTGCACCGCGCAAGCAGGTCTTCGCTGAGATCCGTTGAGTTTGCGCCCAGCGCCATGAAAAACGACGTCTCCCCTATTGTCTTTGATATGTCCCAGACGAGGGATGGGGAGATTTGCGTTTCGGCGATGACGCGGCCGAGGTGTTCTTGCAGGCAGCGCATGAGCCCGCGGGTTATTATGTAGACGGGGTGGTTGAGCAGCGTCCACGGCTCGTCGGAGAACTCGGCGTCGGATTCCTCAAAATATTCGTCGCCGGCTTTTGGAATCGGCCAGCCGGCAATTGTCGCGATTTCGTCGAGGCTCTTGCCGCGCAGCCTGTTGACCGAATAAACGGACGCGAATTTGGATATTTCCCTCTCCGACTTTTTAAGATAGTCGAACCAGTCGCGCTCCGACCAGCCAATGGGCGCGTTGCCGTCAAAAAAGTTGTCCGAGTAAAATTCGTCCATTTGAAAACCGAAATTTATATTTTTTAATCGCCGCGATTTTTCAAGCATAAAGAGGGGATTTGGGCGGGCGCAAAAAAACCCCGCGCTCGGCGGGGCTTACGGCTCCGCGCTTCGCGCCTCAGAAGCCCTTGACCTTGAAGAGCGACGTCACAGACATGTTGTTGTGTATGCGCAGTATCGCCTCCGTGAGCAGGTGCCCAACGGGCAGAACCGTTATGGGGTATTCCTTGTACCGCTCGTCCGGAGGGGTTGAATCGGTTATGATGAGCTCGTCGAGCCAGCGTTCGGAGAGCCTGTCGTAGGCGGTTTCGGTCAGGATGGCGTGCGTGACGGCCGCCCTCACGGTTTTGGCCCCCTTGGATTTGAGTATCTTTGCGGCGGCGGTGAGAGTGCCGGCGGTTTCGGTCATATCGTCAACTATTAGTATGTCGCGGCCCTCGACTTCTCCGACGAGGCTTGTCGCCTCCACGACTTCCGCGCTGATCCTGCGCTTTGCGATAAACCCCAGCGGGCAGTCGAAGAGAGTGGCGTAGCTTTGGGCGCGCTTGAGCCCTCCGACGTCCGGAGAGAAAACCGTTAGGTTGTCGATATAGGGCTGCCCTTCAAGATAGTCGTAGATGACGGGCGAGGCGTAGAGGTGGTCGCAGGGGATGTCGAAAAAACCCTGGATTTGGGTGGCGTGCAGGTCGAGCGTGAGCACCCTGTTGGCGCCGGCCGCCACGAGCAGGTTTGCGATGAGCTTTGCGGTGATCGGCACGCGCGGCTGGTCTTTTCTGTCCTGGCGGGCGTAGCCGAAGAACGGGAGGACGGCCGTGATGCGCTTTGCCGAGGCGCGGCGGGCGGCGTCTATCATTATGAGCAGCTCCATGACGCTTTCGTTGGAGGGCTTGCTCGTGGGCTGTATGATGAACACGTCGTCGCCGCGGATGTGGTCTATTATTTTCACGAAGGTTTCGCTGTCGGGAAAGGATTCCACGACGGCGTTGCCGATGGGCATCGACAGTTCTTTGCAGATGGACTGCGCGAGGGCGGGGTGGGCCCTGCCCGTAAATATTTTGAGGTTATCGATTTTCATGCGGATGCTGTTGGAAAGAAGTCTATTATTCGCTTGAAACTATCGCACGCGCGCGGGCAGTCAAGGCAATTCGCCGGAGGCGCGGCGCGCCGGTTCGCGGTTTGCGCGCGTTGGCGGGCTATTCCGCGCCGTACCCGAGGTTTTCCGAAATTTCCGCCGCCGCCGCCTTGACGAGTTCTCCGAGTTTCGGGAAGTCTTTCGGGTCGATTCTCCCCGCGGGGGCGGTTATCCATAGCGCGGCGGCGGGGAAGCCGTGCCGGTCGAATATGGCGGCAGCGACGCAGTTCACGCCGTCCACAGCTTCCGATTCGTCTGTGGAATATCCTTTTTTTTCGCACTCTTCGAGCGCGCGCAGGAGTTCGGCGGAGTCGGTAATCGTGTTTTTTGCGAACTTTTCGAGATTTAGGCGCGCGGCGATTTTCCGCCTTTCCCTTGCGGGCATTGCGGCGAGAATCGCCTTGCCCGGCGCGGAGGCGTGGAGCGGCGAGGTCATTCCGAGCCTGCCCATAAAGTTGAACGGGTGCTCTCCGCCCTCCTGGCTTATCATAACGCATTCGCCGTTCAGGTACGCGCCAAGCATGGCGGTTTCCCCCGTGGAGTCGCGGAGCCTGCGCATTACGGGCAGGCTCTCCTCGACGAGGTTGGCGTCGCATAGGCTCGAGTACGCCAGAGGCAGGATTTTTTTCGTTATCGAGTAGGCGCCGGTTTCCCTGTTTTTCCTTATGTAGCCGATTTTTTCGAGCGTGAGCGATATCCTGAAAAGGGAGGTCTTGTTGCACGCGACCTTTTCGAGCAGCTGCGGAAACGCGAGACCCCCGCGTGCGGCCGCGATGGCTTCGAGGGCGGCGAACGCCTTTTCGAGGTTCGGTATTCTGTACGTTTTGGTTTCTTCGCGCTTTGGCATGGAGTGTTTTTTGCGGCGAGCATTGCGGAAATTATAAGGCTTGACAACATTTTTATTGTTTTTGAAACTTTGTTTCGAGTTTGTTGCAACGCTCTTATGGCTAAATGGGGGAGATTATTGCGCGCCGTCGCCGCATGCGCCGTTTTCGCGCAGGTTTCGGAGGCGCGGACTTTTTCGGAGAGGTATTACAAAAACATATCCGTGGGAATTGATGGCGGCGGCAAAGTGCGCGCCGTTTCTCCGGCGGGGGCGGGATATTGGCTTCTTTCTCCCCCGAAAGGGGAAGGGTTGGAGATTTTAGTTTCCGGCGCGGACGACTCCCAGCCGTATTTAAGGTTCAAATGCGCGGGCGAACCTGACGGCGGCATTCTCTATTCGCCGGACGGGAAATTCGGCCTTTCGATTCCCGCGCCTCAGCCGGCCCGCGGCGCGGGCGGAAAGCGCCCAGTCGGTTTTTTTGCCGAGGTTCCGGCTTATTCCGAGCTCGCGCAATTCCGCAATCTTGCGCACGTTCCCCGCGGATTTCTTGGAAAGCCTGGCGTCTATCCCCGCGCGGAAATGTCGGACGCAAGCGGCGGGGAAAGGTCTCTGAAAATAGACTTCGGGCGGGAGGTAGAAATAGGCAGGCTCGCCGTCCGCGGCGCGGAGGGCTCCGCCGGCGGGGAAATTTTGCCGCGCTGCAAGCTCGAGTTCCCGGGGGTGGAGGCCATGCCGGTATCCTTTAAGGAGGAGGACGGCGCGCGGGTTTTCGATTTCCCGAAGCGGCGCGTTTCGGGCGTAAAAATATCGTTTGCGGATTCGCCCGCCAGCCGGCGCGCCGCCCGCGGAATCGAGGTGTGGGGCAGGGAAGTTCTCCCGTTTGAGGCTTTTGGCGAGGACGGGCGTAAACTGCCGTTTGAAAGCGCGGCCGCCGCGCTGCGCCGCCCGCGGAGTAAAATCCTCAACCGCTGGACGTGGCGCATGTTGGAGGAAATCTACCCCGTGGAGAGCGACTGGCTCATGCGCGACGCGGGGTTCGACCTCTCGAAGCTCCCCGAAGGCGGTGAGGAGAGGGCGAAGTTTTTTGCGCGGCTTTGCCGCAAGGCGTTGAAATCCTCCGGAGGCGGTTTGGAAAAGTCCGCGGAATCCCGCCTTGCGGCGAATCCGTCCGCGGAAGGGGCGGTTAAACTCTACGTTGAAATATGCTCCGCCGCGCGCGCGGAGTTCATATCCCGAATGGGCGGCGGCAGGTTCGTCTATGTAGAGAGATACCCCATCGCCCCGTCGTTCTACGGATATACGGAAGGGCTTTCGGACGCGCGCGGAGAGTGCATTTTCGCCCCCGACTCCGCGCTGTGCCTCCTATCGGTTTCGGAGGGCGGCGATATATCGCGCGAAGTTCTGCTGTCCGACCCCGACGGCACGATCCGCGACCCCGACGTCTCCTACGACGGAAAGAAAATCCTGTTCTCATGGAAAAAGGACGCCGCCGACGACTACCACATTTACGAGATGGATTTTGCCTCGCGGAAAATCCGGCAGGTCACTTTCGGCAAATGCGCCGACATCGAGCCCAAATATCTGCCAACGGGCGAAATCGTATTCAACTCCACCCGCTGCGAGCAGGCGACCGACTGCTGGGTGACGGAAGTCAGCAACCTCTACATCATGCGTTCCGACGGCTCCTTTATGCGCAGGGTCGGGTTCGACCAGGTGTGCACCACGTATCCGACCGTCACGGAGGACGGGAATGTGGTATACACCCGCTGGGACTACAACGACAGGGGGCAGACTTTTCCCCAGGCGCTGTTTTCGATGAAGCCCGACGGTTCGTTTCAGACGGAGCTTTACGGCAACAAGTCGTGGTATCCCACGGTGATCGGCCACGCGAGGCAGGTCCCTGGCACGGGCAAATTCATAGCGGTTCTCCACGGGCACCACACCGCCCAGCGCGGAAAGCTCGCGGAAATCGACCCCTCAAAGGGGAGGCAGGAAAACTCCGGCGTCGAGCTGCTCGCGCCGCGCAGAAAGGAGAAGGCGGTGCGGATTGACTGCTACGGGCAGCATGGCGAGCAGTTCCAGTACCCGTTCCCGCTCTCCGAGGATCTGTTCCTTGTGACGTTCGAGCCCGCCCCGTCTTCAAACCGCTCCTATCCGTCTCCCTACGGCCTTTATCTCATGTCGCCCGACGGGCGGCGGGAACTGCTCGTCTCCCACCCGTACCTCGACTGCAAGCAGGCTGTCGCGCTCGCGCCGCGCGCGGTTCCGAAACTCGAAAAGTCGCGCCTCGACTATTCCAAAAATACGGGAACCCTATTTATCCGCAACATCTACTTTGGCGACGGGGTGGCCGGAGTTAAAAAGGGGTCTATAAAAAAGGTGAGGGTTGTGAAAATCGGCTACCGCCGCGCCCCCGTCGGCAGAATGGAGAGCGAAAACGACGAGGGCGGCGTGAAAGTCGGCGCCATGAACTGCACGCCTATCGCCCTCGGCGGAGGGGCGTGGGACGTTAAGGAAATTCTCGGAGAAGTCGACGTGGCGCCCGACGGCAGCGTCTACTTTGAAATTCCCGCGCGGACTCCCGTCTACTTCCAGCCGATAGACGAAAACGGCTGCGCCGTCACCACCATGCGCTCATGGACGGCCATGCAGCCGAACGAGTTTTATTCGTGCCTCGGCTGCCACGGCGACCGCGACACGCCAAACCCCGTGCCGCTCAACATCGCAAAGGGCAGAAAGCCCGAAAAGCTCCGCCCGTTCTACGACGTGAAGGGGGGATTTTCCTTCCGCAAGCACATACAGCCGATTCTCGACAGGCATTGCGTGTCGTGCCACAACGACCGTTCCAAGGCGCGCATAATCTCCGCCGACGGCGCAAAAAAAATAAGCGTCGCAGACCTCGCCCCCACAAGGGGGGAAAAGTGGGAGGAGCTCGAGAGGAAAAACGCGCAAAACGCCGTCCGCGCATTCAGCCTGCTCGACTATCCCGTAAAAAATCCGCAGGCGAAGCGGTTCTTCAACGACGCTTATTACAATCTGTTGCAGCCGCGGATGAGCTGGGGAGGGCCGTCGTACGCCGACTTCAAGAACCCGCTCCTCAATTGGCCCGGGGCGCAGTCGGTTCCGACGCTCCTTCCGCCTTACTTCCGCGGCTCCGCCAAAAGCGGCATTATGGATATGCTTAGAACCGGACACGGCAAAGCGAAGCTCTCGCGCGAGGAAATAGACAAATTCGCCGCATGGATAGACCTGTATGTCCCCTACGCGGGAGATTATTACGAGGACAACGCGTGGAGCGAATCCGAAATGAAATTCTACAAATACTACGAGGCAAAAGGAAGGGCGAATGAAGCGGAAGAGCGGCATTCGCTTGATTTGGCGAATGCTTTTGGCGAATAGCCGCGTTAGTGAAGCCGCCAAGACCGCTCGCGTACGCCAATACGTTCCGCGATGGAGTTTCTATGAGGGTAGGGGATAGCCCTATTGCGAAGCAATGGGCGTAAGGGATTCTCCTTTTTATAGCTGGCGGGTTTCGCGCCTGATTTAATGGTAGCGGAGCTGCCGTCAATTTGCTTTCGATTTGTTTTTTATAACCAAAGCGGGCGGCAAAATTTGCCGCCCTATTTGTTTGCATTTGAAAACCAGCGTGCTTCTTACCTCCTCCTGCGGTATGCTGCAAACGCGAGGGATATTGCGCCGAGGACGGCGGCAACAGTTGCAGGTTCGGGGACGGTGAAAGTGACTGATAGCGAAGTGTCGCCAAAGACCGCCTCCCACTGTATTCCGCTTGTGTTTCCCTCAAACACCGTGCCCGCCATTGAGCTGCCGGTTTCGTAGGTTATCACGTCTTCAAGGATAAATTCCCCGTCGCCCGCGGAGATGAGTTCCCTCATAGTGTATGCGTCGAATATAAATTCAAAGCCCATGTCGCGGTCGCTGCCGATTTTGTCGAACCTGCCGTTGAATGCTATCTTGTCGTAGGCGAGTTCGCCTTCTATGTCTATGGCGATTTTGCCGGCGTACCATTCGCCCTCGTTGAATGTGACCGTCCCGATCTCTCCGCTGTAGCTTGCCGTCGCGCTGAAAACGGCTTCGGTTCCGGATAGCGAAAGCCTGTTGCCCTTCATGCCGGTGCGCATTCCGATGTCGAGCCTGCCGGAGCCGACCGTCACGTCGTTTATGTTGCCGTCCGTCCCCTCCCACGTTCCGGAGCGGAATCTTATGGTCTGACGTCCGGACGCGGAACCGTTCATGGAAATGTCGAGTTTTGAATTTTCGGTCGTCGTTCCGAATGTGAGGGAAGTTTCCTGGACGGTCGAATTTGTCAAATTTATGGAAGTGTATCCGGCGTCGTAAACGACTATCATTCCGCTTCCGGACATTCCGCCGAGCATATGGTAGTGCTGGCCGTTTGAGTTTTGCCATACGAAGTTGTCCATATGCATTATTCCGTCTACCATGATGTTCGCGTTTGTGAAAAAGCGCAGCGCGGTGGTGTCGGCGGTTCCGAGGTTTACGGAGAAATCTCCTCCTATGTGGAGCTGGCGACCGGACGATTCTGAGACTATGGCGAAAGTGCAGTACGAGCTTACCCCGCTTTCCCTTGAATAATTAACAATCATGTTTCCCCCGAGGTCGATATCGGAGTAGAGGACTGTGTCTTGCCTTACATTCCCAGTTCCGCCGGTCAGGTTCATGTTGAAAATCAGATTTTCGGCGAGCGTTATGCGCCCTCCCACGGACAACATAAAGCTTTCCCTCGCGGAAATGTTTTCGCGGTCGATTGTGAGGGAATTCAAATTCAAAGTAGAACCGCCCGCCACCGACACGTTTGTCATGCCCGTGACGATGCCGTTGTAGTCTGGGCCAAGAGTTCCCTCAAACTGTTGCGTGCGCCCCTCGTCGGTAAACCAGTTTGAACTGTCGTTCAAATACCTGTTGAAATCGGGGG
>OLGD01001163.1_pt1 | contig 42940 bp, 50 predicted proteins | sample 1605311 | NCBI WGS metagenome assembly OLGD01 (sample SAMEA3888917, study PRJEB22519) | human gut metagenome | biome: human gut; feature: human-associated habitat; material: faeces | place: Denmark | collected 2010
AACCTACGATTTTATCATCAATCTGAGAGGTTTACACAGAATAATTTACACTACCATCAAGAAATACTTTCAATATCCTTTTCAATATCTCTTATTTCACGCTTCATTATTTTATGAAACTGTATTTCAACAAAATGTTCATCTTTTTCGGACAAATCCATCTGATATATATCTGATAAAATAGCTTTCTTATCTTCTAATTTTAAATCATCTATATTCGGAATATACTTGGTCTCGTGCAATGCCATATGCATTTCCGCATATGTCCGAACAAATCTCTTTATTTTTATTTCACCTTCTAAATTATATCGTTTAATCAATTTTTGCACAACATCATCTAAATGAAATAGTAAACTTAAATCTGTTATTTGAGAATAGAAAAACAACCAACCATACTTATGCTTTTCAAGAATAAAACCTGTAATTTTCAAATTTAATTTCCATTGCAAGTATCCAATATTGTCTTTTTTTATCGTTCTAAACAATTCCTCTATAGATTGTTCGATTTTTAAAACACTACTTTTCCTTACTGTTACTTCACTATCATTTAAAACATAACCTAAATATTCAAATGATTCTGTTACAAATCCCTCATCTTTCTTGTCGTTTAATTCCAATTCGAGCTTTTTTATATCATCGCATATATTTTTCTTTACATCCGAAAATTTATCTTCATTAACCAATATTAATATGTCATCAACATATCTGTAATATGATATGTAATCAAGTCCTCTATATTTTATGTCGATGTCCTGCATATATATGTTAGCTAGAGTGTTTGAAATAGGTAATCCCTCTGGAACTCCCAATGTTCTTTCTCTCTTTGCAGTCTTTTCCCTTATAGGATAAAGAAGTGCCTCTGTTCTAATCGAATTCCATATAATGGAAATAATTTCCGGTTTATGTATCTTTCTTTTTATTATTTTAATCAACTTGTCTTGATTTATTGAGCTATAAAATGATTTCACATCCAATTTTATAAAATGTGTGTACATTGAGATTTTTTTAGTAATATCATCTATAACAAGTTGTGGCATCATGGTCTTACATTTATCACCATATACCCCCACCAACAACTCATTTAACACTGATGCTGTCAACTTATCTCTTAGAGTCGGCACACAAATTGCTCTAGGCGGTTTAACAGGCCCTTTCGTAAATAAAAGTTGCTTATATCTTGTAAAATGATAAGTCCCATTCATAGATTTTCGGATAATAATTTCAATATTCTCATCCAAACTTTGTTCAAATTTTCGAGGTGACACTTTATCCAATCCAACAGACGGCTTATCTTTTACCTTTTCTTCATAATGTTCAATAAGATGTTTTTTGGTAAACAATTTTTTCCATAAATACGATGCCTGCATCTATAAAACCCCACATATCCAATATAAAACTACTGGCAATAATATAACGCATATTTTTAAAAGCAATCGCCAAGCTACATTACAATAATATCTGTATCTTACAGTTTTCCATTTCTTATTTCTATACTCACCTGAACTACCATGAACTGTCTCATAATAATCAAATGATATATGATTACTACTTGAATCAAGTAAATCACAATACCTATTATAAATTTTCTTAATTGACTCTACATCATCACTATCAATACATTTTAATTCAAATTCCAATTTCTGTAACTCAGTATAATTTTTTCTATATTCTCTTGCATGCTCCAAATATTTTTGCCCATTCAAATATAAAATAGCAATAAGCAATGATATTGTCATAAATACTGTCATCAAGCTTAATTTCTCATTTTTATCCAATAATGTAAGTATAGAAAATATAATCGTAACGCATGAATAATAAATGTTAATAGCTTGAAAAAATGCTTCTTTGTTTATTAATCTCTTTTCAGCATTAACTCTCGAAATTCTCGTTGTCCATATTTGATCTGGTAAATCTTCATATTTTCCCAAGTCACACCCTCCTTTGAAAATGTATTAGGGTCTCTATATACTAAGTGCAATACCTTCATACGAAAGCCTATAAAATCTTTACAGATTGTTAATTACGTTATCTCCAAAGCGGAAATCATAACTTACGTTATAGACCCTAATACATTAATTATTTTACCACATTCTATTATTATTCTCAATTCATCCTTTCCTTTATAACGTATTACTAATGATTTCTGAACTCTAATTCAAAAATGCACCCGTTTCCGGGTGCATTCACACAGCTATTGTTGTTTAGGATATAACTCATCCAACACTTCTCCAAGTGCCCCATCCTTTACATAAGGCAAAGCGTCTAATTGCCTGAAATTATGTTTGATATCTTTTGTATCCTCATCAAAACCTAATATGTAACTTGTTGCAATTTTATATATGATTTCCGTCAGAGCCAGCCCATATACCTGCTTTTCAAAGATATGCTTTAATCGTTCCCTGCCATCCGGAAACTGCTTCTTCATTTCCTCGCTCTGATATAACCGTTTTACGATTTCTGCAATATATAAACCAGATTTCATATATAAATCAATAAATGTTTTATCCGGTATATCAGAGCATAAATTCCCTGTCAGGTTAGAAAATGGTCAAACCTTTACCTTTATACCACTAGAAAATCTATCTTTTTCCAAAACAAGCGGGTATGATGGAGATAATTTGCGCGTAACTAACATAGTTGGTATACAGAATGGTGACTCTTTAAAAGAATGTCCTAATTGTGGACGTGTCAAATGTTCAGAAGAATTTGGCCCTAGAAAAACTGTAAATCGTGATCAAAGCGAATGCACCGATTGTAGAGGTGAATACTAAGCAAACTGGTAGGACATTTCGAAATAATTATTGTCATTTGATTGTCACTCGACATACATGAGCCAAGAAGCGCCGTAAATTCAGCATTTCTTGGCTCATGTACATCACTCGAACTCAGCAATTACTAATCAATTTTGTTTAGAGATTATTTACTGTCGTGTTTATAGTTCTTTTGATTTTTTGATTTATCCATATTATCCTGCCTATATGGGCTAATGTTATCATTTTGTTATCAGGAAAATGTTATCACGCATTAATCTATTTTTATTTTATATGTCCCATTGTCCTTTTTATCTAAAGACAAATCTTTTCCAGTTACATCCTCTTCTGTTAATGCCGGAATCGCATCTTCCCAGTGCAAAATTGTAGTAACATTGTCTTGGTTAGATTCCCTATGTGGTTCATGTGTTACTTTCAAATTATATCTACCCTTAAATTCCCCATCTATCTCTAAATCAACAGGAATATATGTTTTTTCACCATTTTCAGTTTCTTCCCAATCACAATCACAGAATACCTGGTTCCTAAAATAAGTTGTCTGATCAATCCTGTGTCCATCAACAACATAGCCAGCTTGAGATAAACGTAAATTACATGTTGGATTACTTCCTTCACTCGGTTGCTGAGAATCGGATTTTGGTAAATTTCGTTTCTTCCATACATTCATAGCTCTTTACCTCCACAAGTTATTTTCTTCCATATTACCGCAAATACCCCTTTAAAACAACCACATTTTTTCCAACACTTTTACCTGATACACTATTACTAATGCTCCCAAATATCAGTAAGCAAATTCATATCTAAATCATGCCACTGTTCTTTCCACAATTTCCAATAAGGAATATCTTTCGAAGAAGGTTCTGGATAACATTTTTCTATTTGAACAATGGAAGGTAATACTACCGAATCGCCGATCAGTAAACACTCTCCAGCTTTTAATGATGGCATCTTATCCACTATACTTCCCAAAGTATCTGGCAACAACCGTTTTACATAATTTTGATCCGCAGGATTCGTCAATCTCAATGCCAAAAAATTATTACACTGTGAAAATATAGTCTCCGAAATTTCTGAAGGACGCTGACTGGCTAATAGCAATGAAACACCATATTTTCTTCCTTCTTTTGCAATTCTTTCAATTGATTCTTTAGACGCCCTATACTTCGCCAAATCATTATTAGGAACATACTTATGTGCTTCTTCATATACTAAAAGTAATGGAATATCATTATTTACATCTTCTTCTGGATTTTTTGAAACCCTTAATCTTTTATAATAATATCCAAATTCAAACAAAATTCTTGAAATCAAAGAAACTGTAATACTCAACACATCAAAGGGTACGCCACTTAAATCTATAATCGTTATGTTAGACGTATTTTCAGTATATCCTATCAACTGCTTCAATGTATCTTCAAATGAAATCTTTTTTGATTTTTCTCCAAGCAAGAAATCTAATCTCTTATCATTAATCTTGTTTTCTAATCTGCTTACAAAATTAGATAATTTACCATTCAGAGGCCCCGCTTTCATATCTCTTGCTCCAGGTACCATCTCTTCATTTTTTTCTTTTGCATATTTCAAAACTTCGTCGATTTCAAAAAATATCGGTGAATCAAAATGAATCTTTTCTTTCTGTTCTTGCGAACCAGAAAAGTGCTTTTTTCTACTTGCTACTACCGCTTCTTTAAATACGTTACGTTGATTATGATCATTAGCCTCTGTGTCTATAAAAAGTTCTTGCAATTCATCACTATTTAATAGCCAGTACGGTAAAATCAAGTTATCTATATCTATGAATTTTGCATCTGGAAAAGCTGTTTTATATTCTGAATGTATGTCAAAAACTATTACATGAGAATTATTTAAACCATGATATTCCCCCTGTTTACCTCTCACTGCATTTTGAATTATTTTCGCTACCGAATGCGACTTTCCAGATCCAGTCGAACCAACAATTGCAATATGTTTATTAAAGAATTTATCTCCATCTACCGGAACCGGAATATCATTGTCCGCTGCTAATGTGGCAAAGACAAATTTCTTACTTTCTGTTAATGATTCCTCAAATATTTTCTTTATTTCCTCTTTACGTGCGGGTTCAACTTTCTTAGGCGGAATAGCAATTGTATCCCCACCTCTTTCAAATTGTCCACTTCTAATTATTCCTAATGGATTGGCCTCTAATATATACTTTCTATTTGGTGTACCATCAGAATTTACCCCAACCTCAATATTAAAATTTTCAATAATTGCAATCAATACAGCATTATCATTATCTGCAATACGCAGATATGAGCCTACTTTTAATTTTTCTTCTGCCAACTGAAAATCTTCTAAATCATCCACAGATATCTTTACCTTATTAGGAAAGACCGCAATTACCTCTGCATTTAGTTTTTCATTCTCCCCCATAAAATCCTCCTCTAAATCATTATGTTAATATCTTCCGTTGATGGAATTTGTATACCATAGCATACATTTCTTTCATTTAAATAAAATGGTTCATTTAAATAAAAATGATAAATTTCCTTTGTTCCGGACACTTTTTCTATAATACTATCCAACATATTCAATTCATTTATTATTTTTATTTTCACATTATTTTCTGCATTAGCCTTCCGAATAATTGACTTAACAGAAAAGGAAGCTCCTAGGAAATCATATCCATCCCTTAATTGAATATTATTTTGTTGTAACATTTTCTTTATCGCCACTAATCGTTCCTTCGAAATTCCGTGTAGATAAATATATGGGCAGAAAGTATGAACTTCTCTTTTTGATAGTTTGCTCCAATTATTGGAAATCTTTACGATTACGGAAAGTAATTTGGCATCATTAATTATGCTATCACATTCTATCAAAAAGAATCGTTCATACGGCGAAACATTTCTTGGCGAAAAATACTGTTTTTTTATCTCACTACAATACTCTCTAACCCCTTTGAATTGTAAGTACCATTTATCAAACAACATTTTCTTACTATTAATTTTTGTCAAAAAATCTCTTTTACTTACAATTCTGTCTTTTATATTCTGTTGTGTTGCCATCTCTTTTACCAATCTCAAAGCATTATTATAGTAATAATATTCCGCCTCAAACGCAGTACACTGAAATATATTCCCCAACTTTTTTATCACCTTGGCCTGTTGTTCCTTATAATCCTCTGCATTAATATCCACATCCACCTTGCATAAAAACTCTTCTATTTCAGCATCTTGTAATGATAATTCATCATGAAGAACATGATGTACCTTATTTTCCGTATATGTAAATAAACTTTTTTTGGCAAAATCAACATTTAAAGATCCTGGATATTTATCATGCCCCGTCTTATATCTGCCATATAATTTGTATCTTATATTTTTCTTTTGCGGCGGTCTATTTACATAATCTCTAAGCATAAGTCTAATAGGCTTTGCAATAATTGAATGATTATATTCCGTTTTGTCATAATATTTACACTGTATCGCTGTTAATTCATTTTCTTCCAAAATGTCAACGTCTTCAATGCCTTCAATCGTAACTGTATCGTTTTCGCCTGCTAAATCCAGCAATTGTAAAATATAATAATCAAATTGATAGTAATATCCTGTTATAGTATCAATCGCATCTCGTCCTTTTGCCATAACACACCCCAGCTAATCTTCTGTCATCTAACTTCTTTTCAATCTTCTATGCTGCATTTTCTTCCATATCTTTCTCGTCGCAACACAAACATCCTCATCCATATGCAGATACCGAACCAATATTTCATTATCCACAAGATTTAAGGCATTTTCTATATTTTCTCCATTCCTTACAATTCTGTCTACTTCCGCTAATATTTCTCGCACTTTTTCAATAGGAACGCAGTCCAAAATTGGTACTAAAACATTTCCTACTTCACCCGGCAATATTTCCAATACACCACCGCCATAGCTTCGACCACATATTTCCGTAAAAGCAAACGAAATGCTGTTATAGTACGATAAAACTATTCGTTCCGGTTCAACTCCAGCATTAAACTTTACTCTATGCATTGTATCTGTAGAAACAGCATTACAGCAATTCAATACAAACTTTGGATACAAATTATTTCTTCGGAGAAAAAACGCATCTGGCACCCAAACAGATGGTATTTGATACCAGCGTTCTCTAATTCTGCATTTATATCCCTCATTCTCCCCGTTCTTTTCGCCAAGCTCAATATACTCTCTTTGCCCTTGAGAATACTCTTCACTTGGATTATCCGGGAAATCTATCAAATATGCCGCCTTTCCTTGATTCACATTTATCTTCCAATCTTCTTGTTGGAAATAAATGCTGTGTGCATGAGAGCTTCGACCAATCAATGGACGTACCACTTCTGCTAAATCATACTCATCTACAGTTTCCTGATTCACAGAAAAATACTTATTATTTCCCGTCGTAATGCCCACATTAATAATTCCTGTATCAGATAATTTCTGAAATCTAGAATCTCCTTTTAGGCAAGAGATTATCTGATTTTCTTCTTTTGTCGTAAAATACTTTGTCCACTTCTCATGCACATGATTTAACTTTTGAAAACCGTTTGCATTGATATCAAGGTCATCTAAATCATCCAAATTATTAAGCTCAACAATTTTGATTCCTTTTTCTAAATCACCCTTTTCACCAATGAATACGACTACTTCCTGCTCAATTCCTGGGAATACCAGCTCTTCAAAAGTTATTAAAGTTATTTTGCATAATTCATTAGACAAATACAATCTTAAATCTTCCGCATATGCAACTTGAAGGATTTCCGCAGGAATTACAAATGCGATTTTTCCATTTACATTCAACATGTGAACGCAAGCCACCATAAATCCAACCCATGTATTAATAAGTTTATTTGACTTCATACCATGAGCAGTCAAAATATCTGCCATTTCGTCTCTTTGTTTCTCTTCAAGATACTGATATCGAATATACGGTGGGTTTCCTAATATCAAATCATACTTCTGGACTTCTTTATTTTTATGGTAAAACTCAAAGAAATCCTCGTTCAATATTGTCACACTTGAATTTTCACTCAGCTTTTTGGTTAACTTATCCGCCTCATTTTTTTCAATCTCAACAGCAGTAACATTTTTTTGTTCGTCCAAAATTCGAGTTTCAATCAATGCATCAACAAAAACCCCATCTCCACAGCTAGGTTCCAGAATCTTCTGTATTGATTGATCATCCTTAAAAAAATCTACTATTTTTTCAGCTAATTTAAGCGGTGTGTAATACGCACCTCTTAACTTCTGTTCTGAACTGTCTTCTTTTAATCTCATATTTTTCACCTAAAATTGCATCTTGTAAATTTTTGTAATATCATTCTCAATCTGCTTAATCAAATTTTCTATTTCTTTTTGAACTACTGTTCTTGTTGATTTGTCTTTCTTTATTTCTAACATCTCATTCAATTCATAAATTTTCTTTGATGCTTTTACTACTCCTTCATATAATTGTTCCTGCTTCTCATCGTCAAAATCTAGCTCTACGAACGGTATTCTTTTTAACAAATAAGTTCCCCTGGCTGTAAATCCTCCCTCAAAATCGCTCCCCATAATCTGGAATAATTTTTCAGTATAAGGATGATTTAACCATGCTTGAATATAGAACAAATCATATTTTGAAGCTGGTAGTTCTGCTATTGCGCAATATCCAGCTGTCCCGCCAGATGCAATAAGCATATCTGCTTTATCGTAAGCATACATAGGTTCCTTGCTCAAAACTCTGACAATTAATTTCGGAGTATCGACAAATGCAGTTAATGCCTGCGTTCTTCCATATTGATACCAAGTATCAGCAGTAGCATTTTTAATATCTCTTCCTTTTCCACCATTTAGACATTTAGGCACCAATAAATCATAGCAGTCTAATAAATACTGATATGTACCAGAATATTCTTTTTGCATTGTATCAATATCAATCAAGCTACCGTCGGAATTATAAGGAAATATAATCTTTTTATCCGTTCCTAGCAAAGAATATGTACCCATTCCTTTTTCATCCGCTTTTGTCGGCTTAAAGTACGGTTTCAAAATTCCTTTTTCAATATTATATTTTCTGCCAAACTTCTGAATTGTCAACGCTTGTTCTGTCTCGGAAACAATTTCATCTTTTCCAAACCAATATACCGGTTCTGGACGTTCAGCACTTGTCTGAATACCATTAAAAATATCTACAACTTTTCCTAACTGTGTGCCATTCTCCTCAACCTTCACAATCATCTTCATAAATTCGATATCTGTTGTTAGACGCCATGGAGACTCATTCAACATCATATTTTTAACTATGATATTTTCCTGTTCTTCCCCTGTCCAGAGCGATGTTAAAGAAGTTACATTCGTGTATTTGACTTCTGTACTTATGTCTTTATATACCGAAATTATAGAGCTGTATATCGTCTTGTCTGGAAAAAGCTGCATATCCCCAAAATCGTCTAGTTGTGTAATATGATCAGACAACATCCTTCTCAGTTCCTGACCAGCTCCGATTTTGTAAAACTTATTCGGAACAATATAGCAAAGTTTTCCTTTTCTCTTAAGTAAACCAAATGCCTTTTCAATGAATAGAAAATATTTATCAAACTGTTTATACGCACTTTTGTATTTCTTCTTATAAATGTCAAATTCATATTCTGATTCCAGCGTATGAATATCTTCTGTTTTTACATACGGTGGGTTTCCGAGAATAGCATCAAATTTATGTCCCTCATTAATATCTTCCCATTGGAAAGGCTTTATATTGCAAAGTAATTCAACTGAAATATTATCTATCTTCAAATCTTCCCGTGATATCAGCGAATTTCCATTTTTTATATTGGAACTCAAGTCTGGCAAAATCGGAATACATTCACTCACTGATGATGGTGTCTCATCTTCTATCAGTTTGATTAACAATGAAAACTTACTCACTTCAACAGCATGAGCATCAATATCCACGCCATAAATACATTTAGTCAATATTTCTTTTTTATCTGATAATGGCAGTTTTCTTTTTCCATTGCTCATTTCCAATAAGTACCCCGGTTCATGCTCCAAATACCACTCTACGCAGTAATCGATCAGAAACTGATATGCTTCCTCCAAGAATACACCAGATCCACACGCAATATCAGCGATTTGAAGTGTCACTATCTTTTTGGGAGTTTTTCCGTTACAAATCGGCTGCAACGTATTTTTCACCATATACTTTACAATTTCAACTGGAGTTGAAACAACTGAACGATATTTATATTCTTTCTTTACTGCCAGAGCTATATGTCCATTCTCTACCACAAGACTCTCTGCCAAAAAAGTTTCATATATTTTCCCGAGAATTCCAGGCTCGATAATATTAAATAAATATGGCGTTTGTGGGTAGTACAACGAAACAATCATGTTAAAAATAATATCATTGCTTAAATCAAATATAATATTTTCTCCGGCAAACAACTTCGAATTATATCGTTTGTCAACTTCTTTAAACACTTTCATCAGGGACTCTTGTAATTCTTCCCTATTCTGCGCAGTTTCCTTTAATTTTTTATATAATGGCAAATTTCTATCTTCACAAATTCGCAAAAAGATAATTTGGTTAATAAATTCTTGAACTGCATCATTTAACACATCTATATCATTATAGATTTCATATCTGTTATACAGATATTCACCAATTTCTAATCTCCAACCATTAATCTGCTGTAAAAAGACCTCATCCACTTCTGTAGAGTATCTGTCAACATTGGGGAAATTCTCATTAACAAACTGATCAAACTCTCCGGAATAAACATTTTTTCTTGAAATCAGCTTGTTTATCTCCGCATATTTTTCAAGATACTCCAAATAATGATACTTTCTATATAAAGAGACTCTTACTGAATCTCCATCCTTCGGTTGATTCGTAACATCATAAATCATCATATTTTCAAAATTAGTCAATATTGATAATTTATGTTTTGCATTCCAGCCATAACGGCGTGCCTGAATTGCCGGTGCCGGATCAGTTGTAATATCTACGGCCGGCTTCTTTGCTTCCACAAAAAGTTTAGAAACACCGTTTAAAGTCAACGTATAATCGGGCCGTTCCCCTTTATTTGAAAATTGCTCAACTACAACTTCTTTATACTGCGGCGCTGTACCTTTTTTATTATGTACATCCCATCCAAAGCACTCTAATAATGGGCTAATGAATTCATCTCGACAATTTTGTTCATTATAACCTTTCGCATTTCTATATCTTCCTATATTTCTTTGATATTGGGTTATTAATCTCAGCAAAACATCTTTATTCATCGTTCATTCCCCCATTCAGCAAAATTATAATGCACTCTTTCCACTCTTGACCCAAGCATCTACTTCTGCCACTTTAAACTTCCATAAACGTCCAACTTTATGTGCTGGTATATCTGTTTTCTTTATCCAATTTCTAATCGTATCTTTCGTTACACCTAAATACTCTGCTGTTTCTTCTAAGCTACACCATTTATCTGTCAAACCAGTCATATTAACCTCCACGTTCACTTATCTTCGTATATCATACATCAAATATATTCTAACTCTTTTCGCCGAAGAAAGCAATCATATGTTCTATGATTTAATATGATTTAATAGTGATTTAAAAGGACGACTTAAAAAACAAACCTTCCCATTATTCCCTTCATTAGCTTATTGATATATCATCTCATGCATAATGATTTCATCCACTCTGCTCCTTATAGCATTCATCCTCCGCACCCATTCATATCTGTCTCTCTTCTTCAGTTCTTCCGTTACACCCTCCAACTTCATAAACTGCTCCATCATCACATTCATGCGTTCTGTTGCCTGTTCATTCAGATCTGCCAGATATGTCCACAACTGCCCGGTTAAAATCAATTCATTGAACACCATAGGTTTTACCTGCCGCAAATATTCCCTGTGCAGCCTACCATAATGTCCAATCGTTCTCTTCTTCTCTGACACCTTCAAATCTGGAATATAATAATCACCTACCAATACATAATCCATTCCATTTTCATGAATCCGCTTTTTCAATTCCTGCATACTCTTATTCTCACTTTCCTAATACTATTCCATTTCTATACTGTTTTTTAGTTCATTCTTCCTGCGTTTGCTGGAGCTACTGCTCCGTTTTGCTTCCTCGTCATACTTATGAAGCTTCTCCAGTACGATTTGCTTCTCCTGCGACATTTGCTGCAAGCTATTGTTCCTGTTTTCGACATCTTTCTGAGCTTTCAGATACTCTTCGACTACCGCATGTGAGCGATTGAACGCCCTCATAAAGCTATCTACACTGCGATAGCCTGTCTTACTTACTGTTTCTTTTAACAAAGAACTTTTCTTCATTCTCTCTGTTATCAAATTGCTGATTGTGTTCATTAATTCTTTTTTCTCTTTCAAGCGGAACGCACCGAATAATCCGGTTAATGCATTCAGTTCTTGTTTCTTCTCCTGAATCTGTGCATCTATTCCACGGATTCTTTTTTGTATTCCATATAATTGCTTTCTTACATTCTGCATCTGCCGGAACACCCTCATATCAACATTCAGCTCTGGCTTTTCAGGAACACGACAAGCTTGAATCTTTTCCAAAAGAATAGCAACTGCCTTCTTCAAAATCAGCCTTAATAATCCCGGTTTCCGGCCTTCTGTCTGAATTGATTCTTTCACAGACTGACTAATATTATCCCGCTTAATTTCTGCAATTTCATCCGAAGAAATTCCGACTACCAGAGCTTCGTCCACTGTTCGATTCCACTCCTGTCTGGCTTCATTGTCGGCTCGAATTTCTTCTTCCTTCGGATTGTTCTTTCCAATCTTTTTCGTAGCCAGGTAGGGTCCGTCCATTTCAAAAACACTCAGTTTTTCCGCTTCATTCTTCACCAGCTGATTGATTAGCCCTGTGTACATCTGCTTCACGTCATTCAGAAAAGAATGACTTTTGAAAACTGATTCCTTACTGTCAAAGAAACTCGTTTCATAGATTTCACCTTTAGGGATAATGTGACAGCCCGGGCGAATATTTCCATTATCATCTAATATTTCTTTCTTCGTCTGCACATGTTTTCCCTTTTCATCGTAGAACATATTTCGGGTAGCACGCTTTATCTCTTTTGTCTCCAAGACCTTTCGCTCGCTGTAGATCAAATGGATATGATAGTTGGTTTGCTTTTTGTTATGATGAAGTGCTGCTGTACACTGCACTCCATAAGTGCTATGAAACTGTTCTGCAAATAACTGCAATAACAGATTCTGATTGTAATCCTTAAAACTTTCCGGCAGTGCAATCACCAGCTCCCTTGCTTCAATACATTTCCCCTCCGAATTACTTCTCTTAAAATCGTATTGATTTTGCTCGGCAAGTTCTTTCCAAAATTCCGGTTCTACTGTTGAATACGTTGTATATAGATGCTCCTGCCTGTCCGGATTGCTGATATAATCCACCTTGCCGCATACATCGTGCAACTTGTATTGCCGGATAAATGAATGTCGTTTCGCTATATCAATCGCCTCCTTCGTAAGTGGAGTTTGCCCGGTACACCGAAGATGTCCGTCCCCCGGAGGGCGAAATACCTTTTGTCATAAATCGTCAGATTTGTGCAAAGGGTATATTTCGCTCTCAAACGCCGAGGGCTTATTATGGTGTTACATTATCCGATTATCTCTCGGATTCCGCCTTAAATTGATGGGCGTATCCGCCCTTTTTATCTGCCCGTATCCGGGCTGCTTTTTCTATTACTGACAGCAGATTATTTACGGTATTTTCCTCCCCTCCAGCAAGCCATATCAAGGTTCTTTCCTCTGCTTTTTTCAGTTTCACACCTGCCAGTACCTTGTTCATTTTCTGTATCTGCCTGCCCTCTGCTTCATAAAATAAATCATTCACATTCCTATTGCCTCTTTCTGGCTGTTTAACATTTTAATCAAACCTTTAATGAAATCGAATTTATACCTTATTCCTGCCTTGTCTGTTATTTACAGGGGTGCGCTACACCCCTGTTTGTATCACTAGGGAAAATTACCAGCGGAAGCTGTCAGGCACTCCACGTCTGTCCAAATATTCTTTTCTTGCCTGTTCTCGTTCTTCCTGTGTCGGTGCAGTTTTGGACTTTCCAAACAGGTCACGCAAAACCATCCTGTCCAGTTTTTTCTCCAACTTTTGCTTGATTTCCCGTTCGCAGCTCGCATCTTCAACCAAGTGAAAGCAAAGCAGATACATAAATAATTCCTGAGATATTTGCACGTTTTTCATCCTATCTATCCTTTCCGTGACGGTACGTGACAGTTGTGACGGTTCTTTTGATACCGCCCCGCTATCTCAAATACCGTCACAGCCGTCACGAACTGTCACACCGTTTCCGTATTGTCTTTCCAAAACCTTATTTTTCTTCCATCGTGGGTACGGTTGTTCTTATAGTAAATGCCATATTCTGCATATAACCGTCCTGAAAGAATGTTGAGTTTTTTCGTGATGATGTTCGGCTGAACTTCTACATTTACCATTGAAGCAAGTTCTGTTGCCGAGCCTTCCCAAGAAGAAATATCCTTCATAATAAGTTCGGCAATCTCATCCAGTAAAGGCTCCGGTGGTTCTTTCCACAGTTCCGTTTCCGCTTTTTTCAATTCCCACAACAAGGTCTCTGTATTGCGTATAAGATACAGCTTCTGGTCTTGCTGATCTCTGCCTGATACTTCAAGGGTTGCGGCATTGCCTGTTCTCTTTTCTTTCTGTAAAAGGAATGCTCCGTCTGCTGCCCCAAGCAGTCCGCTTGTTCCCGAAATCATATCAAACTTATCATCGGCAGTCTGCTTTCTCGTATGGTGTACGAGCAGTAGGCAAAGTCCATGAACATCTGCAAAGCTTTTTAGCCTTGCCATAATCTGATAATCGTTAGCGTAACTGTAATTGTCTCCGCCAACTTCACGTACCTTTTGGAGAGTATCAATGATAATCAGCTTTGTATCAGAGTGTTCCGCCACAAATCTTGCAAGCTGTTCATCCAATCCTTTCCCAAGCTGACTGGCAGAAACAGAAAAGTAAAGGTTTTCTGCGCCTTCTGTTCCAAACATCCGATACAGGCGTTCCTGCAGGCGGCGGTAATCATCTTCAAGGGCAAGATACAGCACCGTTCCTTTTCGGGTGGTATAATTCCAAAGCGGTGTGCCTGTGCTGATATGGTAGGCAAGCTGTGCCATCAAAAAACTTTTTCCCAGTTTGGGCGAACCTGCAAAGATATAAGTGCCGGGGTAGAGCAGGCCATCGATCAACGGCGGCTTGCTCTGGTACTGGGTGTCAAACAGTTCGCTCATTGAGATTGTTTTGAGATATGAGGGATCTAAACTCAACTGCAATTTCCTCTGCATTTCCTCAAAACTCTTGATATTTTCCTCACAGTCGGATATACTATTTTCAGCAATTTGGGGGAGTGGCTATCTCTCATCTGCGCCAACAGATGGACTAAAGACAGTCATTTCTGTTTTATTCTCCATTCTCATCTTCTCCTTTCAGACCGCCAAGAATAATGGCAATCAGTTCAATCACATTCAGCAGTTCATCATCAATTCTGTTTCCTGCCTCAATCCGCTGTAATTCTGCAAGGACAGCAGCAAGTTCGTTACGGAGAGGCTTATATACCCTCGGATTTCCCTGCACAACCACATCCTGGCATAAGACCGCCTTGTGATATAGTCTTGCTTACTAAGCCCCGACAGGCGCACCGCTTTGTTGATCTGTTCGCTTTCTTCGGGCGATACCCGAAACCCTACCGTGATATTTCTCCAACGGTTTTTATTATCCTTATTTTTAGCCGACATTTTCAAAATCTCCTTTCCCCAAATCGTCCAGTCTGTCCGCCATTTCCGCCTGCTTTGACGGAAACAGATGTGCGTACTGATAAGTGATATCAATGCTTTCATGCCCTACACGGTCAGCTATCGCCACCGCTGAAAATCCCATATCAATCAGCAAACTGATGTGGCTGTGCCTCAAATCGTGGATCCGTATGCGCTTCACGCCTGCGGCTCTCGCCCCTCTGTCCATCTCGTGATGAAGATAACTTTTCGTTACCGTAAAAATACGGTCTTTTTTCTTCAAACCATAGAGCATACCAAGATACTCCTGCATTTCCTCACAGAGAAAATGCGGCATTTTAATTGTGCGGTTGCTTTTCTTCGTTTTCGGCGTGGTAATCACATCCTCTCCGTGTAGCCGCTGATACGATTTATTGATTTTGACCGTTTCTTTTTCAAAATCGAAATCGGCTGCAGTCAACGCCAGCAGTTCGCCCTCCCGGATTCCGCACCAGTAAAGCATTTCAAAGGCATAAAAGGAAACCGGCTTATCCATCATTTCATCAGCAAACTTTTTATATTCCTCCCTCGTCCAGAACAGCATTTCTTTGTGTTCCTCGCTCCCCATATTCCCCGCTTTTGCGGCAGGATTGGAGCGCAGATCGTAATAACGGACAGCGTGGTTGAAGATTGCCGACAACTGGCTGTGCAGCGTTTTCAGATAGGTCTGCGAGTATGGCTTTCTCTTATCATCACGGTAGGCAAGCATTTCATTCTGCCATGCGATAATGTCTTTCGCACTAATCTCCCCGATTTTCAGTTTTCCGAAATACGGGAGAATTTTTGTCTGGATGATATGCTCTTTTGTCAGCCATGTGTTTTCTTTCACACGGTTTTTGACGTCATTCACATAAAGCTCCGTAAACGCTTCAAAAATCATATCAAGGTCAGCAGCGTTCTGCAACTGGAATTTGCGTTCCCATTCCTGCGCTTCTTTCTTTGTGGCAAAACCTCTCTTGCATTTCTGCTTACGCTCGCCTTTCCAGTTTACATACCGAGCCATCACATACCATGTGCCATTGCTCTCATTTTTAAATACTGGCATTACTTTTCCTCCCTTTCTGCTCCGTAGAGCCTTTCATAAAAATACTGGCGGTTTACACGCCCCGAAATTATAATGTAGCCTTTTGCTCTCAATTCCTCATTTAATTGCCGGATCAGTTTGTATGCATAAGGCTTTGATACGTTTAGTTCCTGTGCCACATCCTCGGCACGAATAAATTTGTTTTCCATGCGCTCGTCGCTCCTTTCTCTAAACTTATTTGTTTAATTTCTATTTATTATACTAAGCATATTTGTTGGTTCGCAGAAAAACATTAAACTTTTTTGTTTTGTATTCTCTTGACTTCTCCTAAACATATCTGCTATACTACTTGTAAATATATATACAAGGAGTGGACACGTTATGGCGATTGGAGAGAGAATACATTTTTTCCGCATTTTGCGTGGAATGACACAAAAATATCTTGGTACGATTGTCGGCTTTCCTGAACGAAGTGCTGATGTGCGTTTAGCACAATATGAAACAGGAACAAGAAAACCGAAAGCGGAACTTACTGCTGCACTGGCACAGGCGCTTGACGTTTCCCCGCAGGCTCTTGATGTTCCCGATATTGACAGCTATATCGGTCTTATGCACACCTTATTTACCCTTGAAGATATTTACGGTCTGACCGTCAGCGAAGCAGACGGAGAGGTGTGTCTGAAAGTCAATGTCCGTAAAGGCAAAGAGGCTGCTCATCTGCATGAAATGCTCTGTGCATGGAAAGAACAGGCGAACAGGTTATCTTCCGAAGAAATCAACAAAGAAGAATACGACAACTGGCGTTACCACTATCCGAAATCCGATACCACACAACGATGGGCGAAAGTGCCATCACAAGAATTAAGTGACGCATTGGTCGAAGCGTTCACAGACCACCTCGAACCCGATAAATAAAAACGACAAAAAGCCCTTAGCCATGAGTTACTACCCACAGCTAAGGGCTTAGTTTATAATATGGATTCGTTCAGAGCCAAGCGAATGTTGCAAATATATGCGTTGAGTGCTTGCGCTCATAAACATATATTTGCATACATTCATTTGGCGGATACGCCACAACGAGGAAATATGCAATATTTCCGAGTATGGCTCTGAACGCTTTGTTACACAACCGCCTGTCAATCATTCTCTAACCATAAAACCACTGTATTATAAGAATAATGGTTCTCATGCAACTGTTATCAATTCGTTATCAAAAGACTTCTTGAAACGCCGCAAACCCGCATAAACACTGGATTTATTCGACATCTCAATTTATTCGAACTCCCTATAACTATAACATAATTATTAAATATTCGATTGCTTTTTAAGGGTTTTAATCGTCATAATATCTATATTTTATGTCTTATTTACAGTTTCAGAGCAAACAGGTATCATACGGGTATCACAGATTTTCTCCTTGGTTGCCATATCTACATGGTGCTAGCACCATGTAATTAACGCCCCTAAAGAACAACTATTTGCTCTGCTTCAACTTTTCTAATATGGCTATCACATTCGGCTGCGTTGGCAAAAATTTTACACCACGCTTCAGCATACCCATAACCTTTTTTGCTTTCTGTTCAATCTCTTTAGCAATATGCTCACTTGTCAGCATCAAATGATTTCCGGCTATGGTATATTCTCGCTCTATGTACTCATCTGTTATTGGAAACATATCCTGTATCAAAAACGCACTTTGCCTGCTATCATCCAATTTCACAATATGGATAATATCACAGGGCTTTCCTGCTTTCTCTTTCTTCTCTACAATTCGCTTATATTTATCAATCTGGCTGGACAAAGGTATCATCCAATAAATTCCTCTGCTTGTATCTTCAAAGCAATAATAGTGTGGTCTATTTCCTGCCTTGTTGCCTTTGAGATGTGGATCAGACATATCCTCAAAAAATTTGTCTTTTATAATATAAAACCCTGTTTTCTTCATTCGTTCCAACCTCACTACGGAAAAAGTCCCCCACCTTGCGGCGAAGGACTATACTTTCGACCCAACCACTTATATACCGCATATTGGTCAGCGGTAAACTTGCAACCCGACCATTTATATACCACATATCGGTCAGTGGTAAACTTTCTTTGTACCAACATTTTAACAAGCGCAAAGAGAAAAGTCAATAAAACTTTCCATTAAAATTTTATGCTAATACTACATAACTTATGCTAAATTTACAAATTTTGTTTCTGGATCATCTTTTAAACATTTTTCAACGCCATATTTCTGGTAAATTCCATAACTCCGGCAATTCCCTGAGCCATAAATATCTGTTGTGCTTCTGTGCTAGCTTTTTTCTTATTTTCATCTGACAAGTTATTGTATTCATGCAGAATTTCTTCTGCTTTTTGAGAAAATTTTGTCCAAAATTTAATATATTCTCTCATTTCCTGCGTTTGGTCATTCATAATACTCAATTCCTCTCATTTCACATACCATAAACTATTGATGTTTCTTTATATATTCTTCCTTGACTATATCAATTGTTTTGCCACCTATACCGAAATTTTTATCAGATACCTCTTTAATTGTGGTAACAAAAAACTCCTGCGGTACTTTCATAATCTCAGAAGAAACTTCTGTCAATCGCTTAATCAGCAGCTCTTTTTGCTCGTCTGATAACGCTCCACTTTCGACCGTAATATATGGCATTTCCACTTTCCTCACTTTCCGATTACAAATCCAGTGCAATTGGGGCAATATTACCTGCCCCTGTGTTTTTCTTTCCTTTTCTGCTGTTTCAGTTCAAACTGTCGCTGTTTCTCCGTTTCCCGTTGCTTCCGGCTCACAGTCTTACGTTCAGTTTTCAACTGCTCCTGCTGTAATTTTAAAGCCTGTTGCGATTTTGTGCCTATCCCGGTATTCTGTATTTGTTTCCGTACTTCTCTCTGTACCCGTTTAGGATTGCGACCGGTTTCTTTTACATCAGTTGCCACAGCCGGACTAAATCGTAGTCGATAGTAATTTCTCAGAACGAAATCATATATTTCATAGTCTTTAGGTTCTGCACCAAATGTAACTTTACATACAGATAATTTACCCTCCGATATTCGTTCAAAAATACCTATCCAAAATGGTTCCTCGAAAAATACTGTCAGTTTACCCGATACTTTGTCCATGACAATTCCTCCTTAAAATAATTGTAATGAACAAAGAACGGACGACCCTAAGGAGGGAGGGCTACTTACACCATAATGGTGCGACTGGACTACCTACCAGTTCTGCAAGATTGCCTTGCGTTGTGTTTTTATCTTTGCCTCTATATATTACCACATAACCGCCTATTTTTCCATAAAAATGTGGCAATCCACATATAACCAGATTATATAATGCACAATCCCTTTTTTATCGCCATCATTCAAACACTTATTTGCGAATTACTTTTCGCATAGCACTTCCACAAAATTCATGCGGAATAAATTTAAATCCCAATTTTGCGTAAAAACTTTCTTTCCCTTTTTCTGCAATCAACTGAATACTTGAACGACCGCCAACGGGCGTTTCCTTATAAACATATTCTATCAATTTATTAACAATATTGCTTCCGATACCTTTACCTTGATAACTCGGTTCAACAATAATGTCAACCATCATGTAATACATTCCATCGCCAATCAATCTTCCCATTCCTATAATTGTATTATCATCTATAACTTCTATTGAATACAATGTATTTTTCAAGCATTTTTCAGTCTGTTCCTTAAAAAAATTATTCCAATTAACACTTTCTCTTAGCCTAACATAATCAGCATAACTAATTTCCTTTTCTATATATGTCATAATATCCCCTTTCACAAATTAGCAATCCATTATTTCAAATGTTACGCAATAAAAAACCATTTTTGAGGTTAAAGGTATAAAATATCGTTTTGCATTTATTTACATCCAAAAGCCTTGAAAATACGGCTTTCAAAAGTGCTAAAGCGTAACAAATCACTCGCAAATTCCCATTTTCTCTTTAACCACCTTTATTACATGGTGCTAGCACCATGTAAATACTACACATAAGGGAAAAATTTCAGCCTACTTTTATAGCCATACTCCCCAATCCCCATAATCAAATGTCCCACTTCCATGATGAAGTTTCCCGTCTGCCTTGAGATTTCTAAACGCTTCCCGCATACGAATTAGGATTTCCGGCTTTATATCCAGTGAATGGTGTGCAGGAAATACTTCCTTTACAGGCAATGCCACAACTTTTTCCAAAGAATCAAGATATGCCCCCGGGTCAGTAGAGGGATAATAAGCAAACAGAATATCTTTGTAAACCAGATCGCCAGTAAATAAATATCCCCTGCTTTTTTCCCAAAAGCACAAATGTCCCGGAGAATGTCCGGGAGTATGCAGCACTTCAATTTCCCTGCCGCCAATATCAATGATGTTATGGTCTGTCAGCACTTTTGTTGGCATACCTTGAAACAATTCATAATCGCTCACACAAAACCCTTCAGGCAAATCACAACGGTCTATGACCATCTCTCTTATCGTTTCGATTGATAAAGGGAATTTACCATTCAGCCAATCCAATTCATCAGCGTGAGCATAAAAATCCGGGAAATACTTATGCCCTCCAATATGATCCCAGTGAATATGCGTGGCTACTGCCGTAATAGGCTTATCGGTAAGTTTCAGCACTTCCTCATAAATATTGGAAATGCCAAGCCCCGTATCAATAAGCAGGCTTCGAGTATTTCCATTCAACAGATAGCAATGCGTTTCCTCCCAATGTCGATATTCGCTGATAATATAGGTATCTGCGTCAATTTCATCTATTGTAAACCAGTTATCCATTACTCCATACTCCTTAAAATCTCAATAACTTATAGTTTCTCTATCTCTGCCAAAGAATTTTGAATATCCTTATAAACCAACGACTGCATACTTTCTGCATAAATAGATGTATCTGCTTTTTGCAGTGCGGAAACAATATCACACTTTAATTCCGGCTTATTCTTCGCAATCATAGGCAGCAATTTTATACACTGTCTTGCCGTTATCGGCTTAACATCTTCTATATGCTTCAAATATTCGTCTATGATTTCATCAATTTTATTATCTTTATCCCATTTGGCATTGTAAGCAGTCAGCGTAAGTCCTCTTGTCCGAATGTAGGAATTATCACTGTCAATCATATCGGCTAACTTATCCATATAACAATATACCTTGTCAGATTCCTCACATTCTTTCTGTAACGTCTGCAATGCTTTGTATGCCTTATTATTATTTTTCTCAAATAACAGCTTAAAATTATCCTCTACATTTATTTCCATGCCGTTTCATCTCCCATATCTTAAATCATGCTTTCGATTATAGCACTTTCTCTCTGTACCTACCACTATAAAATACAGGGCATGGCAACCGCCACGCCCCACATTTCTTATCGTTCCAACGACTTCTCAATCTTCCATTTTTGACCTTTCAAGTCATTCTGCTTCTCATACAGATTGTTGCGCTCTTTGCACAGTTCTTTCATGCGCTCCAACTGCGCCCGCACTCCCTCCCGGCAATCCAGCTCTATCTTCTTATATTCTCCGGTCAGATTGCGGATTGTATTGTTGTTTTCCTTTATCTGCTCCGATAAACATACCCAGTCTATCAGATTCTGCACTTCCTTATCCGTTTCATAAAGGTCTGTTTCTGCCACAATTTTAGCACACAGCCGTATCATAACTCTCTTTTCCATATCCGTCATATCCTATCAATCCCCCTTCTTATCGGCTCATTTCAAAGGCACGTTTCGGGCGTTTCTTTGCCCTTTCTGCCTGCTCTAATGCCTTTGACCGTTCCACAATCGACTGTACCTGTTCTCTGCCCAAATGACGCTCCAAACGCCCAAAATCAACTGCTTTTTCCTGCAATCGGTCTATGGTATCGCTCTGTTCCATAACCTTGTCCGTCAAGCGGTTAATCTGCTTTTGTTGCCCGTCCATTTTGGCGGTCAGCTTCTTGCTTTGCTCCGTAAGCTGTACACATTTGATAGTCAGATTTTTAACGACCTCTTTCAATTTCTCTACAAGCGGGAGTGCCTTTTTATCCCGATAATTCTTTGCGCTCATCAATGCCCCCGGCTCTGCCAACTGCCATTTCACATCTTCATCATAGGCGTGTATATTGCGCTCCATGACTTCCTTTGACTGTACCATTTTGTTGATTTCCTGCTGTAACTTTTTCTGCTGTTTCTCCAACTTTTCATTTTCGGATAACAACTTTTCTTTATCCCCTGTCAGTGTTTCCGTCTGCTCTTTCAACAGAAGATTCGTAGCGGAAAGTTCTGATACTTCCTGCCGGATCGCTTCTCCCTCTTTCCGTATCTGTTCCGTTTCCTGTCCTGCCGTTATCTGCTGATGAAGAATATCGGATAATTTCTCTTTACTGCCGGAGATTGTCTGTTCCAGTTCAGCAACTTCTTTCTGTCGCTCCTGCTTCTCAAAATCAAGTACCGACAAATGCTTCTCATGTGTTCCCTTTTTCTCCCACTCAATATCATGCTTTAGCATAATCTCTGCAAGCCGTTCTTTCTCTGCCGCTGCCCACTGGTTACGTTCCGTTTCGCTCCTTGTACCGCCTTTGAAGCCGAGTTCTGCCAGTGCCTTTTTTAATGATACCCTTGTTTCAAGTCCCCGCTTGCTTCCAGTCGTATAGGGTATAAAATCTATATGCAGATGTGGCGTTGCTTCGTCCATATGGAGATAGGCAGAGAACACCCTCAATGTAGGATTGCGCTGTTGGAAGTCCTGCATATATTTATCAAGTATTTTTGCCGCAAGCTGTCCGTCCTCTGTCTTTGCTCCCATATCGTCTTTATTCCCGATTTGCAAAATAATCTCATGGAACGGCTTTTCCTGTTTGCCGGAACAGATTTTCTCATAGTAATCATCAATCCGGCGGTCACTTCTGGTCTGCTTTTCATTGTATCGGGCGAGTGCTTCATCAAATAATTCATGGTATACGTCCTTGATATTTTCATTGCAGTATTCCACATTCAGACAACTACGCTCCGGGTCAGTGTTCTTTGCGTGGAATTTTCTGCTGTTGTGGTTGACAGAGCCTTTCCCTGTCATAACGCTGATAGTTCGTTTCAATCAATTTCCCTTTCTCCCTGTCGGGTAATGAACGCCGGATACGGCGCATAGCCTTTGTTACTTTCTGCGAAAGTAACGCAAAAGCACTTTCGACAGGCTACGCTCTATCAAAAGTGCCTTTGCGCCCTGCCGGGAGCTTTCCGTCCTGCGGACGGTGGGCGGCTTTTCGCCGCCTTGATACCGCCGCTTTACGGCTCTCTCCCAACAGCGCAACATTGCAATGTCTATAATCTTTGCAACCTTGCAATCTTCAAGAACGCAACTCCAAGACTGCAAAATTCTAATACCCTGCATTGTTGCGCTGTTGCCTTGCCTGTCCGTCACTGTCTGATTTTATCCAGTTCCCAATACCATGTATTGTTTATCCGCTTCGCCCGGACACCTAATTCTTTCTTCGCATTTTCCAGTGTCCGTTTTGATATGCCCTGCTCGTCCGCTAGATTGAAAATCTCATTGCTCTGCATGGCATTGTTTGTTTCTGCCAGTTCCCGAAGTAATCGTTTCGCCTGTTCCATTTTATTTGCTTTGGGAACAATGCCGCCTAACACTTCATCAGCTGTAATCTCATAATCCCCTAACCATTGAAAACCGTCCTCCGACAGTGCAAACGCTTTCGGGTGTCCGAACGCCGCAAGGTTGTTTTTAATCTGCACCACAGCCCTTATATTTTCTTCTCCCTCTACCCTGCCGACTAAGAGAACGCTTCTTGCAACTGCAAAGAAATCAATCGAACCCATGCCCCGGTATGCCGCCTTATTTCCTGCCGCTTTGTTCATATGCCCGACAAGGACAATCGCGCACTGGTATTTCTCTGCCAGTGCCGCTAATTTCTTTGTCATGTCCCTTGCTTCATTTGCCCGGTTCATATCCATACCGCCGCCTAAATAGGCTTGTATCGGGTCTAAAATCAGCAGCTTTGCGCCTGTCTTTATAACAGCTTCTTCCAAGCGTTCATCTATCATGGAAAGTGATTTTATCTTTTCATCAATGACCGAGATTTTCTCACAATCTGCCCCCGCCTGTTCCAACCGGGGCTTTACCGTATCGGCAAGCCCGTCCTCCGCACTTTGATAGATTACATTCAAAGGCTCTGTAAAATTCATTCCTCCGTCTAAACTTTCTCCCTTAGACAATTTCGCCGCTATATTGAGTATAAATGTTGTCTTTCCGTCACCCGGATCGCCTTGTACGATTGTCAGCTTGCCATAAGGGATAAAGGGAAACCACAGCCATGAAACTTCCTGCGACTGTATCTCCGACAATTTAATCAACTGTAATTCTGTTTTTGTTTCTTCCATAATGCCCTCCATTTCTGAAAATCGTTGCCACTGAATGAAACCTCTGCTATACTTAAATTGTGAGATTGATAACAGAGGTTTTCCAGTTATCACAGCCCTAACAGTTGCCGCTGTCGGGGCTTTTTTCTTCTCCGCTGGTGTTAGCCTGCCACAGATACTTTGCTCCGTCCAACATCCAAAGAATTGCTTTCAACATATCCTCATAAGATGTCTGTAACTCTCTGATTTCTTCGGTGGCGACCTCCGGCTTTTCGCCTTTTATCTGCTCTGCCAGTTCTTCCATACGGCTCTGCATTTCCTGTAACTTTTCCACAATCTGATATACCGTTTCTTTCTTCCCTACCACGCATACATGATTGTAAATACAGGAACGGACAAAATAATCTTTCTTTTTCATGCCGCTTACAAAAATCTTTGCTTCAATTTCTTCCCGTTCTCTGGGAGAAATGCGAAAACTGATTGTTGGATATTTGTGTGTGCCGCTCATGCTTCTGTACCCTCCTTAAACTCTGCGTTCAACAGCTCTGCCATTTGTATCTGTTCTGTCGGGAACATATGGGCGTATCGAAACGTAATATCCACGCTTTCATGCCCTACCCTGTTCCCGATTGATACCGCTGAAAATCCCATGCTGATTAACAACGAAACGTGTGAATGCCTTAAATCGTGGATTCTAATGCGCTTTACTCCTGCTTTTCCTGCCCCTCTCGTCATCTCATGGTGCAGGAAACTTTTTGTTAGATGAAAGATACGGTCAGTCGGGAGAAGTCCGTACAGTCTGCCGAGATACTCTTTTAATTCCTCACACAAAAAATCCGGCATACTGATATTGCGCTTGCTTTTCGGTGTCTTCGGGTCTGTTATCACATCTTTTCCCTCTAACCGTTGATAAGATTTTGTTATCCGAATGACCCTATTATCAAAATCTATATCCTGCGGCGTGAGAGCTAAAAGTTCGCCAACACGCAAGCCACACCAATATAAAATTTGAAATGCTTGATAGGAATATGGCTTGTCTTTTACTGCTTCAATGAATTTCAGATATTCCTCTTTCGTCCAAAAAAGCATTTCCTCTGCTTTCCCTTTCCCAAGTGGTCCGGCTTTGACAACGGGATTGCTTTTTAATTCGTAGAACCGCACCGCATGATTAAATAATGCGCTCAATTCAGATTGCAGAGTTTTCAGATAAGTCGGCGCATAGGGTTTTCCTTTTTCATCACGATAGGAAATCTGCTCATTCTGCCATTGAATAATATCTTTTGCACGAATATCACACATTTTTTTATTCTCAAAGTACGGTAACAATTTTGTACGTAAGATATGCTCCTTTGTCAGCCAAGTATTGTGCTTCAGCTTCGGCTTCATATCTCTTGTGTATGCCTGCACAAATTCACCGAAAGTCATATCCAAGTCAGCCGCTTCTTTCATGCGGAAATGATGTTCCCACTCTGTAGCTTCTCTTTTGGTTTTGAAACCTCTCTTGACTTTCCGGCAGTTCTTCCCCGTCCAGTCATAATAATGGAACGATACATACCATGTTCCACGCTGTTCATCTTTATATGCCGCCATAGTTCGCTCTCCTTAGTTCGCCGCCTGCGCCATGCCGTAGAATTTTTCTTCATAATATTTTCTGCTGACACGTCCAGCGATTGTAATAAAACCTTTTTCTTCCAGTTCCTCATTCATCTGTCGTACTAATTTGTAAACAAATGGTTTGGAAACACCCAACTCCTGCGCTACCTCCCCGGCAGTTACAAATAGTTCATTCTTCATTCAATATCCTCCTTTTATTTAGCGTTTTTGTTAAATGCTGTATTTGAATTATACTTAACATTTCTGTTATTGTCAATAGCTTATTTGTTAAACTTATCTTTTTTATTAAATTTAGCATTTCTGATAAGTTTTTGTTGCTGTATTATCTCAATTATGCTAGAATATATGGAGAACACAGAAATACAGATTTGAGAGGTCAGCTATGGACTATACAATACGGGAAATACAAAAGCAGGAATATTCATTACTGGATAATTTTCTATATGAAGCAATTTTTGTTCCAGAGGGTATCGAATCTCCACCCAAAACCATTATTACATCTCCCGAATTGCAGGTTTATGTGAAGCGTTTCGGGGAATCAAAAGATGATTGGGGATTAGTGGCGGAGGTTGACAGTAAGATTGTTGGTGCTGTTTGGGTTCGTATTATGAATGATTACGGACATATAGATGATGAAACGCCCTCTTTGGCAATCTCACTTTATAAAGAATACCGGGGCTTTGGCATTGGAACGGCTATGATGAAAGAAATTCTTACCCTGCTTAAATCACATGGGTACAGTCGGGTTTCTCTTTCTGTTCAAAAAGCCAATTATGCCGCAAAGATGTATTTAAAGATTGGTTTTGAAATTGTAAGGGAGCATGAAGAAGAATATATTATGGTGTACTACCTATAACAAATTTATAAATAAATTGAAGAAAGGACATTCCATTTATGAGAATCCGACCGTATATACCAAGCAAAGATTACGAATATGTATCAAAATGGATTGATAACGAAAGAACCCATGCCTTTTGGTGTGCAAATCTTTTGCCATACCCCATGACACCAAAATCTTTCCATGATTTATTAGAGAAAAATGCAATGGACTGGACGGACAGTGCTTATGTCGCAACTGAAAACAACGGACAGACAGTGGGCTTCTTCTGTTATTCTGTCAACACGGCAGACAATATCGGTTTTCTTAAATTTGTTATTGTTGATAAAACAAAACGTGGAAAAGGTTACGGAAAAGAAATGCTGAATCTGGCTCTACAATTCGCTTTTCAGATAACCGGCGCAAAAGCGGTTCAACTAAATGTTTTCAACGAAAACGCATCAGCGAAACAATGTTATGAAAAAGTTGGCTTTGTTGAAAGAAAAATCGACAAAGATGTATTTTCCTATAAAGACGAGTTGTGGAGCAGATGTAACATGATAATTTCAAAACAATCACTCTAATTTTCAGAAAGGACACATGACTATGGTATTAGGAGAACGGATAAAGAGAATACGCACGTTCCGGGGCTTGACACAGCGTGAATTAGGCTTGAAATTGGGATATGAGGAACGCAATGCTGATGTTCGTATCGCACAGTATGAATCCGGCTACCGTGTTCCCAAAAACAACACTCTAATGGAAATGGCAAAGATATTGAACGTCAATTATATTCATTTTATCGGTGTTACTCCCGGTTGCGCCGAAGATATTATGCTTACATTCCTTTGGCTTGATGAAGATGACCGTAGCACGATCCATTTATTTCAGCTTGTCCGCAATCCCGGCAAATGCAACGCTTCTGATGATAAGTCGGTGCGTTACTATGACAATGATGATTGGCCTGCTCATGCCCCAGTGGGTATGTGGCTAGAGTACGGTCTAGTCAATGATTTCATGCGAGAGTGGTGTCTGCGGAAAGAGCAGTTAAAGAATGGAGAGATTTCAGAGGACGAGTATTTTGAATGGAAAATCAACTGGCCTGCTACAAGCAGTAGCGTTGATGAAAAAGGAAATGACAAGAAAAATAATAGTTATCAATGGAGATCGACAAACAGATAAGGGGGATATGTTATGAAATTTACAGAAAAGCAACTAAAACTCTATGCCGCACCATTAAGTGAATCTGAAAATCAAAAATGTAAAAATGCAATTGGAATGGTGCGTGATGCACTTAAACCTCTAGGTTTTACTGATGACGGACATCCTATATCATTACTTTATGAAGATACTTTAGCATATGCTATAGAAATGAGAAGTACCTATGGTTCAAGAAAAATCAAGTTATTTATTCAAGGTTCTTATGCCAACAATACTAATGTACGCACTCAAAGCGATGTAGATATTGCTGTTGTTCAAGAAGAAATATTCCAAACTGTTTATCGTGAGGGCGTATCTGATAGCAATTACAATTTTTCAACTGCAAAACCTACTGAAAAGACTTTCAAAGATGAAGTTGAAGAATGTTTAAAAGATAAATTTGGTAGGGATGTTGAACGAAAAAATAAATCTATTAAGGTTCATGGAAATACATATCGAAAAGATGCTGATACCGTACCTTGTAGAAGATATCGTGATTATCGTCAAGATTTTTACAACGATGAAAATAATTACATTGGAGGGATTGTAATAATTGCAGATAATGGTGAAAGAATTATTAACTATCCCGAACAACATATTGCTAATGGAAGAACTAAAAACACCGAAACAAATCATTATTATAAAAAAATGGTGCGTATAATTAAAAAAATGCGATATATAATGGACGACAACTCCTATTCTTCCGCAAAAGAAGTTTCATCTTTTGGATTAGAGTCTCTTTTATGGAATCTTCCAAATGAAATCTTTACTAAATATTTTACATACCGATATATATTTGATGATATAGTAGACTATATTTACAATAATAAGTCTTTATTATCTACATACAAAGAAGCTAATGGAATTAAACCATTGTGCCCTTATTCTAGTGATATTAACAAAATGAGCAACTTTATTAATGATCTAAAAAGATTTTATGAATACGACATAACGGAGGATTAAATGAAAGAACAGTTTAACAAATTAATGAGCAAAACTATTTGGAGTGCTATTATATTGTTTTGCCTGCGTTGTTTTATATCATGGAACGATATAAAAAATGCTTTTTCAATTTATGATTTATTCGGTTACGCAGGAGAAGCAATAAGCCTTGCCACATTGTTATCTATAACCTATGAACGCTGGCTATGGAAGTTTAATCCCCTTGAATCCACTCCCGTTCTTTCAAAAAAATATACTGGTTCCCTAATCTCCAGTTACGATAATATTGAACGAAACGCTGAACTTGAAATAAAGCAAACACTCTTAACTATTCAAATAATTTTAATAACAAGAGAAAGCAAAAGCAAATCCTTGTCATCAACAATAGATGATGTTTTAGGAGAGAAAATATTAACTTACTGTTATTTAAACACACCCAATGCAAATGTTAGGGATAGAAGTGAAATACATTATGGTACAGCTATGCTCTGTGTAGATAATCCTAACAAATTAACAGGACAATATTTCACTGATAGAAAAACTATAGGAGATATGAAATTTAATTCAGCACCATAGTAAGCATATAGGTATCAAAAAGGTATCACACCCCACATTAAAAGCCGGAAAGTCCGCTGTTTATGCGGCTTCCCGGCTTTCTGTTTACTATTCGAACTCAATCGTTCCCGGCGGCTTACTCGTGCAATCGTACATTACCCGATTAACCCCCTTAACTTCATTCACAATCCGATTTGTCACCTTATGCAGCACTTCCCAAGGCAGTTCCGCCGCCTCTGCCGTCATAAAGTCACTTGTCATTACCGCTCTCAATGCAACTGCGTAATCATAGGTTCTCTCATCTCCCATAACTCCGACAGAGCGCATATTTGTCAAGGCAGCAAAATACTGTCCTAAATCTTCTGCACATCCGGCTTTTGCAACCTCTTCACGGTAAATCGCATCTGCCTCCTGTACGATATGAACTTTCTCAGCCGTCACTTCACCGATAATGCGGATTCCAAGTCCCGGACCCGGGAATGGCTGGCGGCTTACCAGATATTCCGGTATTCCAAGCTCACGGCCTGCTTTGCGGACCTCATCTTTAAACAACAGCCGCAGCGGTTCCACAATTTCTTTAAAATCCACATAATCAGGAAGACCACCCACGTTATGGTGGGATTTGATCGTAGCAGATTTTCCAAGTCCGGATTCAATCACATCCGGGTAAATGGTTCCCTGTACCAGGAAATCCACCGCACCGATTTTCTTTGCCTCTTCCTCAAAGACACGAATAAATTCTTCACCGATAATTTTTCTCTTCTCTTCCGGCTCAACAACACCTTTCAGTTTCCCATAGAAACGTTCCTGTGCATTGACACGGATAAAATTCAGATCGTAAGGGCCTTCCGGTCCAAATACAGACTCTACCTCATCGCCCTCATCTTTGCGAAGAAGACCGTGATCCACAAATACGCAGGTCAATTGTTTTCCAACCGCCTTTGATAAAAGAACTGCTGCCACAGAAGAATCCACACCGCCTGACAGCGCACAGAGCACTTTTCCACTGCCGATCTTTTCACGCATTTCCTGAATCGTGGTCTCTACAAAGGAATCCATTTTCCAGGTTCCCTGGCAGCCGCAGACTTTATATACAAAATTGGAAAGCATCTTCATACCTTCCTGGGTGTGCATGACCTCCGGATGAAATTGTGTTGCATACAGTTGCTTTTCCGGCAGCTCCATAGCCGCAACCGGACATACCGGAGTCGTCGCAGTGATCTTGAAACCTTCCGGTGCCTTTGCAATATAATCAGTATGACTCATCCAACAAATGGTTTTTGAAGAAACCCCTTCAAAAATAACAGAATTTGTATCTACGTCAACTTCTGTCTTTCCATATTCACTGACTGGAGCTGTCTCAACAGCACCACTCAGAAGGTAAGACATCAACTGAGATCCATAACAGATACCTAAAATCGGAATACCCAGTTCAAATATCTCTGCACTGCATCTTGGAGATTCTTCCCCGTAGACGCTATTCGGTCCACCGGTAAAAATGATGCCCTTGGGATTCATTTCCTTAATCTTCTCCAGAGACATGGTGTAGGGATGCACTTCGGCGTAGACATTGCATTCACGCACACGTCGTGCAATCAACTGATTATACTGACCGCCAAAGTCCAGAACGATAATCATTTCTCTTTCCACAAGTTTGCCTCCTGCTTTTCTATTTGTACTTTTATGGAACTATTCAAAACCGCTGTCCCGCAAATACGGTTTCGTAATAAGGCATAAGTCTGCCAACACGAAACTCGGCAATAAAGAGAAGCTTTATTACTGCCTTGTGTATAAAAAGCGGCAGCCTTAAAAGTTCCGAACAAGTAGTCTTTTATTAGTATAGTGGATTCTTTTTCGATTGACAAGCTTTTTTCACGATTAAAATGAAAGCGGCCTTCAAAGTATCCGATCTGATGATTCCATCCACTGGCATAAAAAACTGTATGATGGATTATCCTTCCACCGGATTCATCCATTTCCCTCTCAGATACCTCCCCAGAAAACAAATTGCACGTACCAGCCAGTCAATCGTCATAGCAACCCAGACACCAAATACGCCCATCTCCAACTTTATGCAGAGCAGCCAACTAAAACCAATCCGAAAAATCCACATGGAAAGGATAGACAACACCATACAGAACTTAACATCATTGGATGCACGAAGTGTATTTGGCAATGAAAATGACAAGGGCCATATCGTAATACAACAGATTCCATGATAGATCAATATTTGCTCTGCAAGTTGTGTCGCCTGTGCCGAAATTCCATATACTTTCAAGATCGGAGACAACAATGCAATGATTCCAAGACTGGTTACCAGCATCAATCCATAAGCAACTGCCATCAGTTTTTTCGTATAATATCGAACCTGTTCAAAGTCTCCGGCCCCAGCACACTGTGCACTGACTGTTAGAATTGCAAATCCAATTGCCATCCCCGGAAGAATCTGAAAACACGCAATCGTATTGGATACCGCATTCGCTGCAATAGCGGCGGTACCACATCCGGACACCATAGACAACACCAGTATCTTTCCCAACTGAAACATACTATTTTCCAGTCCATTTGGGATTCCGATATGTAAAATCTTTCGTAAAGTATTCCATTGGAACTGCAGCGACAGCGGCCATGACAGATGAATCTGCAGCTTCTGATTGAACAACAGAATAATCATCACCACACCTGCCGCCATACGGGAAATCAACGTCGGCAAAGCAGCTCCTTCCACACCCCAATGAAATCCATAAAGCAAAATTGCATTTCCCGCAATATTGATTCCATTCATAAACAGAGACATATACATGGCAATCTTGGCATTTCCCATTGCTCTGAAAATTGCCGCTCCCGCATTATAAAGTGCAATAAACGGTATGGATGCTGCTACAATCAGCAGATAGAGATTGCTGTTTCTCATAACATCCGCCTCAATTTTACCAAAGACTACATGGAGGATAAACGGCTTGCACACATACACCGCTGCCATAACCACCACAGACAGGACAATTGTAAATAAAACAAGCTGATCCGCCGCTTTACATCCTTCCTCCGGTCTGCGTTTCCCGATATACTGTCCGCTTACCACAGCACCTCCGGTAGCCAATGCCGCAAAAATATTAATTAAAAGTATAAAAATCGTGTCCACCAGAGATACACCGGACACCGCTGCTTCACCGACACTTGATACCATGATGGAGTCTGCCATACCAACCAGAATCGCCAGAAGCTGTTCTATGATAAGAGGCACCACCAACTTTGTCAAATCCCGGTTACTGAAAAAATAACCTTTTCGTTCCTTAAATATATCCACTTTTCTCTCCTTTTTTATTCCCTCCTGATGATTTTAAAACGACCTGAAGCCGCTTTTTCCTCAGATATTATAAAACCTCTGAAGAGAACTTACAAGAAGAATTGAATAATTCCTTACAAATTATGAATGCATAAATTGGTTCCTCCTCAATAACGTTTACACCTGAGCAGGAACCATCTCATGCAATTTTCAAACATGCTCTAAATGCAGATATTTTTCTTTGGTAGCAAGTCCACCGCGGATATGACGTTCCGACTTATTTAAATCAAGTATCTTTCTCGCTTCCGCAGCCAGAGACGGATCAATCTGCTGAAGACGGTCTGTGACATCCTTATGTACTGTCGATTTTGAAATCCCGAACTTCTTCGCCGTCTGCCTTACTGTTGCCTTAGTTTCAATAATATAATTGGCAATCTCCACTGCCCGCTCTTCGATATAATCTTTCAAGGATAAGCCTCCGAAGACGCTGTTTTTACAATGTATGCCGAAAGATTAACGGCTATTCATACCCGTTCTCACAATTAAAGATTTCCGGCTTTCTGTCGCTGATATACCAAAAATACTGCAAAACAAATGCTCACTTCTCAGAGTGCATTGTCCCGCAGTATCTTCTTTTTACCATCATATGATTCGCCATTCATTTCGTATGCGCAGATGCTTCTTTCTCCTCTTCTTTAATTTCCCAGTGAATTAAGAATGTAAGTGCCGCACGAAGCACAATAATGCCGGCAACAATAGCAATCTCACTCCATTCACGCACAATAACTGTTCTCAGAATCTCACTGCCAAGCTTAAATTCCAGTCCCATTGCCAGTCCTTTTCCCAGATAAATTCTGGTATCGGGCCTTTTTGTCACATATTTATAAAAACTAACCAGACTGGTCCATATAATGACAACTACCCCAATAAATTCAAAAATTAAAATACCTATTTCCACAATATAGTCCAAAATAAACTCCAGAATATTAAGCATGTGTACACTCTTCTCTCCTACTCCATCATAGTGATATGATTATTATTACCAAAGTTAAATCCTTTTCGTGGGTAAATCATCTTACATTTTCGTGATTCCTTCCAACTTATTCCTTAATTATATCATGTCTCATTCTTCAGTTCCACACAATGTACAAATAACTTCACGCCCGCCCCTGCTTTTCCCCGTCAATAGCAGTTCTTCCGCCTTCTCCCCCTTTGACTCTCTACCGGATTTTATAACCCTGCGAACTGTTCTGCATTCCCCTTTGTCCCAATGGATTTCCACCCGATAATACCCCAAATCAACCAGATTAACCTTCCAGTTTTTATCTTTCAGATATCCACAGACCTCCTCCAGATTTACTGGATTCTCCACATCCATCACATGCAGTTTTCGAAGTATCCACATCTGTGTCTCATCACTCATCCCGTAACCATCGAATAATTCAACCACTTGCTGAAAGGTTCTTCCGGAACATTTAAGCCGCAGCAGCAATATCTCATTCTATCCGCTTGCCGTTTCCAAAATCTCCCCTATTCCCTGTTCTTTCTGTAATTGAAACAAAGGCAAATACTTTCGCTCAATCCGTACCTTCTTCTGTTTCCCCACACATTCTCTCCTTTCTGTAAGATGTTTCTATTTTTTAAGAATGATATCTTTCTATGCAAAAATCCCCGCTTCCAACCGCATACTGCTACGTCACAATCATGCGATTCAAACCGGAGATTTCATGAGATTTTCATAGTAAGATTTCCAATAACAAATTGTGTGTATAAAGATAAAACAGAAGTGGACTTTTCCCGATTTCCTCTATACAGATGCTTCCAAGCTCTGTACTTCCTATCAGCGGCAAAAGAGCAAAGAATACCCAGAGCCAGAGAAATGCCCGTATCAGTCCTGCCGCGGCTCCTCCCAACTGGTTAACAAATCCAAGTACAGGAAGTTCCATAACAAAGTCCACAACCTTTAATATAATCTGCAGGATAATGACTGCAAGCACAAACGCAATGGCGAATGACAGCAGATTCAAAATCAGCTCACTGAGGTATTTTGCCAGATATTCTCCAAATGTGTCTGCGACCAATGTATGGTACATCTCCTGCGTATTATTTTCTACCAATACCTTTTTCATAGATTCCGGCAGCGGTAACTGACCGATCAGCTCGTTCTGCTGTGAAATTTCTTCCAAAAGCATGTCCTCCCCCAAAACATCGGCCAGTTCCTCCTGTAAAAACACTTCGCATTTTTTCTGGATATATTCTGGCAGCTGACTGTACTCATCCAGAAATCTATCCAGATAAGGAACAATCAAAACAGCAATTGCCACTGCAAAGATCATAAAAAATGTGGACACAACGGAACGGATCAAACCTTTTCGAATCCCTTGTACAACAGAAAATGCTGTAAGAATTAATATTACGATTAGCAGCCAGCTCATGTAAGTCTCCTTTTCTACTGTCTATTTTCCGCCCTTATTTCAACTTAATCGTACAAGTGCCTTTTTCCGTCACGATCATGTAGCGGTTCATGTTTAAGGGCAATACATTATTTAAAACACCTTCTTTGATATCTCCCTCAAACTTTTTCACGCCTGCCAGACTGTAGACACACATCTGATTCTTATTATACATTAAAATCAACTCATCATCCATTACAATCTGTTCATAATTAAAATTGAAGTCTTCTGTAAAGAGTTCTCTCCCATTTAAATTATAAACCTTCATAGTAAATGAATACTGACTGTCATCACTGCGGACTACCATACCCACACAACGATCATTATAAAATGCACTGATAATCTCTTTTTCTTCCTCTACTTCTGCGGCTTGTTTTGGAATCTGTTTTCCCTCATAGACTGTGAAACCATCCTCTCTTAAAACAATACAAGTATCGGCATCCAGATATTCCACCTGCGGAGCGATAGAATCCTCCAACGTATAGCTGTTGACCATGTTATCCATCTGGTTTTGTCCAATACTGCTCCAATTGTAGAAACCGATTTTCGTCTTCGGCACTCCATTGTCAATCTGAAGATAGGAGACTGCCATCAGCAACCCGTCCTCCGATAACGCAAGATCAAGGGGATATCCGGGACTGTCCAGCGTTGTCTTAAATGATGCAATGCTTGCTCCACTGGTGTCATAATATTGTATCCAGGTATTTTCCCCTGCTTCCAGAATCGCCGCTGTAACACCTTGCTTTGCCACTTTTGCTTTTATGATCGGCAGTTCCGTTGAAATATTACCGATTTCTCCGCTTTCCTGATAGATCCGCATATTTGTTCCCTGAGTATCATAGATAAGCACCGTATCGCCGCAGTTGTCCACGGCAGGAGCATTCATATTGTAGGCATTGGTCCAGATTGCAGTTCCGCTGCTGTCACTTAAAGCTGCACCGTCCAGGCTATACTTCAGCACCTTATCCTCTACCTTGCGGTAAGAAGCTGCTGTTGTATCTTCTCCGGTAAAATCGGTCTGCACCGTATAATTATCATAACTCCAATACTTTACAGCCTGCGTTACGGAAAACAGAACAATTAAAATGACGAGCCCAATTCCTGTCAGACGAACCCACTTCTTTTTCCGCCATCTCCACAATTGCTTTCCGGCTCCTCCTACACGTGCAACCGCTGCTCTTGTTCCCTGGGAAAGTGCCAGCTTCCATTGACGAATCTGTACCTCCTTGCCTGTTGACATTCCTTTTTGAAATGTAACGGCTGCTTCTTCAGATTTCAAAAACGCTTCTCTTTCTTCCATTTGCCTGCCGTTCCAGGATTCTCCGGTGTCCTCTGTCCTTTGGAAATTTCCGTCCTCCTCTGATGTCCTGGATTCCCGTTCTTCGTCAACATCCTCTGTTTTCCGGAACTCCTCTCGCTCCTCCTTCGGCGTTTCCCGGGACTCCTCGTCCTCCCATTTCTTTTCTCTTCTCTGGGATTCCTCGTTCTTCCCCTCCTTCGCCGTCTCCTTAGATTCCTCGTTCTTCCATTCCTTCTCCGCTCCCTGTTTTTTTTCTGATACTTCGCTTTCTCCCGGCGCCTCCGTCTCCTGCACTTCCACCTTTTCTTCCAGCGCCCGCTGTATTTCATCAAAGTTAAATTCTTTATTCTTATCCATTATAACCTTTTGTCCTTTTAACAACCATCCCGTATCACTCTCGGGATACGCTCCACACTCGATACGAAATTATTGTAACATAAGTTTTGTTATTGTGGGAGCCTTAATTTCTGACCTTCAAAAATCACTTCCGGGTCCGCCAGGTTATTCAGCTCACAGATTTGCTGTACTTTTGACATATCCCCATAGTTTGCCATACATATTTTACTCAAAGTATCTCCCTTTTTCACAATGTACTCTTTGGTTGCAATGCTTGTCCCTGCAGTAACAGAAGAAGGGCTTTCCGCAGAAACACTTGTTGTATCACCTGCCGATGACGCTGCTGGCGTCTCTGATGGAATTGCAGATGGTTCACCACTCAAATTTTTGTTCTCCTGAGAGGTCTGCGCACTGGTATCCGCCGCTGTTTCCACTGTTTTCCTCTGTTCTCCTTCTCCCATACTTTCATCCTGCCGGCTGTTTCCATTCACACTTCCATCGAGCTCCTGTCCCGTAAGTCCTGCTGTCTCTTCCACCTTTTCTATGCTTTGATTGAATCTGCTTAAAATTCCGGGCAACGCCCCCCTGTCACTGGCATACGAAAATCCAACTGCCAAAACCGCGGCGGCTACACATGCTGCAAGTGCATATACCGGTGTATGCCCGGTCTTTGTTTCTTCTTCCTTCATGGGCTCTTGTTTTTGTTCCAATGCTTTTCGGAAATTAGCAACAGCCCTGTCCGGAATCTTCTCCGTCTCTTCAATCGGTTTATTTTTTCCGTACGCAATCATATATTCCTGCATTGCTTCATTCTTCTCATAGTAAATGTAATATCCGCCTTCTCTTTGCATTCTCCCGTCTTCATAACAATAAAAAGCTTCTTCTTTTTCCGTAGGTTCCATGACCAGTAAAACTTTGTCACTTCCGGCAAAGTAGTTCAGATGTGTCTTCCGAATCACGTCATTCATCTCAAAACTGACACCAGGAATACTTAAGACCCATCCTAAAATCTCCTGTCCTTTAAAGTACTGCTCCCTCGTATCATGTACCTCTCCCCATTCCTTATCTGTAAACTGCAAATGCTCCATGCTCACTTCCATATCCTGCAGTTCCATGGCACTTTGAATAAACAAATAAGAACTTCCCTCTGTCCACTTATACTTTCCCATCAGAACTGCGATATGTCCCGTACTTTCTTTGTCCGTACCCATTCTTTTCAGAAAGGTATACACATAGTCCTCAACATAGATTTTTCGTACTCCCTTAATTTCTCCGATCTGCCTGATATTCTTCGGCAGGTAAAAAAATTCTTCATTTCCATTTGCTTCTTTTTTTTCTTCCTTATATACGATTTCAATCATACCATCACCCCTTTTGTCCCATACAATATCACATCATTTCTGCGAATTTTATCAGAACGTGAAAGGCAAGTCCCTGATTTTATCGACATCTTCTCACAGAAAAACACAAGCACTCCATGCACGGCTTTAAAGTAAGGCTCCTGTACTATATGAATTTTCCGGAAGACCTGGTATGAAATTCCTGTCCGGCGAATATTCTATAAAATAACGGGGACACTGCTATCAGAGGATGTCGGAACATTCATTTCTGCAATGTTCCGCCATTCTCTGACAGAACGAATAAAATAACGGGGGATGAATCATGTTTCGAAAATCGAGAAATGAATCCTGCTATATTAACGCCAAAAGCAGGCAGGCCAGCGATGAAATTGGCAATGCTCTGGAATATTATATATCACATGCAGACTTGTTATGGACAGAACTGATTTTTCTATGTATCGGAAGCGACCGTATTACCGGAGATTGTCTTGGACCCTTGATCGGTCATCAACTGGACCGTCCGAGTATCCGACCGTATACGGTATATGGAACTCTGGATTATCCTGTACATGCCCTCAATCTGGCGGACGTACTGTGCGATATTCAATACACCCATCCACAGGGACTCATTATCGCTATTGATGCCTGTCTTGGTTCTTCTTCTCATCAAGGATATATCTGTGTTGGGAAAGGTTCTATTCTGCCCGGCGCAGGTGTTCGTAAGGATCTGCCTGCTGTGGGACATATCTATATTACTGGAATTGTAAATCAAACGGGAATCTCTCCCCATCTATTGCTCTCCAGTACCAGATTATCGGATGTGATGCAGATGGCCGAAGCTATCAGCCAGGGAATTATGCAGACCTGCTGCATTAAAGAATTAACAGGTAAAATGATTTCTTCTGCTGCCGGTGCATTTTTTTAACATCTAGTATGATCCACGGTAATTAGCGATATGTTTTACGCAGGATAAATTTTCATTCTGCAAGGCGGAGGAATGAGGCGATGCGGTGGCATCGTCGATTGACGACAACGCAATAGATGAAAATTTAGACAAGTGAAACGTGTTGCTAATTACCGTGGATCATACTAGAGCGTGTTTGAAAATTGCTTTCCGCAAGATGTATTCCACAATTTGTGGGATATTTGGTTCAAATAAGGGAGGCGTAGCGGGCTACGCTGACCGAATTTGGGACAAATAGACCGCAAAGTGGGGGATGCAGATTGCGGAAATGAATTTTCAAACACGCTCTAGTGTACTGTCCCGTTTACTAGTCACTTAGAAAACAGCGGAATAACTTCTCAGAAACACGAAAAACAGGGACAGACACAGCGAACATATTTCCTGCCCGCCGTTATCTGTCCCCAAGGAACATCAGGTGTGATAAGGAACTGTAGGAAAATAACTTATGCATCTTGACCTGCATCCTCAAAGAAATATCCTGCGCAATCTGCACAAGTTATTTTTCTACAGTTCCTAACCCTTAGAACCAATTCTTAATCTGATTGTAGATGCCTTCAGCATTCAGACCATACTTCTCAAGCAGCTTCACTGCCGGACCTGACTCACCAAATACGTCCTGCATACCAATCTTCAATACCGGAGTCGGAGCCTTTGCACTGAGCACATCACAAACTGCACTTCCGAGACCGCCGATTACAGAATGCTCTTCCACAGTTACTACCTTGCCGGTTTCTTTTGCTGCAGCGAGAATCAATTCCTCGTCCAGTGGTTTAATCGTATGGATGTTGATCACTTTTGCATCAACTCCATCAGCTGCCAGCTTTTCGGCTGCCGAAAGTGCTTCCGATACGCAGAGTCCTGTTGCAACGATGGTCAGATCTTTTCCCTCTCTCAGAACAACACCTTTTCCAACTTCAAATTTATAGTCCGGTCTGTCATTGATTACCGGCACAGCCAGACGTCCGAAACGCAGATATACCGGTCCGTCAATTTCATATGCAGCTTCTACAGCCGCCTTTGCTTCCACATCGTCGGATGGGTTGATGATTGTCATACCCGGAATTGTACGCATCAGGGCGATATCTTCATTACACTGATGAGAAGCTCCATCCTCTCCTACGGAAATACCTGCATGGGTAGCGCCAATTTTCACATTCAGATGGGGATAGCCAACAGAGTTACGCACCTGCTCAAATGCACGTCCTGCCGCAAACATCGCAAAAGAACTTGCAAAAGGAACTTTCCCTGTTGTAGAGATTCCGGCTGCGATACCTAACATATTACACTCTGCAATACCGCAGTCAATATGACGCTCCGGAAATTCTTTCTTAAAAATTCCAGTCTGAGTCGCTGCTGCAAGGTCAGCATCCAAAACCACGACATTGTCATGTTTTTTCCCCAGTTCCACAAGGGCATTTCCATAACTTACTCTGGTTGCAATCTTCTTTACTTCTGACATAATGCTTCACCTGCCTTTTCCAAATCTGCCATAGCTGTAGCGTACTCCTCATCATTCGGGGCTTTTCCGTGCCAGCCTGCCTGACCTTCCATGAAGGAAACACCTTTTCCTTTCAAGGTCTTTGCAATGATCGCAGTCGGCATACCTTTTACGGTTTTTGCCTCCTCAAATGCTGCGCGGAGCTGATCCATATCATTGCCGTCTTCCACATTGATTACATGGAAATTAAATGCTTCAAACTTCTTATCAATCGGATACGGATCACATACTTCTGCAACCGGTCCGTCGATCTGAAGACCATTGTTATCTACAATTACGACCAGATTATCCAGCTTACGGGCACCCGCAAACATAGCAGCCTCCCATACCTGTCCTTCCTGAATCTCGCCGTCTCCCAGTAATGTATATACGCGATAGCTGTCCTCTGACAATTTTGCAGAAAGTGCCATACCTACTGCTGCTGAGATTCCCTGTCCCAGAGAACCGCTGGACATATCTACACCTGGAATATGTTTCATATCCGGATGCCCCTGCAGATAAGATCCCAGATGACGAAGAGTCTTCAGATCTTCTTTCGGAAAATATCCTCTCTCCGCAAGTACAGAATAAAGTCCCGGTGCTGTATGTCCTTTGGAAAGGACAAAACGGTCTCTGTCTGCTTTCTTCGGATCTTTCGGATCTACGTTCATTTCTTCAAAATACAGATATGTGAATAAATCTGCTGCTGATAAAGATCCGCCCGGATGGCCGGCTTTTGCAGCATGAACTGCGGTCACGATGTCTTTGCGGACTTCGTTCGCAATTTTCTGAAGTTCTAATTTCTCCATGATGTTCAATTTCTCCTTTTAATAATTTGAAGAATAACTATTTCGCCCATAGTTAATCCATAACATGCTTATGCTACAATTAATTCTGACATTAGTCAAGTACAAGGATATAATTCACCAACTTCACGCTGCACCATGACCTTGTATTTGCAAAATTCAAGAATCCCGCCACTGATTCACCACCTGCAGCGGTGGGATTCCTCTCACATCTTATATATAATATGTATTATTTGTCACCAAATACAGCTTTGTAGTCTTTCTGGAATTTCTCGATTCCTGCATCTGTCAGAGGATGTTTTGTCATCTGCTCCAGAACTTTGTATGGTACGGTTGCGATATCAGCACCTGCCAGTGCACATTCTGTTACATGGATCGGATGACGAACGCTTGCACAGATGATCTGTGTATCGATTCCAGCAACTTCAAACATTTCAACGATCATTGCCGCCGATATTGCCAAAAGAAGTAAAGACAGCACTCCGTTTAAAAGCGGCAGTGAATAAACGCCTCCAAAATGTTTGAGTAAAAGGTCACCCATCCATTTTAAAAACCATCTTCCCTGTTCTACACTTGCACCATTGCCTCCGGGCGTATTGGCAAGTTCGTCATAATTGTATAATTTATTGGTAAATTGATAGAGATGTGTCATAAGACCAAAAATAACAGCAGCAAAAAAAGCGGTTTTTACTGCTGTCTCTTTTTTCTGATTCGATAAAAAACTTCTGCTGTCCACAGTCGTTTATTTGATAATCTCCACCAGCGGTGCGATCTCAATGCCCTCCGCACCCAGTGTCTCGCGGATTTTCTTTACAAAAGCCAGTGCCTTTGCCCCGTCGCCGTGCACACATACAGA
>OLGD01001164.1_pt1 | contig 42917 bp, 40 predicted proteins | sample 1605311 | NCBI WGS metagenome assembly OLGD01 (sample SAMEA3888917, study PRJEB22519) | human gut metagenome | biome: human gut; feature: human-associated habitat; material: faeces | place: Denmark | collected 2010
ATCGCCACGCTCAACAAACTTAATCTCGTCTCTTCTGAAAAGATTTGAATTAAGAAATATCGGATTATGTGTATTAAATATAAGCTGTGCATGATGGACATTTACATCATCATTGTGGAATACATTGATAATACTCATCAGTGCCATCGGATGAATTGATGCATCAAATTCATCCACCACCAGCGTTCCACCTGTTTGCATTGCTTTAATCACAAGCGGGAACATGTTGATAAATCGAATCGTTCCGTACGATTCAAAAATATCTGCTGCAATTGCCATAGTCTTCTGATTTTTTTGATTTTTAAATACAGAATATAATTTTGCATCTGGCTCGTCATCACTGACTACATATCCCACTGCATTCGAATTGATTCCAAATAATTTTGCAGCTTCGTCCGTTGTTTTCTCCACATAGATTGCTTTTTTCTTTGGATCTGCAAATCTCTTAATCAACTGCATCGAATCTGCACGATAAATCACCATGAACTTATTCGTAAACCAATCAACAATCAATTTTGTAAATTTAGGAGAAAAAATCAACTTAAAACCATTCGTCAAAAACAGTTCTTCCTGGTTCAAACTATTTTTTGCAATTTCATTTACGCTGTCTGTGTTTTGTTCTGTTATATCAGACAAATAATCTTTGATAACCTTTAAGTTATCTATTCTCAAATCTTCCGTACGTTCAAACACCCTTTCCCCATTGACTTCCAGTACTTCTACCAGAATCTTTCTTTGATGCTCCTCCTCAAGAAAATTTCCAAGATCAATCTGTAACTCATAGCGTATCTTAAATTTACGCTCTTTTTCATCTTTCTCATAAAATTCTATTTCAAAGCATACAGGCTTGGATTCCATTTCATTATTATTCGGAATCAGTTCTAATGCTGCAGCAGCCGGGTTTGGTGATGATTTTTCCTCAGTGTTTCTAATGTGTCCTCTCAAAACGATTGCCCGTAATACATCCATCGCACCAATAATATTGGTCTTTCCCGCCGCATTCGGCCCATAAATAATAGAAGAACTTAATCCCTTTATTTCTTTTCCTTTTATTTTTGTCTTCATAAGGCTATAATCTAATCCCTTTTGTTTTGGCGCAGCTACCATTGAAAAGCTTGCCTCTTCTACAAAAGATTTATAATTTTTTGTTCTAAACTCTAAGAGCATTTTATCGCCTCCATTCTGCTTATTTTTTACAAAATTATATTTATATTATAGCCTTATTTCGTTATATAGTCAATTTTTTATTTTTATTTTGCTGTTTTTGTGCAAAATCCATATCGCACTTAATATCATTCAATCAAAAAAAGTACAGAACAAAATCGAATGTTTGTTCTGTACTTTTTTATTAATTTTCTATTCACTTACCTCGAAACGATCCTATGACATCCGCCACCACTGCCATTATATTTACTTCAGAAAGAACATAAATAACGGAATGCCGGAAATTTTCATGCATCATAACAGCCAAAACTATCATAGCAACAGCCACACCGGCATATAAAACACACCGCACCATTTTCTGCCATTTCTGCGTACGGATCTGCTTGAAGCCTATTACATACGCCCCTTCCCAAAGCAGCAAAATAATAAAAACAATCATTATTTTCTCATCCACATTTCTTTCATCTGTACACATATCATATTTCACTAACTCTGATAATAGCCAAAAATGGAACAGATTGTATCCAATTGCAAGCCACCAAAACCACATCGTTTTAAGTTCTTTGCAGTAATCAGTTCCCCGCTTTTTTGATTGGATATAGGCAAGGGCATATACTCCCGATTGAAGTAAAACCATTATTAGTAGTTCTATTTTCATTTCCACAGTTATTTTATCTCCCATTCTTATTTTTCAAGAACCGTCAATGCCTTCTGCAGCTGATTGTCATCCTCGCCTCCCAGTTCATTGGAAGTACCGCTGTAGGTAACTTCTACATCCGGTGTCAGGCCGGTTCCATGGATACACCGTCCGCTTGGAAGCAGATATTGGCCGGTGGTAAGTTTGATACCGCCGCCAAAACGCAGGGAAAAGATAGACTGGACGATTCCCTTGCCAAAGCTTTTTACTCCTACCAGCGTAGCTGCCTTCCGGTCCTGCAGGGCTCCTGCCATTACCTCGGAAGCACTGGCACTTCCACCATTGATCAGCACTACAATCGGCTTATCAAACTGTTTCTCACCAGTGGAACGGTATACTACATCCTCTTTATTTTTGTATTTTTCCGTCAAAAGCACGCCTTCCGGAAGCAGTTCATCCAACATCTTTGTCACCGCCTCCAGGGAACCGCCGCCATTATTTCTCACATCCAGAACAAGCCCTGTCATGCCCTGCTTTTTCAGATCTTCCATGGCTGACTGAAACTGCTTCACGCCTTCATTGTCAAAATTAGAAATATTGATATATCCTTTTTTCCCGGTAAGCATCTTATAGTGAATGGACTGGTTTACCAGTTTTTTGGCTGTCACCGTTACTTCCATCACCTTCGTCTTATCCTGCTCCTTGCGCTGTATGGTAAGTTTGGAAGTTTTTCCTTCCTTGCCCCGGATCATACTTACTGTGTCATTTAATGATTTCTGGGAAATATCTTCCCCGTTGATCTTTAGCAGCACATCATCCACTTTCAGTCCCGCTTCCTCTGCCGGAGAAGATTCCTGCACCTTCCGGATGATCTTTTGCTTCGTGCTGGTGTCCATGTAAATGGTAGCTCCGATCCCGGTGTAATCGCCCTTTACTTCTCCCATGGCCTGGTTGTACTCACTGGTGGTATAGTAATCCGAATACTTATCTCCCAGTGCGGAGACCATTCCTTTTATGGCATAATCTGCCAGTTTTTCTTGATCCAGATCGGACTTCCAGTAATATTTATCAATATAACTCTGGGCCTCCTGGGTCTTTTTTGCCACTTCTTTTGTCAGAGAAGAAGAAAAAAGCACCGGCACGCCACTTACAAACTGAAGGATCAAAAGCACTGCCAGACAAAACAGTGCTCCCGTTACCAATCCTGTCAGATAGGTTCTAATTTCTGATTGTTTGTGTTCTCTGTGTAACCACTTCAATTTCAAAACCTCACATTTTTATTTTTTACCTGGAAACATAATTCAGCGGATTTACATAGGATCCGTTTTTCGATACGCCAAAATGCAGATGGGATCCTGTGGAAATTCCGGTAGAACCGGCATAACCGATGGTCTGTCCCTGAACAACGGAGTCCCCTTCTTTTACCGCCAGTCTGGAGCAGTGCATATACACCGTGTACAGCCGGTTGCCATGGGCAATCATAATATAATTGCCGGCACTGGAACTATAATGGGCTGTCACTACTTTTCCTGCTGCCGCTGCCAGGATCGGTGTGCCGGATGGCACCGCAATATCCAGTCCCTTATGATAAGTGCTGGCTCCTGCGGTTGGGCTGCTCCGGTGGCCAAACTTGGATGAGATCCTTCCGGATACCTTTAACGGCCATGACAAAGCACCGCCGGAAAATACAATTCCTGAATCCGAGCCATCGATCTCAGCCTGTTTCTGTGCCAGCAGACGGTTTACCTCATTCTCCGCCTTGGCCGCTTCTTTGGCCAGTTCATTGGCTTTCTTCTGATTTTTCTTCTGGCTTTGTTCAAACTGTTTCATCTGCTTTTTCTTGTTTTTTCGCAGAAGTTCCAGGTCATATTTATCTTCTTTTTGTTCCAGTTTCTTTGATTTCAAAGTCTCGATCATGGATTCTACCGCTGCTTTTCTTGTATTCACTTCATCCCATGTTTTTTTGTAATTTGCAAACATGCTGCGGTCATATTCACTGATCTTGTCTACATATTCCGCATTGTTCAAAAGATCTGCAATACTTTTGGAACTGAACAAAATATCAATATAATCCTGATTGCCATTCTCATACATATACTTTATGCGCTTCTTCATGGTATCATACTGGATCTGTGCATTTTGGGTTGCTTCCTCCAAAGATGCCTGCTCTTTTTTCAGTTCTTCTTCCTTCGCCTTGATCTGCTGATCCACAAGATCCATCTCTGTCTCAGCTTTCTCGATCTTTTTGTCCAGTTTTTCGATCTCTTTCATCATATCATCCTGCTTTTTCTGGGCTTTGTCCGCCTTTTCCGCATATTTACCGGACTTTTTTGACAGCGATTTACTCTCTTTTTGCGCTTTTTCAATCTTTTTGTCTACACTTTTACTGGCATAACTTCGCTCCTGGTACAAAAGACACGCCAAAATAGAAAATACCAGAATCATCCCACAAAAAGCCCTCTTCGTCATATCGACTCCTCCTAATAATTCAGATTACGGCGCACCGTAATAAAACTTCCCAAAAATCCGATTCCCACGCCAATGGCAAGAGACACCGGTACCAGCACACCAAAAGCCTGACCTGTAGTAAGAAATGTAAGATTGGCTGTAAATACGGCAAAACGGTTTACTACATAATCTATGATCCTGCCGTAGACGCAAAGTAAGATCACCAGCGGAATCACAGAACCAATAAAGCCTATGATCACTCCTTCAATGATAAATGGTGCCCAGATAAAGAAATCCGACGCTCCCATCAGCCGCATAATGGCTATCTCCGGTTTGCGTACCACAATACCGGTAGAAATGGTAGAGTGGATTAAAAAAACAGACACCAGCACCAGGATCAGAATCAACACCGCCGAACCGGCTCCTACCATCTTGCTGGCACCGGATAAAGTTCCTGCCACTTCTGCCGACCGCTTTACTTCCCGGACGCCGGCGATGGATTCAATATAGGATACCAGTGAATCCTGGTCACTTAACTTTTTCAGATATACTTCATAGGAAGCAGAATCCTTCAGCGGGTTGTCATCTCCAAAACTGTCAATGAGTTCCTGTGAGTCTTTGAAATTATCCTTTTTAAAATTATCCCAGGCTTTTTCCGCTGAAATATACTCTACCCGGTCTACCTCCGGTCTTGCTTTGATTGCCTCTCCAATGGTATCAATGGTACTCTGGCTGGAATTTTCCTCAAAAAATACTGACACTCCTACGGAGGTCTCTGCCCCCTTGACCACGGCACGGAAATTGCCCACCAGAAAATATACCAGTCCAAAGATCAGCAGACAAGCTGCCACCGTTCCCATGGATGCCAGTGTAAACAGTCTGTTTTTCCGCAGGTTCTTTACTCCCTGTTTTAAACTGTATCCTAGTACATTAATCTCTCTCATACTGATAACCACCTTCTTGTTCATCAGACACAATGGAACCTTTGTCCAATGTCACCACTCTCTTTTTCATAATGTCCACTACATCGTTATTGTGGGTCACAACCACAACCGTTGTCCCCATTTTGTTGATCTCCTGCAAAAGCATCATGATCTCCCATGCCATCTGTGGATCCAGATTACCGGTAGGCTCGTCAGCCAAAAGGATGGCCGGGTTATTGATAAGGGCTCTGGCTATGGCTACACGCTGCTGTTCGCCGCCGGATAGTTCCCCGGGATAAGCATTTTCCTTTCCCTTCAATCCTACCATCTCCAGCATGATCGCTACATTTCTTGCGATTTCTCTTTTATTCATACCGATGATCTGCTGGGCAAACTCAATATTTTCGTATACAGTCTTGTTTTTCAGCAGGCGGAAATCCTGAAAGACCACTCCGATCTGCCGCCGGTACAAAGATACCTGCTTGCGGGACAGATTGGTTACCTGCCGCCCTGCCACAAAGATTCTTCCCTCTGATGGGTTCAGTTCTTTTAAGAGTAATTTAATAAAAGTGGATTTGCCCGATCCACTTTTACCTACTACAAATACGAATTCTCCTTTTTCAATCCGGATAGACACATCACACAAAGCATCTACACCGGTGGAATACTGCATAGAAACCTGATCCATACGAATCATAGGTACATTTTTCTTTTCTTCCACAGCTTTTACTCCTCTCAAAAATCTATGGATTCCAGATAATTCATATATTTTACAACCATCAATGCAATCTGGAATGTGATAGCATCCTCGAATACACGAAGATCCAGCCCTGTGCTTTTCTGCAATTTATCCAGACGGTACACCAGGGTATTACGATGGATATAGAGTTGTCTGGATGTCTCTGACACATTCAGATTATTCTCGAAAAATTTATTGATAGTTGTCAATGTTTCTTCATCAAAATCATTGGGAGTCTGCTCCGCAAATATCTCTTTGATAAACATTTTACAAAGAGGCATCGGCAGCTGGTAGATCAGACGACCGATTCCCAGATTGCTGTACGCCATCACATTCTTATCCCCATAAAAGATCTTTCCTACATCCAGGGCCATCTTAGCTTCTTTATAAGAACGAGACACCTCTTTGATATCGTTAATAATGGTACCGTAAGCCACATGGACTCTGGCCATGGCTTCCGTATTCAGCATATCAACGATAACCTGGGCTGTCTTTTCCAGGCTGTCATAAGTATCTCCCTCTGCCAGTTCTTTTACTAAAATAATATCCTTTTCATCCACGGCAGTGATAAAATCCTTCCCACTTCCGGTAAAAAGTCCACGAACTGTTTCCAGCGCCTCATTGTCTTTTTCCTTACTGGTCTCAATAATATATACAACACGCCGTACATTCATCTCAATGTGAAGTTTTTTCGCACGATTGAAAATATCTACCAACAAAAGGTTGTCTAACAAAAGATTCTTGATAAAATTATCCTTGTCATACCTCTCCTTATAAGCAACCAGCATGTTCTGAAGCTGGAATACGGCAATACGCCCGATGGTATATGTCTCTTCTCCTTCTCCCTTGGAAACGACTACATACTCTAACTGTCCCTCGTCATATACTTTAAAAAACTGATTATTTCTAAGAGCCTGGCTGTCTGCCGGTGAATCTACGAAATTCTGGATGGATTCTTTCATATTCTCAGCACTTTGTGCTGTTTCCGCTAATATATTCCCCTCCATATCTGCTACATACAGATCGATCTTTGTAATCTCTTTCAGCCCGTCTACAGTCTGCTGTAAAATCTGATTTGAAATCACTGCTGCACCTCCATTTTCCTATCTAAATGTGACAAAATTCCTACTTACATTCTTCCCTAAAGTGTAACATTTTTAACGAAAAAAGTAAAGTACAGGAAAAAAACGGCTCCTGCCTTTTTCCTGTAAAGGCAGAAACCGTTTTCATTTAAATAATATTAATCCATAATATCTACATCTTCACCGCGAAGAATTTTATTAATATTTCGGACTGCACACATTTTACCACACATAGTACATGTATCTTCCTTCTCCGGTTTACTCTCTGCGCGATAACGGCGTGCCTTCTCCGGATCGATAGCCAATTCAAACTGTTTTTCCCAATCCAGTTCTCTTCTCGCCTCGCTCATGGCAAAATCCCAGTCTTTTGCTCCCGGCAGTCCTTTGGCTACATCCGCTGCATGGGCTGCGATTTTGGAAGCAATGATTCCTTCTTTTACATCCTCTACCGTTGGGAGGCGCAGATGCTCTGCCGGTGTTACATAGCACAGGAAAGAAGCCCCGTAGGTTGCTGCAATGGCGCCACCAATGGCACTGGTAATATGGTCATATCCCGGTGCTACATCCGTTACCAATGGTCCCAGTACATAGAATGGAGCACCCTTACATACAGTCTGCTGGATCTCCATGTTGGCGCGGATCTGGTTCAATGGCATATGTCCCGGTCCCTCGATCATAACCTGCACATTACGTCTCCATGCCCTCTGAGTCAGTTCACCCAGTGCTACCAGTTCAGAAATCTGTGAAATATCACCTGCATCCTCGATACTTCCCGGACGACAGGCATCTCCCAGACTTATGGTCACATCATACTTTTCGCAGATATCCAGAAGTTCGTCGTATCTCTCATAGAATGGATTTTCATTTCCTGTTAATTCCATCCAGGCAAAAATAATGGAACCTCCGCGGGATACGATATTTGTATGACGCAGGTTTTCTTTGAAACGGTCTGCTGTAGCACGATTGATTCCACAATGGATCGTCATGAAATCTACACCGTCTTCTGCATGCATGCGGACAATATCCATCCACTCATCGGAAGTAATGCTCTTTAATGCTTTGTTGTAATACACAACAGCATCATAGATCGGTACAGTACCCAGCACAGCCGGACACTCCGATGTCAGTTTGCGGCGGAACTTCTGTGTGTCACCAAAGGAACTCAGATCCATGATTGCTTCTGCTCCCATGTCAATGGCCGCCTGAACTTTCTGCATCTCTACATCCATGTCCATGCAGTCACGGCTGGTACCTAAGTTTACATTGATCTTTGTCTTTAACTTACTTCCGATTCCATATGGTTTTAAACATTTATGATTTTTATTGGCCGGAATCGCTACCTGTCCTTTTGCCACCAGGTCACGCAGTACTTCTACATCCATGTTCTCATATTCACTGACTGCTTTCATTTCCGGTGTTACGATGCCTTTTCTAGCGGCATCCATTTGTGTTGTATATTCTGCCATTTTTTCCTCCTTACACAAAAAACGGGGCAACTGTGAAGTCTGCCCCGGCTGGTTCTATCCTGTTATCTTCCTCCGTTGGCATTACCCACATCAGGTTCCAGGGTCGAAGGGTGCACCTTCCTCTCAGCCTGTCTGCAAGCTCCCCTTTTTTTACATATTTACTTGACTAGTATACATGAGGAACATCCTTTTGTAAACCATTTTCTTCTAATAAATGAAAAAGAACCACTTTGTAGATCAGTACGATCTTCACATCCACTTCACAAAAGCGGTTTCGTATATATTCCATGATTTTAAAACCATACGCCGCCCCGATCACAGTCAGGGCACCATATAAAAACACCGGACTCAGTTCGGAACATAAAAGGACCAATACCGCCGCTATAACCCCCAGCGTCACCTTAATAAAATTTTTGCTGATCCAGATAGACTCCTGAACCGATGTCAGCAGATTTTTCAAAGCCTCGTTCAAATCTTCTCTGGAACGCAGGCTGAGTCTTCCGTAAATGTCGCAAAATATATCCATTCCCTGTTTATCATCTACTTTTTGTGCATATTCATTATACTGCTCTTTCCCAAATTCAGTTTGAATCAATTTACCAAGAACACTCTTCAATCTTTTTCTCCTTTTCCTCTGTTATTCGCCTTATTATATAATATTCAACTATTTCCTGTCCTGTTATTCCATGAAATTTTGTCCAAAAAAATATGTTTACAATTTGTTCACAGTATCGAAAAATTATACTCATATATGAACGATACAATCATACTCGTAAAAGAAATTTACAAGATTCTTTTTTTCATATTGTTTGATGAATAATCAAACTTTTCTCCTCTTTTTAATAACATAGAAAAAGAAGATGGTTTTCCCCACCGTCTTCTTTTTGTTTATGTCAAAAAGTTCTGCCGGAATTTTCGTTCCGGCAGTTTTTCTTTTTTATGTGGTTTAAACCTTATACAAATTTATATGTTGTAGTAGAGTTAAACTCTTCCCCTGCTTTCAATACACAGTTTTTAAATTCCGGAATATTCATGCAGTTCGGGAAAAACTGGGTTTCAAAGCAGAATCCTGCTCTTTTACCATATACAGCACCTTCTTTTCCTGCCACATTGTCAATATAGTTGCCGGAATAGAACTGTACTCCCGGAAGATCTGTGTAAATCTCCATGGTACGACCGGACTCAGGATCTGTCACTTCACCGATCTTGTCATATACACCATCTTCTTTGTCCAGACAGTAATTGTGATCGTAGCCCGCACCCTGTTTCAGAGCCGGATAATCTTTGTCAATATCCTGTCCTGTCACTTTCTTCACGCGGAAGTCCATTGGTGTATCTGTTACATCAATGGTCACTCCGGTAGGGATCAAGTCGTCGGATACTTCACTGATACCGCTTGCCTTCAGGCAGACTTCATGTTTTTCAATGGTTCCGCTGTTGTGTCCTGCCAGGTTGAAATAACTGTGGTTGGTCAGGTTGCAGATCGTGTCTTTATCGGATTTTGCCTGGTACTGGATCTTTATTTCATTGTCTTCTGTCAGTGTATAAGTTACTTTTACTTCCATGTTACCAGGGAATCCCTGCTCCATGTCCGGGCTGAGACGGGACAAACTTACGCTGTTATCGGTTGTCTCTGCTTTATACATTACTTTGTGGTATCCCGGTGTTCCGCCGTGAAGGTTGTTCTCTCCCTCATTTTTCTCTACTTCATAAGTAACTCCGTTTAACTCAAAACGGGAACCGCCGATACGGTTAGAGTTACGGCCGATGAATGAGCCAAAAAATACACCGTTTGTCTCATAACCAGCCACATCATCATAGCCAAGAACTACATCTGCCAATTCACCTTTTTTATCCGGCACCATAACATTGGTCAGGCAGGCACCAAAATCGATGACAGAAATGCTCATGTTATTGCCATTTGTGATGGTATACTTTGTTACTGCTTCACCATTTTTTGTCGTTCCAAAAGGAGTTGTTGTTACACTCATGTTTCTTACCTCTTCTTTCTTTGTTTTTATTTATTTTATTCTTCGCTGTCTGTTTCCTCTTTTACCACTGCAATTCCCAGCTCTTCTAACTGTGCCGGGTCTACCAGGTTTGGAGCTTCTGTCATCAGGCAGGATGCATCTTTTACTTTCGGGAACGCGATAACCTCACGGATACTGTCTTCCTTCGCCATCAACATGACCAGACGATCCAGTCCGTAAGCCAGCCCTGCGTGAGGTGGTACTCCGTACTTGAATGCATTCAAAAGGAATCCAAACTGGTTGTACGCTGCTTCTTTCGTAAATCCAAGAGCCTCAAACATTCTCTCCTGAATATCATTCTGATGGATTCGGATCGATCCTCCACCGATCTCTGTTCCGTTTAAGACAATATCATATGCCTGTGCACGGACACGGCCCGGATCAGATTCCAAAAATTCCAGATCCTCTTCCATCGGCATCGTAAACGGATGATGCATTGCCTGGTATCTTCCCAGATCTTCGTTAAACTCCAAAAGTGGGAACTCTGTTACCCACAGGAAATTGTATACATTCTTGTCCAGAAGATCCATCTGTTTTGCCAGTTCCAGACGAAGATTTCCTAATACATCCCATACTACTTTGTTCTTGTCAGCTGCAAAGAGCAGAAGATCTCCCGGCTCACCAGCCATAGCAGTTACCAGTCCGTTCATTTCCTCTTCCGTCATAAATTTGGCAAAGGATGATTTCAGGCTGCCGTCCTCATTGATGCACACATATGCCAGTCCTTTCGCGCCAAAATCTTTGGCAAAATCAACCAGCTTGTCAATCTTTTTACGAGGCATGGATCCCTGTCCTTTGGCATTGATACCACGAACTGATCCGCCGTTTTCAATAGCTCCGGTAAACACACCAAAACCACAGTTTTTCACAACTTCTGTTACATCCTGTAATTCCATGCCAAAACGAGTATCCGGTTTGTCAGAACCAAAACGATCCATTGCTTCCTGCCAGGTTATACGCTGGATCGGAAGCTGTACATCTACATCAATCAGCTTAAACATGCGCTGCAGCAGTCTTTCGTTTACATCGATCACATCATCTACATCTACAAAAGACAATTCCATATCGATCTGGGTAAACTCAGGCTGACGGTCTGCACGAAGGTCTTCGTCACGGAAGCATTTGGCGATCTGGAAATAACGGTCATAACCGGAGCACATCAAAAGCTGTTTAAACAACTGTGGGCTCTGTGGCAGTGCATAAAAGTTTCCCGGATGAACACGGCTTGGTACCAGATAATCTCTGGCTCCCTCTGGTGTGCTCTTATTCAGGATCGGTGTCTCAATCTCTAAAAATCCTTCTTCTGCCAGAAACTGTCTGGTCAGAGTTGCCACCCGGCTGCGAAGGATCAGATTGCGCTGCAGGTCCGGACGGCGCAGATCCAGATAACGGTATTTCAGACGAAGATCATCCTTTGTTTTGGAGTTTTCTTCAATCGGAAACGGTGGTGTCTCGGATTCAGAAAGGATACGGATGTCCTTTGCCACTACTTCAATATCGCCGGTTTCCAGATTTTCATTCACAGCACCGGAACGCTTTGTTACTTCACCGGTTACTGCCACTACAAACTCACTGCGGAGTTTTGCAGCCTTTTCAAATCCCTCGGCTCCAGTGTTGCTCTCTTCAAAGATCAACTGGATGATACCGGAACGGTCACGCAGATCTACAAAGACAATGCCACCTTTGTTTCTGCTTTTTTGTACCCATCCCATGACGGTTACTGTCTGTCCTACATTTGCTGCTGAAAGTTCCGCACATCGGCATGTGCGCTTCAGACCTCTCATTGATTCTGCCATTTTTAAAATTCCTCCATCTTACTTTGTATCAGCTTCTATTCGATGATTTTTCTCATCTTAGTCTGCAAAAAATTCCACAATATCTGTATAGCCTTCTGCCATTAACTGCTCTTTCTGGAACTTTTTGTTTTTCTTCATGATATTGATATTAACCTGGATTCCCTGGCTTCTCTCTTCTTTTGCTTTCTCAATGACTTCCTGCATCTTTTCCGGAGACGCTTTTTTGTCGATGAGATATGCTTTTTTCACTGCTGCACTTGGCACTTTGTAATCTCTCTCCAGAAGAAGCATGACGATCCGCTCAAAGCCAATGGAAAAACCACAGGCACAGGTATCATTTCCGGTAAACTTACCGATCATCTCATCGTAACGGCCGCCACCGCCTACAGAGCCGCCAAACTCATCCATCGCGATCTCGAAGATCGGTCCGGTATAATAAGACATGCCTCTTACCAATGTTGGGTCAAAGGCGATCTTAAAGTCTGCTGCCTTTACTTTTTCTACAGTCTGGATAATGGTTTCCAGATCTTCTGCCACACCTTCTTCCAGGCAGTCTCCCAGCGTTTCTTTCATGTAGCGTACGCCATCCAGATCGTTGGTAACTGTCTCAAATAAGTTTTTGCATTTCTCTACGGCTTCTTTGTCATAGCCGGCTTCCAGAAGTTCTGCCTCAACACCACTCATCTCGATCTTGTCCATTTTGTCAAGGATAATGAACACATCATCATAGGATTCTTCCGGGAAACCACAATATTTTGCCAGTCCCTTTAACATCTTCCGGTTATTAATACGAATGGTAAAGTTTTTAAAATCCAGTTTTCCCAAAAGGGTTGTCGTAGCCAGAATCAACTCAATCTCTGCCAGATAAGTCGGCTCACCCAGAATGTCAATATCGCACTGCATAAACTGTCTGAACCGGCCTCTCTGTGGACGGTCTGCTCTCCACACATTTCCCATCTGCAAAGCCTTAAAAGGTGCCGGCAGTTCATTGGCGTTGTTGGCATAATACCGGGACAGCGGCACAGTCAGATCGTATCTGAGACCACTGTCTACCAGATCTGCTTCACTTTCGGCTGTTTCCAGTTTTAACTTCTGTCCTCTTTTTAAAATCTTGAAGATCAGTTTTTCATTTTCACCACCCTGCTTGCTGTTCAAATTTTCAATATGTTCTACGCAAGGGGTTTCAATGGACTGAAAACCAAAAGATTTATAAGTTTCTTTTATCTGCTGGATCACATAATCACGGATCTCCATCTCCTTTGGTAAAATATCTTTCATTCCGGTTGTTGGTTTCTTCTTTAACGCCATAATCTTCCTCATTTCTGCAGCAATTCTCTGAATCCACTGCGTTTTCTTTCTATCATTTCATCGATGCGGTTAATATACTCATCGACATTTTTAACATTTTCCACCCGCTCCATGCGGTTTTCACCCGGGTATACGATCTTAGTGGAGGCACCGCTTCCCAGTGCCACGATGGTTTCCAGTTCCTCCATGATCAGCATATTGTAGAGACATTCCTTCCCGGGCTTTGCATATGCCACATTTTCCTGATTGGTATTTCTTGTGGTACCGGATTTGTTTTTCTGCCTGTACATATAGTAAGGCTCAAATCCCTGCTCTTCAAAATATTCTCCGCTGCTGTCCTGCATATACGGGATCAGAAGATCCTCCGCCCGAATATCGGCGCCACTTTCCAGCTGCTCTCTCCGCATTCTGGAAGCTCGTTTGATCACCAGAGTATGAACCGTCACACTGTCCGGCTCCATTTTCCCAATCTGAAGCAATGTGTTTACAAAGTCTACTTCATCCTCCCCCGGAAGTCCTACGATCAAATCCATGTTGATGTTGTCAAAACCCTGTTTTCTGGCTTCATAAAATACATCTTTAATCTGCTTCACCGTATGTTTTCTTCCAATCCGATCCAGCGTTTCCTGTTTCATGGTCTGTGGATTGATGGAAATCCTAGTCACTTCTGCCGCCCTCAGTATGCGTAGTTTCTCCTTTGTGATACTGTCCGGCCTGCCGGCCTCAACCGTAAACTCTTTTGCTTCTTCCACCGGAAGATACCGGTGGATCAGATCCATCAGTCTTTTCAGCTGCGGCTCCGACAAAGAAGTAGGAGTTCCGCCTCCTACATAAATGGTATGTAGTTTTTTTCCGGAAAAGGCCTGTGCCGTATAGGCAATCTCTTTTTCCAACGCATCCAGATATGCGTCCGCCCGGTCCGCAAATCGCTTATAATCATAAGAAGAAAAGGAACAATACTGGCAGATAGAAGGACAAAACGGGATTCCTATATACAGGTTATAATTTTCTGCGTAATCCGCCCCGCCGATCAGTTCATTTTCTTTATTGGCTACTTTCCACGCCAAGGTAGCTTTCTTTTCGTGTACCAGATATTCTTCACATAACTGCTTCCGGACCTGACTTTCATCCATGCCCTGCCACAACATTCTAAGGGCAATCTTTGCCGGCCGGATCCCCGTCAGGATCCCCCAGGGAAGTTTTCTTCCGCTGAGTTTTTCCAGCGCCCGGTAACATACCTGCTTCACCTGATTTTTGGTATACCCTTCCGGCAGACACTCATCACATAAAACTTTCCCATCCACCGTCATTAAAAAAGGATATCCACTTTTCTCCTGCCAGTCCTCCCTCAGGTTTACCACACACTGTTTTTCCGGGTAAAAACTGGCCGCCAGTGCCTGCAGATCATAGGAAAATTCGCCATTTCCCTTGTGGTTCTTTTTAATTTCAAATTGTATCATATCACAGACTCCTTCCGCCCTCAGGCATAAGGATTGTTTGCTTGTTCATAATCAATGGTTGTCTCCGGTCCATGTCCCGGATAAGCCGTTACATCTCCCGGCAGTACCAGCAGACGGTTCTTCAGTGAATCAATGAGTTCTCTACCATTTCCCGTAGGGAAATCTGTCCTGCCTATTGACTCCATAAACAAGGTGTCACCGCAAAATACTACCTTATCTTCTTCGGAATAATAACAGCATCCGCCTTTTGTATGTCCCGGTGTATGGATCACTTGAAACCGCATACCGGCAATCTCCAGATTCTGTCTGTCCTTCAAAAGCACCTCTGGTTCCAGCGCCACTTCGTATCCCATCAGGCTGCTTCCGTTTAATGCCGGATCCATCATCAGATCTTTCTCATCCTCGTATGCATAGGTCTTGGCTCTGGTAGCTGCTGCCAGTTCTGCCACGCCGGTAATATGATCAAAATGTCCATGAGTCAGAAGGATTCCTTTGCACTCCAGTCCTTTTCTCTTGAGAAAATCAGCGATCTTTGCCGCCTCTTCTCCCGGATCGATCACAACGCACTGGCTGTTTCCTTCCTGATGGACCACATAGCAGTTTGTCTGGATGGGTCCTACAGTCAATACACTAATGTCCATTTTCCAACTGTCTCCTCTCTTAACCATTGGTGCTCCGCTCTATACTGGTTACACTTTCTATATTTTTCAATTTTACGATCAGCCTGTCTAACTGTTCCAGACTGCTGGTTTCAAAGCCCACGGTCAGTGTGGCTTTATCCTGCTTGGTAACTCGGACATTCATAGATTTCACATCGATCTTGTTCTCTGTGAATACTCTGGATACATCCAGCAAGACACCACTCCGGTTGAAGCAGTAGATCACAATCTCCACCGGATATACCTCATCGCTCTGATCTGCTTCCGGACTCCACTCTGCGTCAATCAGACGGTTTTTCTCCGACTCAGGCAGATGGATCATATTCACACAATCCGTTCGGTGAATGGAAACTCCTCGTCCTCTGGTAACAAAACCTACGATCTCGTCTCCCGGCACCGGACTGCAGCATTTGGAAAAACGCACAGCCAGATCATCCAGGCCTTCCACGATGATGCCGCTCTTTTTCTTGGAAGACGATTGCTGGGAAGGACCGCTTCCCTCTGTCCGTTGGGTCTTAACTCCCTCCAACATTTCATGAATATGAGCATTGTAAGCAGCCCGTTTATTTTTCTTGTTGTACTCATCCTGCAGTTTATTGACAACCTGGCCTTCTTTCAGGCCGCCATGTCCGATAGCTGCACATACTGACTCCCAGTCTCTGAAGCCGTATTTGTGCATACAGGCCTCCGTATACTCATTCCGAAGAAGAGGTGACAGATCAATCCCCTTATTTTTACAATAAGTGTGCAGCAGTTCTTTTCCTTTAATGATATTATCTTCTTTGAACTCATTACGGAACCACTGGTTAATCTTGTTCTTCGCCTGAGAACTTTTGACAATAGACAGCCAGTCTCTGCTTGGTCCTCTGCTGTTCTGGCTGGTAATAATGTCAATCCGGTCTCCGTTCTGGATCTCATAGTCCATCTTCACAATATTGCCGTTAACTCTGGCTCCTACCATCTTGTTACCTACTGCCGTATGAACTGCATAAGCGAAATCAATCGGCGTGGATCCTGCCGGCAGGTTCTTTACATCTCCATTTGGTGTAAAACAGTAAATACGGTCGGAAAAAAGATCCAAGTCACTCTTAATGGCCGTCAGGAAGTCTTTGTTATCGTCCATGTCATGCTGCCACTCCAGAATGCGGCGCAGCCACGCCATCTTTTCCTGCTCGCTCTGGTTGTTCTCTGAATGACTGCCCCCGGACTCCTTGTACTTCCAGTGAGCCGCAATACCATACTCAGCCGTGCGGTGCATCTCATAGGTACGAATCTGGATCTCAAATGGCTGTCCGTTTGGTCCGATGAGAGTTGTATGCAGTGACTGGTAATTGTTGGCTTTTGGCATAGCGATATAATCTTTGAAACGCCCCGGTATCGGCTTAAACATTTCATGAATGATTCCCAGTGCCGTATAACACTCCTGGTCGTTGTCTACGATAATACGGATCGCAAAAAGGTCATAGATCTGGTCGAAACTCTTATGCTGTTTTACCATCTTTCTGTAAATACTGAAAAGGTGTTTTACTCGTCCGTCAATGGTGGCTGTGATCCCATTCTCAATGAGTTTTTCATTGACCTCTTCCATGATCTCTTCAACAAAATCTCTTTTTCTCGCCTTGATAGCTTCAAACTGCTCACTTAACTCCTTGTAAGCTTCCGGTTCCAGATATTTCAAAGACAGATCATCTAACTCGACCTTTACTTTGGAAATTCCCAGACGGTCTGCAATCGGCGCATAAATATCCATGGTCTCTCTGGACTTTTCTTTCTGCTTCTCCGGTTTCATATACTGCATGGTGCGCATATTGTGGAGACGGTCTGCCAGTTTGATAATGATAACACGGATATCCTTTGCCATAGCTAAAAACATCTTGCGCAGATTTTCTGCCTGTCTTTCTACTTTATCTGTATCATAGTTCAACTGTGTCAGTTTTGTTACTCCGTCAACCAGTGTAGCAATCTCGGCACTGAACATCTCTGTCAGATCCTGAGTTGTATATTTTGTATCTTCTACCACATCATGCAGAAGGCCTCCGACAATGGTCTCTTTATCCATCTCAAGCTGTGCCAGTATAATAGCCACACACACCGGATGGATCAGATAAGGCTCTCCTGATTTTCTTCTCTGTTCTTTGTGAGCATCTTTTGCCAGTTCATATGCTTTTGTTATAATCTCCAAATCACTGGAAGGATGATAATTACTCACGGTTTTAATCAATATTTCAAACAAAACATCCGGATCCGTAAAATGGGGCGGTATCAGTTCGGTAGACAACTCGCCGGTATCAAAGGTCCGGATCAGGCCTGTTATTTTTTCTTTTTCCATCTTCATCCTCCTCTCTCATAATCATGTATTGCCTCTTCGCATCACGATATTTCCTATTATATATAGAAACGGTGTAAAAATCAATGATTCTTGCCACAACTTTTTCAAAATATCACTGGTCGGATGTGCAAAGATGTGGTAAACTATAACTACTACAGTAAACATATATTGAGGAAAGGGGTATGCCAATGTTATTAGATCGTGAGTATAAGATTCCATCCAAGTACAACAGCAAGATTTCCCTGAAAGTCGTTCCGGGACATTTTGCTACCAGTCAGTCTCATATTAATTTTTATATGGATATGACCACATTGAAAGTTCGTCACTGTGACGCCGCAGAAGTGGCAAAAGAAATGGCGAAAGAATATCAGTACAGCACTCCCGTAGACACCATCGTCTGCATGGACGGCTGCGAGGTCATCGGTTCCTGTCTGGCAGAAGAGCTGACCCGCAACGGGATCATGTCTCTGAACCGCCACAACAGTATGTATATCATCACACCAGAGTTAGATAAAAACGGCCAGATGATTTTCCGTGACAACCTGCAGCCTATGGTCCAGGGCAAGAACATCCTGCTTTTGCTGGCCTCTGCCACCACCGGCAAGACCATCGCCAGAAGCCTTGACTGCATCCAGTATTACGGCGGTATCATTCAGGGAGTATCGGCTATTTTCAGTGCAGCAGGAGAAATCCACGGACAGACCGTGCACAGTATTTTCTCTACAGCGGATCTTCCGGAATATCAGACATTCCGTTCCAGCGAATGTCCGCATTGCAAGAACAAGGAAAAGATAGATGCCATTGTAAATGGTTTTGGTTATTCCGAATTATGATCAGTAACTGCATCTTCCGCAATTACAGCAGTGAAGGCAGTCTGGTTTTATAATTTCAGGCAAATAAGGCTCCACCCCAACAATTGTTTCCTCCGGGTGGAGCTTTTTTTTATCATAAGGGGCCTCAATATACATCTCTTCTCCCCTGCAGCCAACAGTCAGTGTCCGGATCTGCATCTGCTCCGGGTGCATGCTGCTCTGGTACAGATGTGGGCTGTATTCTGCAGTGTCCCCTGTTTTTTCATTTTTTACCTGAATTTTAGACAAGGCTATAACTACTTTCCAGCCGTCCTTTTCTTCATAATATCCCGGCTCTTTGTCACACTCGTAGCCATTGGGTGTCTTTTGATCCACCCGGGCCAGCCATGTTTGGTTCGTCATAGCATGTTCCTCTCTTTTTTAATATATGTCCCTCATAATATTGCTGTCTCCCGTTTTATAACTTCTGCAAAACACGAAGCAGCAGTTTCCAGGTTCTCTGCACACTGGCCACATCCATACGCTCTCTGGTTGTATGGATATCCTGCATATCCGGTCCAAAAGACACACAATCCAATCCGTCTATTTTGCCCGCAAACAGTCCACACTCAACACCTGCATGAATCGCCTGCACCACCGGTTCTCTGCCATACTGTTCCCGGTAACTCCGAAGCATAGCCTCTCGCACCGGCGAATCTTCGCGGTATTCCCAGGCCGGATACGCTCCTTCAACCACCACAAATGCTCCCACAGTCTGTGCCGTCAGTTCCAGACGATTGAGCAGTTCCTGCTTCTCTGATTCCACACTGCTCCTTACAGAAAAGCAAAAACTGACGCCATCTTCTTTACTTTCCAGCACTCCCAGATTTAAGGAGGTCTGTACCAATCCTTCGATCTCGCGGCTCATTTTCTGGACGCCTGCCGGCAGGATCCGCAGAAGAGTTATAACTTTCTTTGTGTCCTCTTCGCTCATAACCCTGCAGTTCCCTTCTTCCTGACTCCAGACAAATTCCATCTGCGGTTCCGTTTCTCTGTACTCAGATTGGATCATTCCCTGTATTTCTTCCGCCGTCTGCCGCAAGGTTTCTTCCCTTTCAGAGGAAGTAAAGAAAGCCTCCGCTTCTCTTGGGATGGCGTTGTCCTTTTTTCCTCCCTGGATACAGATCAACTGAATCTGTGCTTTTTCCTGCAACGCTGCCAGAACACGTCCCAGTACTACACTGGCATTAGCCAGTCCTTTGTCTATCTCCGTTCCGGAATGTCCTCCCTGCAGCCCCCGGATGTGGATACCATATTGTTTATCCTTTTTGTGTATCCGCTGCATTACCGGCAACGTAATAGTTGCTGTAGCTCCTCCTGCGCAGCTTACAAGGAAAATCCCCTCTTCTTCTGAGTCCATGTTTAACATCTTTTTCCCCTGCAGATCCCCACAGTCCAAGGCTGCCGCCCCTAGCATACCGATCTCTTCATCTACAGTAAACACACACTCCAGCGGTGGATGTTCTATATCCGGATCTGCCAGAAGTGCCAGACAGTATGCCACCGCAATGCCATCATCACCACCGAGAGTGGTTCCCTCTGCGGAGATGATGCCGTCCTCTAACTTTAACTGAAGCCCGTCCTGTTCCATATTTAATGTGCAGGATGGTTCTTTTTCACACACCATGTCCATGTGTCCCTGCAGAATTACCGGCTCCGACTGTGCACACTGCCCCGTTCCATCCTTCCAGATGATCACATTTCCTGATTCATCCTGACGGCTGCGAAGGTCGTGTCTGTTTGCAAAATCCACCAGATAATCACTGATCTTTCCGGTATTTCCGGAGCCATGTGGAATACTGCAAATCTTTTCAAAATAATAAAACACCTTTTGTGGCTGTAAATTCTCAATCATGGATTGTTCCCTCCTGTGGCTTTTTCTCGTCTTCTATTATGGCCCGGCAGACCTGGCTTAAATCTTCCTTTATCATGCAGGCTAATTTTCTCATCTCTTCATCCGGCGGCACCATATCCGGCACCATGATAGGGCGCATCCCAGCCCGGTACGCAGAACGGATCCCATTGTAGGAATCCTCAATGGCATACGCCTGTTCCGGCAAAACGCCCAGTTCCTTGCATGCCCGGATATAGATGTCCGGCTCCGGCTTGCTTTTTTCTACCATATCCCCACATATGATTTTATCAAAATATCCAATCAGTCCGGCCTCCCGCAGCTGGGATTCCACCGTCTGCCGTCTGGTAGAAGAAGCCAGCGCAATCTTTTTGCCTTTCTGGGAAAGGGCCTGTAAAATTTTTTTTATGCCGGTCTTTTTCGGCAGTCGCCCGCCATCATACCGCTCATGAAAGAGTTTGGAAGCCTCTGCGGAATAGGTTTCATAAGGGAAGTCTTCCCCATACCTTTGCAACATAATCTCCTTTGATTTTTCCTTGGTGGTTCCAAGGCAGGCTCGGCACGCCTGCTCAATCCCGGTGAATCCGTACTTGTCCGCCAGAACCTGCCAGCACTCCACCACCTTTTTCTCCGAATCGAAAATCACACCATCCATATCAAACACAACTGCTTCATACTCTCTCATGGGTCCGCATCCTTTCCTTAATTGAACTAGGTTTATTATAGATCAGGTTGGGAAAGGTGGCAATATGTTCTTCGCTTAATCCACACATCGTGACAGGGGATCGTTAAAAAAAAGTTGCATTTTTCCCCTCAGATGTTACACTATTTGTATTATGTATGTTTGGAGGCAGTTATGAAACATTTAAATTTGGGATTTGTTGGATTTGGACTGATCGGTGGCTCCATTGCCCGGGCTTTACGCAAAGATGGCGCAGATATTTCTGTATATGTTTATTCCAGACGCCACAATCCGGAACTGGAACAGGGTGTAAAAGAAGGTGTCATTGACGAAATCTGGTACAAGATTGATGAGCGTTTTGCCTGCTGTGACATTGTTTTCCTGTGTGCTCCGGTTCTGAAAAACATCGAATATCTCCCGATTATGAAAAAATGGATCAAGCCAGACTGCCTTCTAACCGATGTAGGCAGCGTAAAAGGAAACATCTGCCAGGCAGCACTGAAAGAAGGTCTTGGTTCCCAGTTTATCGGCGGGCACCCTATGGCCGGTTCCGAAAAGACTGGCTACGCCAACTCCACCGACACTCTTTTGGAAAACGCCTACTATCTTCTGACCCCCACAAAGGAAAACCGGCCGGAAGACATTGCTCTTATGCAGGAGATTGTAGGAAAAACAAGGGCCAACTGTGTCGTACTGGATTATCACCACCACGACCAGATCACGGCCGCCATCAGTCATGTGCCACACATCCTGGCTGTTTCTCTTGTAAATATGGTTCGTAAAAATGATAATGAGGCCGAAGATATGAAATCCTTCGCCGCCGGCGGTTTTAAAGACATCACCCGCATTGCTTCATCCTCCCCTGCCATGTGGCAGGATATCTGTATTGCCAACGGAGAAAGCATTGACCACTTTTTGCAGTATTACATAGAATCTCTGGAAGAGTTCCGGCGTCTCATCGCCCAGGGCGATATGAAACAGATCTACCGGGAATTTGAAGAAGCCGGCAATTACCGTAATTCCATGTCTGTCAAGAAAAAAGGGAGTATCAGTTCTTCTTATGAGCTTTTTGTGAATATTGATGACGAGCCCGGTGCTATTGCTGTAATCTCCTCCCTGTTATTCGGGAAAAAGATCAGTATAAAAAACATCGGCATCATTCACAACCGTGAATATGCCGATGGCGTTCTTCGTATTGAATTTTACAGCGAGGCAGCCCGCCTCTCTGCCAAAGATACTTTAGAAAAATACGGTCTGGATCTGCCTGCCAGAGACTAACCTCTTTCTACTCCAGTCCGTGATAAAACTGAATGGCCTGTTTGTGGTTGGAGATCAGAATTTCGCTGTGACTTCCTCCCGCCTCGCCATCCAGCGTGAAAGGTGTCGGTTTTTCCACCGTAATATGGATCTTTTTGCCGTGGATCACACGCACCTGGTTGTTCCGGTTACCGGTAAGCAAAAAACCAAGGGCCAGATTTAATTCCAGTGGGTTTCTTGGTTTTTTTACAAACACACCATCAAACACTCCATCATCCAGACGGATCTTTGTCTTCCGGTATATCTTCAACCCTCCCACCGAATCTGCATTGGTCACCATACCAAGGATACATTCTTCTTCAAAAGATTCTTTTTCTGTCTCTACTTTCACAGGGATTCCCCGCAAAGTATTGAGTTTGGTCACACCATCCAACACATAGGCCGTCTTTCCCAACAGGTTTTTTGTAGCCTGTGGCGTCTCATAAGACACGGAAGTAAAGGCTCCGAACGCCGCCACATAGGAAAAATACTGTCCGTTCATTTCCCCTACATCATAGGCGTGGCACCGGTCCCCTGCTGCCACCTCCGCCGCCGAGATCACCCGCTTGGGTAGTTTGATCCCATTGGCAAAATCATTGACTGTCCCGGTAGGAATGTACCCGCACCCAGGTCTTTTCTCTTTTGGTATCTCCATCAGACCATGTACCGCCTCATGAAGCGTTCCATCCCCTCCGGCGCAGATCACACGGTCAAACCCGGCTCCGTGCTGCTTGATCAGCTGATACGCATCTCCTGCTCCTACCGTAGGAAAAACCGTCACAACCATATCTTTTCTGCGGAACACTTCCAGCACATCCGATATCTTTCCCCTCAGCGTTCCCTTTCCCGCCTGAGGATTATACACAAATAATACCGACTTCACAACTTCTCTCCTTAATCGTCCAATATGATCATAGCATCACCAAATGAAAAGAAACGATACTTTTCTTTTACCGCCGTCTCATAAGCGTTCATGATCTGGTCTTTTCCTGCCAGTGCCGATACCAACATCAGCAAAGTGGACTCCGGCAAGTGAAAATTCGTGATCAAAGCATCCAGCATTTTAAATTTATATCCCGGATAAATAAAAATACTGGTGTCCCCCTGTCCGGGATGGATCACGCCCTGCTCATCCGCCGCCGATTCAATGGTACGACAGCTGGTAGTCCCCACACAGATGATCCGTCCTCCATTTTTCTTCGTCTCATTCATAAGATCTGCCGCTTCTTTATCCACCCGGTAAAACTCCGTGTGCATATGATGCTTCGTTACATCATCCACCTTTACCGGACGGAAGGTTCCTAATCCCACATGCAAAGTTACATTGGCTACCTTTACCCCTTTTTCTTCAATCTTTTGGAACAATTCTTCTGTAAAATGCAGACCAGCTGTAGGGGCAGCCGCCGAGCCTTCGTACTTTGCGTATACTGTCTGATAACGGTTTTTGTCCTTCAGTTTGTGGGTTATATACGGCGGCAGAGGCATCTGTCCCAGTTCATCCAGGATCTCTTCAAAAATCCCCTCGTAGTGAAACTGGATCAGGCGGTTGCCATCTTCCAGCACATCGATGATCTCACCGGTAAGATGGTTGTCACCAAACACTAACCTGGTCCCGGTTCTTGCTTTCTTTCCCGGCTTTACTAGAGTCTCCCACACATCGTTTTCTCTTCTTTTTAACAAAAGCAGTTCAATCGTAGCCCCGGTATCTTCTCTCACGCCAAACAGTCTGGCCGGGATTACCTTTGTATTGTTGCGTACCAGACAGTCTCCCGGTCTCAAATACTCTACAATATCATGAAAAACCCGGTGTTCAATGGTGCCGGATTTTCTATGCAAAACCATAAGTCTGGAAGCACTGCGGTCCTCCAGAGGATCCTGTGCGATCAGCTCTTTTGGCAGATCATAATCAAAGTCACTCGTCTTCATAAATAAACTCTCCTTATTAATATGCGTCGTCTCCTGTATTTCACTCACACCATTCTATCATACCTTTCATTTTTTTTCACTACTTTACATGATTTTTACCTAAAAACACTTTTATTTTTTACCTTTACATAGTAAAATTGATATAATATAAACCAGGGAGGTGCCACTATGTCCTATTCAACTTACGCAGCCATTGATATCGGTCCCAGCAAGCTGTCCATGAAGATCTATGAGGTGTCAAAAACCAAGGGGATCAGGGAGCTATCCCACACCCGACAGCCGCTGGCGCTGGGAGCAGAAGTATATACACACGGAGTTGTATCCTACAAAACAACGAAAGAGATCTGTCAGACATTAAACGACTTCAAACGGATCATGCAGGATTTTGGTGCCAACCAGTGGCAGGTGTACACCACCAGTGGTCTGCGGGAAGCCTCCAATGCCATGATCGTCATAGACCAGATTCAAATACAGACCGGTTTTGATGTAAAAATTTTAAGCAACAGCGAAGCCAGATTCCTGTACTACAAAGCACTGGCATTAAAGGATGACTCCTTTGACAAACTGATCCGCCAGGGAACCCTGATTGCTGATATCGGCGGCGGCAGCGTGCAGTTGTCTATTTTTGACAAGGGCAAACTCCAGACCACCCAGAACCTTCTCTTAGGATCCAGCCGTATCCAGGAACTTCTTCATGTGATGGAAGAAAAAGCCTATGATTTTCACGATCTTATTGACGAATATATCGAGAAAGATCTGTACGCTTTCCAGAAACTGTACCTGGAACATATCAAGATCAAAAATGTACTGATCATGGGGGAACTGATCCCGGAACTTTATTACAAGATCAATCCACAGAAACTTCCGCAGACCACGATTTCCGTTGACAAGAAGATCTTCCGCAAAAAGTTGTTGTTTTCGCACCACGATGCCGGCATTGACCGGCTTACGGCACCCACTATGATTCTTTGCCGGAAAATTACAGAGCTCACCCAGTGTGAAAATGTGCTTTTTGCCAATGTAGATTTTTGTGACAGTATGGCTGCCGAATTTGCAGACAAGAAAATGAAATTACATCCACAACACGATTTTACACAGGATATTTTATCTTCTTCTGAAATGATCGCCCGCAAGTACCATGTAGATATGGATCATGTAGAGAATGTACAGACACTGGCACTGCAGTTTTTTGACCGCATCAGAAAACTCCACGGCCTTGGCAAAAGAGAGCGCCTGCTTCTGCAGATCAGCGTGATCCTTCACAGCTGCGGCCTTTACATTGACTCCATCGATTCCAGAGAATGTTCCTACCAGATCATTATGTCAACAGAGATCATTGGTCTGTCTCACAAAGAACGGGCTATGATCGCCCATATCGTCCGGTACAACAGTGAGGCATTTCCTTCCTACGGATCCTTTCAGGAAGATTTTTCCAAACAGGAATATATTTCTATGACCAAATTAAATTCAATCCTCCGCATTGCCAATGTGCTGGATAAAAGCAACCGCCACAAGATTAAAAGTGTATCGGTCACCTTGAAAAACGACCAGTTGATCGTAACCGCCGATACCATGGCAGATATTACACTGGAGCAGGGACTTTTTAACCGCAAAGCCCTTGCTTTCCAGAATATTTTCGGCATCAAACCGGTACTGCGTCAGAAACGCAGTGGAAAGAGAGGTTAGATATGACTAAAGCACAACGATTCAAAAACAGAGAATTAAGCTGGCTGGATTTTAATTACCGTGTTCTCTCCGAAGCCAGAGATAAACAGATTCCTTTAATGGAACGACTGAAATTTTTAAGTATAACCGCTTCCAATCTGGACGAATTTTTCATGATCCGTGTGGCTTCTTTGAAAGACCAGGTAAATGCCGGTTATACAAAGACAGATATATCCGGTATGACCGCCCAGGAACAGATCAATGCGATCCTGGATGAAACACACCGTTTTGCCCAGTCCCAGTACACCACTTATAACCGCTCTCTGGTACCTGCTCTGAAAAAAGAAGGTTTGAAGATCGTCACACATTTTTCCCATCTCACCAATGAGCAGGAAGCCTATGTAGACAAATACTTCAAGCAGGAAGTTTTCCCGGTCCTGACCCCTATGGCCGTGGATTCATCCCGTCCATTTCCGCTGATCCGGAACAAAACTCTAAACATCGGCGCCCTGTTAGTGGACAAAATAAAGAAAAACCGCATTGATTTCGCCACAGTGCAAGTTCCAAGCGTTCTTCCCCGTGTGGTTACCATTCCTTCCGACGAGGATAACTGCACCACTATTATTCTGCTGGAAGAAATCATCGAGAAAAATATACAGAAACTTTTTCTGAATTATAAGGTAAGCTGCACCACCCAGTTCCGTGTCATGCGAAATGCCGATCTGACCATTGATGAAGACGAAGCTGCTGATCTTCTCATTGAAATAGAAAAACAGTTGAAAAAGAGGCAGTGGGGTGAAGCGATCCGCTTGGAGATCAGCGACAAGACAGACAAACGCCTGTTAAGGATCCTCCGCAAAGAACTTCACATTCACGACGAATCCATTTTCAAGATCAATGGTCCTCTGGATCTTACTTTCCTGATGAAAGTATATGGACTGGACGGTTTTGACCATTTGAAAGGACCGGTCTTCAAGCCATGCCAGCCTAAAATGCTGGATCCAAACCGGGACCTTTTCGAACAGATCCGGGAGCGGGATATCCTGCTTCACCACCCTTATGAAAGTTTTGATCCGGTGGTAAACTTTGTACGCCAGGCCGCCAGAGATCCGGAAGTTCTTGCTATTAAGCAGACTTTGTACCGTGTCAGCAGCCACTCACCCATCATTGCATCCCTGGCAGAAGCCGCCGAAAACGGTAAACAAGTATCTGTCTTAGTAGAGTTAAAAGCCCGTTTTGACGAGGAAAACAATATTGTATGGGCCAGAAAACTGGAAAAAGCCGGCTGCCATGTAATCTATGGCCTGGTTGGCCTGAAGACCCACAGCAAGATTACACTGGTCGTCCGCAAAGAAGAAGACGGCATCCGCCGTTATGTACATCTTGGCACCGGAAACTACAATGATTCCACCGCCAAGCTCTACACCGATATGGGTATGTTCACCTGCCGTCAGCCTTATGGCGAAGATGCAACCGCCGTCTTTAATATGCTGTCCGGCTACTCCGAGCCTCTCGGATGGAATAAACTCTCTCTGGCTCCTCTGTGGCTTCGTGACAAGTTTTTGTCCCTGATCGAACGGGAACAGATGAACGCCACACTGGGTAAACCGGCTAAGATCGTAGCCAAGATGAACTCCCTGTGCGATGCCGGCATCATTAACGCATTGTATGATGCTTCCGCTGCCGGAGTTGACATCCATCTGATCGTACGAGGTATCTGCTGTCTGCGTGCCGAAGTACCGGGACTCAGCGAGAATATCCATGTGCGTTCCATTGTAGGTACCTTTCTGGAGCACTCCCGTATCTTTTATTTTGAAAACAACGGAAATCCGGAGATTTACATGGGCAGCGCCGACTGGATGCCAAGGAATCTGGACAAACGAGTAGAAATTTTATTCCCGGTTGAGTCCGACGAGTTAAAAGACGAGATCTGCCATATTCTCCATATGCAGTTGGCAGATACAAAAAAATCCCATCTGCTGCAGGCAGATGGAACTTATGTAAAAGTAGATCAACGAGGCAAAGAGCCTGTTAATTCACAGATGTATTTTTGCGAAGAGGCAAAAAATGCCTGTTCCAGATAAACAAATTTAATTGCCCACGGACTGTTTTGCCAGTTCGTCCGCCAGGTCATTCCATGTATCACCGGAATGGCCTTTCACTTTGCAGAAAACAATTTCAATCGAATCTTTTACCGAGTCATAGTATTCTTTATACTGCCTGGTTCCCTCTTTGTTTGTTTTCCACTCTCCCAGACACCAGGACGCAATTCCCTGATAATCATGATAAATATAAATTTTCTTCTGTTTCAGCGCTACCGCCTTCTCCATAGCCAGACGGGATCCAAGGATCTCCCCTGCCACATTCCGCATAGACGCCAGTTCTTTGTCTTCCCCTTTCCGGCTTATATGCTCTTCTCCCTGTTCTGAGAAAAACGCTACACCGGCACCGTATTCTCCCGTAGCCACATTGTAACTTCCATCCACATAGGCTACTGCTACACCACCTACTGCCATAACCATAGGATCCATAGATTCCAGCACAGACTCTTTCTCTGCCTGCCGGTCCGTACCTGCAGCTGCCACTTTCTCCGTCTGCCGGTCCATACCCACAAATGCCTGGGCTTCCTCTCTGGTTGGAAAACTTTTAAAAACAGCCCCCGGAAATCCGTGAGTCTGGTCTTTACAGTCATCCCATGTCTCATAAACCCCCGGTACTTTCCCTTTTTTTACCGCATAATACTTTTTCTTTGCCATAGTCACTCTCCTTTTACGATCCGGTCTATCTCTTCCTCTGTCAGCATCCGGTAGTCTCCCGGCTGCAGCTTTTTATCTAATTCCAGGGAGCCCATAGAAATCCGTTTCAAATAACTTACTCTGCCTCCCAGTGCTGCTATCATCCTTTTCACCTGATGAAATTTACCCTCACAGATTGTGAGATATGCCTCCCCTTTACCGACAAGTTTCAGCACAGCCGGCCTGGTAAGATTTTTTTCTCCAATGTCAATCCCTCGCTCTGCCTGCTCCACACAGTCATCACAAAGTGTACCCTCATACTGAAGATAGTATTTTTTTTCTACATGCTTTCCCGGAGCAAGAAGTCTGTGAGCCGTCTCGCCATCATCTGTCAGCAGTAAAAAGCCTTCTGTATCCTTATCCAGTCTTCCTACCGGAAACAGATCCGGATGTCCCGGGACAGGATCTACCAGGTCTACAACCGTTCTTCCCCCCCTGTCTTTCGTAGCAGAAACAACACCGGTCGGCTTGTTCATCATCAGATATGCAAACTCCTGACGATATAATGTTTCCCCGTCCAGAGAGACCTCTGCTCCTTCTTTCACTTTCGTCCCTTCTTTTTTTACTACCTGACCGTCTAACTGCACTCTTCCTTTGCGGATACATTCTTTCGCTTCTTTGCGGCTCATCTTCGTACAATCCGTCAGATATTTGTCTAATCGCACTTCTTTCACACTCAAAGGATCCTTTCATATGATAAACCATGAGAACAATATGATCACAGGAGGGTTCTTATGGCCATTCGTATCTATATAGACCAGGGACACAATCCTTACGGCGTCAATGCCGGCGCGGAAGGGTTTGGTCTGCGGGAACAGGATATCACCTATCTGGTAGGTGCATACCTGTACGACCTTTTGTCTGCCAATGCCAACTTTGAGGCATTGACCTCCCGGAAAACACCTGATGATTCCCTGGGTTACAGCAACTACTCCAGTCTGAAACAGCGGGTAGACGAAGCCAAAGAGTGGGGTGCCGACTATTTTCTCAGCATCCATGTCAACGCCAATGAAAATCCTGCTATTCACGGAACGGAAGGGTATGTTTACAGCGACGACTCTGAAAGCTACAGCCTGGCAACCGTTCTGGTGGACTCCATCGTAAACCGCCTGGGCACAACCTTCAATGGCATCTACGCCCGTCCTTCCTTATATGTTTTACGGCGGACACCGATGCCCGCCGTATTAGTTGAACTTGCCTATATTACCAATTATGAAGATGCCATGCTTCTCGGCACCAGACAATATGATTTTGCCTACGCCCTGTATCAGGGATTTCTTCTTTACTTTGGTCTGGACGAATGATTTCGTCTCTCTTGTCCTTACACAGCCTGCGCTCCGCTGATAAAGAAGTACAAAAGCACGATTACACCCAGCACGATACGATAATATCCAAACGCTTTGAAGTCATGCTTTCTTATGTATCCAAGGAGGAATTTGATCACAAACAAAGAAACTACAAAAGCTACCACCATTCCTACCGTAAGAGTAACGGTTCCCATCACTCCGAAACCAAAACCGCCTTTAATGATCTTTAACAGACTGGCTCCGAGCATAACCGGGATTGCCAGATAGAAAGTATACTCCGCTGCCACTCCACGGCTGATACCGATCAACAACGCTCCCAGGATCGTAGCACCCGATCTGGATGTACCAGGCACGATAGCTGCCAGAAGTTGGAACAAACCAATAATAATAGCTGAATTATAACCAATTTCTGCCACGGTGGTAATCACCGGTCTTCTTCCCTTATTCCAGTTCTCAACAACGATAAACAGCACACCATAAATGATCAAGGCGCCTGCCACAACTACACCGTTGTAGAACATATCTTCAATCACTTCATCAAACAGAAGACCCACGATAGCTGCCGGCACACAGGAAATAATGATCTTAAACCACAACTGCATAATATCCATTTTTACAAAGGGTTCATTATTCTTCTTCGTTTTAAAATTAAAAGGCCAGATCCGATCCCAGAACAATAGAACCACTGCCAGGATTGCTCCTAACTGAACCACGACCAGAAACATATCTTTAAAATTGTTATCTGAAAAACTCAAAAACTGATTTACCAGGATCATATGCCCGGTACTACTAATAGGAAGCCATTCGGTGATTCCCTCAACGATTCCCCATACAACGGCAACAAATACATCAAAAATTCCCATTTCTTTCCTCCGTTATTCTCTAATACTTTGTGAACACTAAAACATAGTCTATCTTACCACAAACATGATAACAGCACAATCACAAGTTGCAAATTCGGCAAAAATATTGTATGATAGAACCGTATGTAATTTTATTAAATACCCTAAAGGAGATTGACAAGATATGTATTCATGGTTAAAGAAATATGTGGATCCTATCATCCCGCTTTTTTCTATCGTCCCGCTGCTTTCTTGTTTTGCACTGAACATGGTTGTATACAGCGGTACTATGATACTTTGTGACGACTGGTATCACCACGATTTCACATCCAGCCTGGACCGGGCCATCCCCCTTATGCCATCCTGGATCATTATATATTTTGGCTGTTATCTGTTTTGGATTGTCAATTACATCATGGTAGCAAGAATTAATCGGAACAATGCCCGGGCTTTCTATCGATTCGTAGCAACCGATATGATCTCCCGTCTGCTTTGTCTTGTTTTTTATGTTTTGCTGCCTACTACCAATGTCCGCCCGGACATAACCGGCGAATCCGTATGGGACAATCTGATGCGCTTTTTGTATGGACTGGATAAGCCATCCAACCTTTTCCCGTCCATTCACGTACTGGTGAGCTGGCTTTGTTTTGTTGGCATCCGTAACAGTAAAAAGGTGCGCTCTTATTACAAGATTTTTTCCTGCATCATGGCATTTCTTGTATGGGCATCCACGCTGTTCACAAAACAGCACTACATCATTGATGGTCTGTTCGCCATCGTATTTGCTGAACTGATCTATCTGCTGAACCAGAAGACAACGATCTATGTTTATTTAAAAAACGCATTTCAGATCATTAACTATAAGTTATTTAAATTGCTAAAAGGAGATTTATGTGAACAGTAAAACTAGGAAGAATATTTTTAACGGCTTATTTCTTGTTGCTCTGATTGTGTTTACCGTATGGGCAGTTTTTAAGGATCAGGACCTGGGAAAGATCATTACGCTGGTGTCTGACATCCATCCAATCTTTCTCATCATCGGCTTTACACTGGTAATCGTATATGTATGTAGTGAATCTGTGATCATAAAATATCTGCTTCACACCGTACATATCAAAGCACCGATGCATAACTGCATCCGATACTCTTTTGTGGGTTTTTTCTACAGTTGTATCACTCCGTCTGCTACCGGCGGACAGCCTATGCAGATTTATTATATGAAAAAACAGAAAATTGATATTCCAACAGCGACCATTATTCTCATGCTGGTCACCATTGAATATAAGTTTGTACTGGTGTTTGTAGGACTGGCTGCTGTCATCTTTGGACAGACACTGCTGCAGTGTCTGAGCCCGGATGTATTGTTCTTTTTATACCTGGGCATAGGCCTGAATGTATTCTGTGTTGTGTTTATGAGCTTGCTGGTGTTCAAACCGGGCTCTGCCAAGTTCCTTATCATCAAAGGATTTAATTTGCTAAAAAAACTTCACCTGATGAAAGAGAAAAACAACCGTGCCCAGAGACTGGAAGACTCCATGGAGATTTACAAAGAAGCTTCTGTGTATTTAAAAGCCAACAAAAAGGCTATTTTGATCACAACTTTAATCTCCTTTGTACAGCGTTTTTTCCTGTTTTTCATTACCTATGTTGTGTACCGCAGTTTCGGTCTGCATGAAGTGAATGCCTTTACCATTACAATCCTGCAGTCTGTTATATCTATTTCTGTTGATATGCTGCCTCTTCCGGGTGGTATGGGAATCAGCGAATATCTGTATATGCGGATTTTTACACCGATTTTTAAATCAAGCACCGCCGCTTCCGCTTCTATGCTGGTAAGCCGCGGCTTTAGTTACTATGTATTAGTGATCGTCAGTGGAATCATCTCATTTATTACCCACCTGACAGTTCGCGGAGATAAAGAAACTGACAAAGAATAGGATGTTCCCGGCCTGCCCGGGGACAATACACATATTATAAGAGGAGAACAAAACATGATTGGATTTTATAATTATTCAGTAATCGTTACTTATCTGGGTGTCATATCGTCGATGATCGGTATTTCACTGGCTTGCAACGGCATCTTCGATGGTGCTATCCTGTGTCTGGCACTGGCTGGTGCCTGTGATACTTTCGATGGAAAGATCGCCCGGGCCATGAAAAACCGAACCCATGAAATGGAGATTTTCGGAGTACAGATAGATTCCCTGTGTGATATGGTCTGCTTCGGCGTCACACCGGCTGTCATCTGCTATCAGATGGGACTTAAGAGTGTGGCAGGCATCTGCTGTGAGATCTTTTTCGTCCTCTGCGGCGTGATCCGGCTGGCTTATTTTAATATGCTGGAAGAATTAAAACATTCCAAACCTGCCTCAGCAGATGAAAAGAAGTACTATCACGGATTACCTATTACGAGTATCACGATCATCTTCCCGGTAGTTTATATGTTCCGCACTCTTCTGGACGGACACTTTACGATCCTGCTGGCAGTTATGCTGTTATTTGTAGGCTTTTTCTACATCCTGGATTTCCGCCTGAAAAAACCGGGCAATACGGTAGTCGCTGCCATCATGGCTTTTGTTGCCCTTGTTATGCTTAACATATTCTTCTTTCACTTATTCTAGAAAGGATTTGCTCTATGGATTACATTGATTTGAACGGAAAACTGGTACAGCAGACAACTTCTCAGGACAAACTTTTAGACGACCTGTACCGCCATATGCTGGGACGCCTACTGTTAAAGCCGCTGGTTACGCCGGCTGTATCCAGACTGGCCGGCACTTTGCTGTCATCCCCTTTTTCCACCCGGCTGATCCCACACTTTATCGAATCCAACAACATTGATATGTCAGCCTATGAAAAGAGAAAATACCGCTCTTTTAATGACTTTTTCACCCGACGCATCCAGGAGGGAAAGCGTCCTATTCCGGATGAAGAAGAGGTACTTGTCAGTCCCTGTGACTGCAAGGCAACAGTTTATAAAATACAGGAAGACTCCATTTTTTCAGTAAAGAACACAGAGTATACACTTCGTTCTCTTCTCAAGAGCGTCAAGCTGGCCCGCCGTTTCCAGGGTGGTTACTGCTATATTCTGCGTCTGACTGTAGATGATTATCACCGCTATGTATATGCCGCTTCCGGTACTCAGTCGAAAAACTACCACATTGACGGCACATTCCATACGGTAAATCCGGTTGCCAATGATTACCTTCCTATCTACAAGGAAAACACAAGGGAGTACACCGTGATCCATACACCGGACTACGGTTCCATTGTCCAGATGGAGGTAGGTGCCCTGCTGGTAGGCCGTATCAAGAACCACAAAGAAAGCTGTCCTGTTACCCGGGGCGAAGAAAAAGGATATTTTGAATATGGTGGTTCAACCATCATCATCCTCACGGAAAAGGATACTTATGTACCGAGACAGGATCTCATGCAGAATACCCGCCGGGGATATGAAACCAAACTGCTGCAGGGACATGTACTTGGATACGCTCCTATCGAAGATTAGATCCATCCAAAAGGGTTTAAAATAATAAAAACAAGGATCACCGTCAAGGTTCCGACAGAAACCAGTGTTTCTTTTGTTTCCGGATCAATAGAAAATCGTTTTGTCATATATATCATCCTCTCATAAGTTTTTGATTTCTGCTTATGAGAGGATTTTATATTATTATAAGTCCAATATTCCGGACTTATTTTTTTACCCCATTGGAAGCTCCGTCTACGGTATCTTTGACGCCATCCGTAACACCATCTACCGTATCCTTTACACCATTGGTAACACCATCTACCGTATCTTTTACACCATCCGTAACACCGTCTACGGCATCATCTACCCCATCTGCTGCTCCATCCACTGCATCATCGACACCATCTGCTGCTCCATCCATGGCATCATCTGCCCCATTGTTATCATTGTTTCCATTGTCATCCGTTGTTTTCGGTGATGGAGAAGGGGTATTGGATGTGGTGGCCGGTTCGGATTTCTTAGCTGGCTCTGTGGCGCTGTTATTTTTGTTGTTTCCACAGGCCGTCATTGCCATCATCATAAGGACCAAAGCGGCTGCTAAAACGATTTTCTTCATGTTTTTTCCTCACTTTCCATTCCATATTATCAAATATCATGAAATAAATTTCATTTCTATTATTTCCCTCACAGAAAAAAATATAACTATTTTTTTAATTTTGACAAAACGCCCTGTAAATGCTATATTTATAGGAGTATTTTTACTAATATATAAAGATATTTTGATTGGAGGATTATCATGAAACTCGACAAACTTGTAGGCGAGCGTTTCAAAGAGAAACCAAGCGATTGTGTCATTGAAAGCCATGCATTAATGATGCGCGGCGGATATATGAAAGATGTTGCCAAAGGAATTTATTCCCAGTTTACCCCATTAAAGCGGATCTGCCAGAAAATCGAAGGTATCATCCGGGAGGAAATGGATGCCATTGACGGACAGGAAGTTCTTTTCCCTGTAGCCCTTCCCGCATCCCTCTGGGACGAATCCGGCCGTTACGAATCCGTAGGCAGCGAACTTCTCCGCTTCCGTGACCGCAATGGTTCTAAAATGGTTTTAGGAATGACACACGAGGAAGCCGCTGTTCAACTTGTTCGTGATTATGCCAAAAGTTATAATAATTATCCATTTATGATCTACCAGATCCAGACAAAGTTCCGTGATGAGGCAAGACCTCGCGCCGGACTGATCCGTGTCCGCGAATTTACTATGAAAGATGCTTATTCGTTCCACACTTCCCAGGAAGATCTGGAGCGTTACTATCAGATCTGCTACGAAGCATACAACCGCATTTTTGCCAGAGCCGGTATTCCTGAAGTAGTTACCGTTGCATCCGATTCCGGTATGATGGGCGGAAGTCTTTCCCACGAATACATGCTTCTGACACCAATCGGAGAAGATTCCATTGCCATCTGCCAGGAAGATGGCTGTGATTACCGTGCCAACATGGAAGCTGCCCAGAGCATCGTGGAGAATACAAAAGATGCAGTAGATGAGCCATTGACCAAAGTTCACACACCAAACATCCACACCATCGAAGAAATCTGCGATTTTCTGAAGACACCATTGGAAAAATCCTGTAAAGCCGTTGTCTATCAGAAAAATATGACAGACGAATTTGTCGTGATCTTTGTAAGAGGCGATCTGGATATCAACGAGACAAAATTAACAAACTATCTGGGCGAAGAAGTACACCCGGGTGTTATTACCGAAGAATGTGGTCTCAACGCCGGCTATATCGGACCGGTAAACCTTTCTGTCAACGGCAGATTTACCGTGATCTATGACCAGTCTCTCCAAGGCACAAACAACCTTTCCTGTGGTGCCAACGAAGAGGAATACCACTTCACAGGCCTCTGCATGGACCGCGATGTACCGGATGCAGAGTATGTAGATGTTGCCAAGATCGTTGAGGGCGGTATCTGTCCAAAATGTGGCAAAAAAACAATCAAGATTTCCCGTGGTATTGAAGTAGGAAACATCTTCCAGCTGGGAACCAAATATACAAAATCCATGAATATGCAATACCTGGATGCGGATGGCAATGCACAGTATCCGATCATGGGCTGTTACGGCATCGGTGTAGGCCGTCTGGCCGCTTCCGTATGCGAAGCACACCATGATGATTTTGGACCGATCTGGCCTATGAATATCGCCCCATGGCAGGTTCATCTTTGTTGCCTGCGTTCCGACGACGCTGAAGCAAAGGCATGTGCAGACAACCTGTATGATACTCTGCAGAAAAACCACATTGAAGTGATCTACGATGACCGTAATGTCCGTCCGGGTGTTATGTTCTCGGATGCAGACCTTCTGGGTGTTCCGATCCGTCTGGTTGTCAGCCCTAGAAACATGAAGGAACAGGTAGTAGAATTATCTACCCGCGACAAATCTGTACAGGATAAAGTAGCCATTGACGCTGTTTTAGACACAGTAAAGAAAATGATCGAAGAAATGAAATAATTTCAACAGCAGACATAAAAAACAGAGGCCGGAAGGAACAATTCCTTCCGACCTCTGTTTTATTTTATCAGGTAAGACCTAATGCTTTTATACCATAGATACCTTGGATATAAAATATGCTTCTGCCTCACCTTTTGTCATCTCAAATGGAATGGCCAGTTCTCCAAACAGATTATCCTCTGCCATATGCAGATATCTCTCATCGCTGGTCGTAATTTTCTTGCCTTTTTTCAATCGGTCCTGACTACGCAGATAAGAAGTCTTGATCAACTGAACCCATTTTCTTGTATCGCAGGAACGAAGGGCTGCCTTATATATATCTTCCCTGTTCTTATCATTCTCCACCTGCAATGTCTCCATCTCTTCCCATTCATCCATCAGCTTGGCCGCCTCCTGCTTGGTCATAACAGCCCTGGTAACCACCTTGGTACTGTCAGCCGGCACAAACAGTTTGCTGCCTGGTGCATATAAAGGAACCAGTGTATAATAAGTTCTTGTACTCTTCCCCATGTCCATTTCCTGCACCGCATCTACTTTGCACACACCATTGTTGCCATGTACTACATAATCGCCAATTTCAAACAATTTTACCCTTCCTTTCTTTCATTATGCTGATTAAGTCCTCTAAACACTACTCAAAGTATAACACTTTTTCGGGCAAATTGTAAGGTTTTTAGGGATAAAGGCAAAGATTTGTGAAAATTAACCCATAGGTAAAGACTGATTCTTGTGCATTTTACCTACTTTGCATCAGAACAAATGAAACTGATCTCCGCTTCTGCTGCCACTTTTCCATTCACAGTGGCAACTGCCTTTCCTACGCCCATAGGACCTTTGCACTTAATGATCTCTGTCTCCAGTTTTAGTACGTCTCCCGGAACCACCTGTTTTCTAAATTTGGCATTTTTGATTCCACCAAAGAAAGCAAGCTTTCCCTTGTTTTCCTCCAGACTCAGCACTGCCACTGCGCCAACCTGAGCCAATGCCTCAATAATGAGAACTCCCGGCATAACCGGCTGCTGCGGAAAATGTCCCTGAAAAAATGGCTCATTTACCGTAACATTTTTATATCCTACTGCCTTCACTCCCGGCTCCAGTTCTTCGATACAGTCTACCAGAAGGAATGGATAACGGTGAGGGATTATTTTTTTGATTTCATTTACATCTAATAACATAAGGGCCTCTCTTTCTTTTTCATGGAAAAGGCGCAGCGGATCGAACCGTTACGCCCCTTTTTATTTTTTATGCTTCGTATGCTTTGAAGATCAAAGTAGCATTGTGTCCACCAAAACCAAGTGAGTTACTCATCGCCACATTGACCGGTGTCTCTACTGCCTCAGTTACACAGTCCAGATCACACTCCGGATCTCTATTTACAAGACCTGCATTTTTGTGTACATAATTTTCCTGAATTGCCTTCACACATGCAATCGCTTCTACACCGCCGGCGGCGCCCAGAAGGTGTCCCACCATAGACTTAGTAGAATTAACTTTACAATGATAAGCAGCTTCACCCATAGCCAGTTTAAGGGCGGCTGTCTCTGTCAGGTCATTTAAGTGTGTACCTGTTCCGTGAGCATTAACATAATCAATCTCTTCCGGTGTCACACCTGCATCTTTCATCGCAAACTCCATTGCCTTGGCAGCACCGGATCCGTCTTCCAATGGTGCTGTTACATGGTGTGCATCACTGGTAGCACCGTAACCTACGATCTCTGCATAAATCTTGGCACCTCTCGCCTTGGCATGCTCCAGTTCTTCCATAACAAGGATTCCGGCACCTTCACCCATGACAAAGCCACCACGCTCCGCATCAAACGGAATGGAAGCACGCATCGGATCCTCTGAAGTAGACAACGCATTCAGTCCGGTAAATCCAGCCACACCACTTTCTGTGATAGCGCCTTCTGTACCTCCTGCAAACATTACCTCAGCCTCACCGTACTGAATGGAGCGGAATGCCTCACCAATATTATGGTTACCGGTAGCACACGCTGTTACTACGTTGATATTCTTTCCCTGAAGTCCCAGCTGGATAGAAATGTTACCGGCTGCGATATTGGAGATCAGCATCGGGATCATCAGTGGTTCTACACGGTTTGGTCCCTTTGTCTGGATACGCACATAGTTTCTCTGTACGCACTGCAGACTTCCGATTCCACATCCTACAGCACATCCTACGCGGAAAGAATCTTCTTTTTCCATATCCAGTCCTGCATCCTCCATAGCCTCTTTGGCTGCTACTACTGCATACTGGGAAAAATCTTCCATACGGCGGGCAGATTTTTTGTCCATATACTGCAATGGATCAAAATCTTTGACCTCTGCTGCCAGATGTGCTTTATAATCACTTGTATCAAACTTTGTAATCGGTCCGATACCTACTGTGCCTTTTTTAATATTTGCCCAAAAATCTTCTACATTATTACCAATCGGAGTCACGGCTCCCATACCGGTAATCACTACTCGTCTGCTCATTTCTTACCTCCGTAATCTAAAACTATTACATTACAATACCGCCATCCACACAAATCACCTGGCCGGTAATATATCTTGCTTTGTCCGATGCCAAAAAGACTGCTGTCTCGGCGATATCCTCTACTTTTCCAAATTCACCAAGAGGAATGGTCTTAACCGCTGCTTCTTTTACAGCATCATTTAACTTATCTGTCATCTCCGTGGCAATGAAACCAGGGGCAATGGCATTTACCGTAATATTACGGGCTGCCAGTTCTTTGGCTGTTGCCTTGGTGAGTCCAATGATACCTGCTTTGGACGCAGAATAATTGGCCTGTCCCATGTTGCCGGTCACACCGGAAACCGATGCGATATTGATGATGCGGCCAACGCGCTGTTTCATCATTGGACGGGTAACAAATTTGGTTCCATTAAACGCACCGCCAAGATTGGTATCGATCACATCCTGAAATTCTTCTTCCGACATTTTCATGATGAGATTATCTCTTGTGATGCCCGCATTGTTTACAAGTATGTCAATTCTTCCATACTCTTTTACAACCTCTGCAAAAAATTCCTTAGCCTGTGAAAAATCACTGACATTGCACTGAAAAATATCCGCCCTGCCGCCTTCATCTATGATCTCCTGCTGTACAGCCGCAGCCTTGCTTTCTGAACCATTGTAATTAATAATCACTGTCGCACCGCAAGCTGCCAGTTTTTTGGCAATGGCCCGTCCGATACCTCTGGAAGCACCGGTCACAACTGCTGTCTTCCCATCAAATTTTCCCATTTCGTTCTCCTGTTTCTATCCCATATCAGATGATTAATTGTCTAAGTTCTCCAACAACTTTCTGTGCATCATCCACCGTATTCACTGTGTAAACTTTTGCATTACGGTTAATTTTCCGCATAAAACCTGCCAATGTCTTTCCCGGTCCGATTTCAACAAATGTATCCACGCCATCGGCGATTATTCGCTCCATAGAGGCCTGCCATCTGACAGAGGAAGCTACCTGTTTTGCCAGAAGAGCTCTTGTTTCATGAATATCGGTGACATATTCCGCTGTGACATTGGTCACATAAGGGATTTTCAGTTCTGACCACTGCATATCTGCCATCTCCTGATCCAGCGCTTCGCCGGCCGGGGCGAGAACGCCGACGACCTGTTTCAGGTGGGCTGCGTGGGGCTCATCAAGGCCATCGATAACTTTGACATCAATCAGCCGGTGCGGTTTTCCACCTACGGCGTGCCCATGATCATCGGCGAGATCCGCCGATATCTCCGGGACAACAGCGCCATCCGGGTGTCCCGCTCCATGCGGGACACGGCCTATAAAGTCCTGCAGGTCCGGGACAAGTACCTGGCGGAAAACCAGCGGGAGCCCACGGTGGAACAGATCGCCCAGGAGCTGGGCATCCCCCGGGAGGAAGTGGTCTTCGCCATGGACGCCATCGTGGATCCCGTGTCGCTGTACGAGCCGGTATACTCCGACGGCGGCGACGCCATCTGCGTCATGGACCAGGTCAGCGACACCCGGAACACCGACGAGGCCTGGACGGACCGCATCGCCCTGAAAGAGGCCATGAAGCGGCTGGATGACCGGGAGCGGCGCATCCTCTCCCTGCGGTTCTACGAGGGCAAGACCCAGATGGAGGTCAGCGCGGAGGTCGGCATCTCCCAGGCTCAGGTGAGCCGGCTGGAGAAGGGCGCCATCAACACCATCAAAAAAAATATATGAGCAGGCGGGGCCGGGAAACCGGCCCCGCTGTCTTTACGTCTCAGAGGCTTCTGTTGTCTCCGTCGGTGAGAGCCCGTTAAAGAAGCTCCCGCCATCCGACAAAGTGAATGTCTTGGACAGGCCCGCGGCGCTCTGGCCGCCCTCTCCGCCGCCGGGGCCGCGGCCGCCTGCGGGAGATTCCCTACCGTCAGGCTCCATTTCCCCATCCGGGCGCTCAGGGGGATCGTCCGGAACTTCACTGCCAGCGTTCTCCGGCACCTCGCCCTCCGGCGCCTGCCAGGGATCCAAGTCCGCGGGAGGCGCCTCACCGCCCATGTGCCGACCGCCGCCAGGGCTGCCCACGCCGTCGGACATGGTGCCGGCCAGTTGGGTGTCTCCCTGCCACAGGGTGTAGTCCCCTGCCGTCAGGTCCGGGGAGGACACCACCAGACAGGTGAAGTCGTTTGCCGGCGTCCAGGTGCCCACAGTCTCCCCGTCGGCGTTTTGCAGGGTATAGGTCTGGCCGCCGTTCTGCCGGGATGCAAAGGAGAACACCACATAGTTCTGGGCCCCGCCGTCGATTTGGTCATACATATTGCCGGAGGCCGCTACTGTGCCGCCGTTGATGGTGATGCCCATGGTGGCGTCGATACCCGCGTCCCCGCTGTCGGAGCAGGCCGCGGCGGTGACGGCGCCGCCGTTGATTACCAGCCAGCCGTTGGAGTCGATGCCGTCGCCTTCGCCGGTCTCGCCGGTGACCTGAATGTTCACGGAACCGCCGTTGACAGTGGTGACGGATACATTGTCCTCATTGGTGTTGATGCCGTCATTGCCGGAGGTGATGTTGATGGTGCCGCCGTTGATGGTGAGGTGCAGCTCCGTGTCCAGCCCCTCATTGTCGGCGGTGATGTTCAGCACACCAGTGCCGGCCTCACCCCCGTCCACATTCATGGACATCTTGGAGTAAAATGCGCCGTCGTATTTGTGGAGCTTCTCGCTGTCCTCCACGGTCATTCCGTCCTCGCTGAGCACCACGCTGTCCGGGTCGTAGATCCGGGCCACATAGGAGCCGGTGACGTTGTTGATAGTACCGTCAGCAATCAGCACGTTGGCACCGGCGGCGGAGGTGTCCACGGTCTCCGAGGCGGTGTCCTCGTCTGTGCTGCCGCACTCATAGACGTTATAGAAAATCACCGCCGGGGCCACAGTGCAGGTGATGTCCACGCCGTTCAGGATCAGCGTCACCACTGCCGCCGGGTCGTCCTCCGCGTCCTCCCCCAGGTCCACAGCGATCTGTCCTGCGGACAGGGTGCCGCTGAGGGCGTAGGTGCCGGGTTGTGTGATGTGGACCACCGTGTGGGCCTCCGCCTCTTCGGCGGTGTGTTCGTCGGCCTCCGTGCCCTCGCCGTAGGTGAAGTCGCGGCCGGATTCATAGCAGACAATGTCATGGGCCGTGTGGACGGCGGCTGACTCGTCTGTGGAGACCGCCTTCCCG
>OLGD01001168.1_pt1 | contig 42796 bp, 50 predicted proteins | sample 1605311 | NCBI WGS metagenome assembly OLGD01 (sample SAMEA3888917, study PRJEB22519) | human gut metagenome | biome: human gut; feature: human-associated habitat; material: faeces | place: Denmark | collected 2010
ATGATACAATATTTATTTTTTTCAAATCACCTCTTGACATTTCTTAGCTGGACTTAAAATGATTTTTTGTATGGTCATGCAGAAAATCTGCATGACTGACGCGGTATTCGCCAGATAGAAATGCAAGCATTTCTGCATGGCTCATTACTCGCGCAAAAAGCGGCTGCCCGAAAACAACCGCTGATTCCCCATGTCTTTTTATACAATTTTTCTCCCGTATCTTTGTCAGATTTATGCCCCCGTTCCGCTTGCTATTTCCTTCGTTTAGAGTGATTAATAACACTGACAGAACCGCCGCCTGCAGGGGCGGCACAGAAAGGAGACAATTTTATGCAGACAAAAAATTTAAAAGTTGCTTACACCAGCCGTTACAGCAAATCCTCTTACACCTCCGTCCCGAAAATCCAGATGGAAGGGAAATGGCTCGAAGAACTTGGCTTTGCCATCGGCACGCTCCTCAAGGTGGAATTCGAGGAAGGCTCCATCCGTATCCGCCCGCTGACTGCCGAAGAAGCGTCTGAACGCAAACAGCAGGAGCTGAAAGCCGAGCTTGACCGTAAATCCGCAGAGCTGAAACAGGCCCAGCTTGGCCTTGCAGCTTCCTATGCCAATCTCTCCCCTGCCCTCTCCGGGGTTGCTGAATCCCATTCCTCCTATTCATCCTCCCGAAAAAAATCCCGAAAAATAAAATAATCCTCCTCCATACCGCTCCAGCCGCTTCCGCTTTTTGCAGGGGACCTTTTTCCCCTGCTTTTTTTATGCTTCCTCTGTCAGCGTATAAGTGATCTTCATCGTTTTATCGACGGTTTTGATTACCGCCGAGGAAAGGTTATTGATGGAGGCAAGGTACGGTGTCAGAAGGTACGCCGTCCGGAATTCGCTCCCATAGCTGCCGCCCCATCCGAACAGGAAATGCTTATACTGGAACAGAGGCGTTGCCGCATCGTTCAGCCTTACGCTCCCCTGTGTGCGGATGACGGTATCGTCTGCAGTGATCTGGAAATCCCCGGCCACGATCAGATCCCCTATCAAAGTCATATACACTTCACAGGAGCCAGAATCACACAGAGGCTTCCACTTGGATGTAAACCCGAATTCGATCAGCGTGACATCCGCCTGATTAGAAAGATTGATGCGGTAAATCCCTTTCTTATTGTAAGCCGGGACATATAAATATCCGTTCCGTACACAGCATTTGACCACACGTTCCGCATAAGTGCTGCTGCCGTCCCGGTTCCCGACGTCCATCAGCTTCGCATTGGACAGCGTCCACTCCCCTTCCGTGAAAGAATAGTCCTCTTTGGAAATTTTAATCCATACCATTGCTGCGCTTCCGGAGGAATTCCCCTCATTGGAAAAGCCGTACCAGTACCCATCCTTCCCATCCATGAATTCCCCGTAAAGCGTATAATCCCCAAGGAAATGGAAGGTCTGCGTGGTCAGTGTTTTATCTTCCAAAATGGTATATGTGGAATCATCCAGCTTATCATTCAGCCCGATATGAAAGATTGGAATCCGGATTTTCCTGATCCGCACGCTGGAATCCTCCGCCGTAATGGAATACAGCAGGTTATTCTCAAAATCCACCTCTGCCGTTTCGAACAGCACCATCTGCTGCGCCTTTGGGATGTCCCCGATATCTGCTGCCTTTAGCTGAAGGAAGGCGCTGGCGTCCCCCACAAGGCTGCCATATCCGTTTTCCCCTCCTTTGGCGCTGGTCAGCGCGATTGCCGCTATCGTCCCGTTCCCCTGACTCGGCGTAAACTCCCATACAAACTTATACCCATTTTCCAGAGCCTTGCTCTCCGTCAGGTTTAAGCTGCCCCGTGCCGCATTCGCCGTGGAATTCACATTATTGGAGGCATAAGCCACCGGAAGGTTATCCGACAGGGTATAAATGAGATCCGCATCCTCCTCCAGAGTTTTGGAAAAAAGCAGGATGCCGCCGATCAGATTCGGGCAGATCGGGAGCAGGTTCCCATTCCACATGACCGCATCGTCATACTCCCCTGTCGCTTTGTAGAAAATCCCCATCGGGTTCAAGCCGAGGATATTATTCACTGCATTCGTCACCATATTTTCTTCCGTGACTGTCTCTATCTCAGAAGTGTTCACATCCGTCAATTCTAAGACCATCTCTCCTTTTAGCTTCATTTCAGACCTCCTGTTCCATAACTACCGGGCGGCAGAATGCGCCGATGGCATATTTTCCTGCCACATGGTCACTATAGCTTCTCTGCACCAGCTCCATTGTTTCCATGCCCATAATTTCGCCATGCCCCTTTGCATGAATGCCTCCCCCGATTTTAAACCTTGCCATCATCTCTTCTATATTAATCCTGCCGTCCCATGCCGCTGCTGCCGCCATTGCCTGACCGCTGACGGCCGCAATGCATCCCCCGGTATCTACGCTCCCCGTCCCGTTCGCCATCCGCAGATACACCTCAAAGGTGTTTGTAATATTCGGCACGACATGGTCAATCGGATAATAGAGGGACAGTATATGCTTCCCGCTGTGCCAAGTCTCCGCCGGATGGTGGAGCAGGATCTCGTCATCATTGAATACGAAAGTTACTATGGCTTCCGCCATTCCGTCTTCTTTCCATGTGACCGGGAGTTCCGCTTCAACTGTAACAGTCTCTGTTCCGGTATCCCCGGATGTACCGGAGCCTCCCTCCTCCGTATCCGTGCCGCCTGCATCCGATGGGATTACAATGCTGCCCCTCGCACTGGTTTCCCGGTCTATCTGCACTGCCGCCACATCCACAAGCACCTGACCGAAAAACTGCACATGGGTTTCTTCCGATGATGCGAATTCAATGCTGATGATCCGCACATCGCTGTCGGCGATTGTATAAGCGGAAGCATTCGTGAACGTGTGTATGCCGATCTTCCCCGCTTCGATCTGGTTTAACAGCCCGGAAATGTTCTTGTCATTTTTGCTCTTTGCCTGCGCAATCCGGGGGTTCTTCCCCACGCACCGGATGGACTGCCGCCCGCCGATGCGGTGTTCAATGGATGTAATGCAGGCGGTCTGCATCCCGTCCGCCTGCCCGCCGGAAAACGTCAGCACATCCCCCAGATCCAGAGCCGGATTCCCTATCGTGGAAGAATCAAACGGGACATAAGATATCACTGACAGGTCTGCAAGGATATTTTCGCAGAGCGTCCGCCTTGTTTCCTCAAGCCCGAACTGCAGAAGCGGGTTGACGCCAAGATTCATGGTCAGCCCGTCATCTTCGTCCAGCGCATAATATTCCGCCGTCTGCGTCCTCAGATTGGTAGAGCTGACTGCCGTATACCTTGTAATAAAATCCGAAAAACTGCTGGAAAAGCGGTGCTTCCCTTTTACCTCCAAAACCGGAGCCGCGCCGTATTTCCTAAGTTCAAGCCGGCCCTCCCGGTTGATGCAGAAAAAGCCGCCCAGCACCTGCGCCACAAAATACAGCACATCCCGGTACGTTTCAATATCATTTTCCGGGTACACAGAAAGAATCTCCGCCCCATTCGGCATCGCCTCGATTTCCTCTTTTGTATGCGCAAGCTCCACATCACAGGCCCCGCAGCACAGCTCCAGAAACGCATAGGCATTGCCCACGGTTTCAAATCCGTTAAAGCTCTTTTCAAACCGGACCATATAATCATACGCTTTCAGTTCCAGCGTTTTCAGATGCCTGTTCGCTTCGCTGACTTCAAAAATCCCCATCGGGATTTCCTCAAAGCTCCCGTCAGCCAGCCGGAAATGGCTGGACAGCTCCACCTTTGCGTCCTCCAGCGTATAGCGGTCGATCTGAGAAAAGAGCGTGATCCCCATCTCCGCCGCATACACTGTTCCGATCTCCAGCTCCGTGCTTTTGCAGCACTGCGCCGTGATATACCCGCTCCCCTTCACAATATCCCGGTACCCGAAAGGATACTCTTTCCCGGCTTTTGTCGTAATCTTCCCCGTCCAGTAATATTCTCTGGTGTTCTCCTGCACCGCCTGCAGGAACGCATTGCTCACCGGATACATGAAAACACCCCTTTCTGCTATAATTCGTTCAGTGTAAATGACACAGTCCACAGCCCTTTCTTGGAGGTGTCCTTATACAGCTTCGCCTTAAATCCGGTCACATACATCTCGGTTTCCTTTAATGCCAGCGATTCCGTGTCAAAATACTGGACGGCAATCTTCTCCTGCTTGGAAAACGCTGTCAGCCTTGCGAGCCATGCGGCGCTGACGGAGAAAGCCACGGCAATCGTGACCACCCCCGTCCTTACCACATCCCTCTGCGTTGTCCCTGCCTCCGTCTCCCCGCCGGAATCCGCCTCCACGTCAGTAAGATTCAAATCATACGAATCGGGAAGCGGAAGGGACACGCCTTCCATTTTCAGATACTGCATAAACGCCATTTCCTATCTCCCTCCGCTCCTTAAATTCGTCCTCTGCTGTGCGCTTACCACGATCTCATCCAGCATCGCGCCGCCAAGATAAACGGGGATGACAATATCCCCGACCTGCCCGTTCATATCCCGGATTGCCGTCGTAATCGCCGATGTCAGACCTGCCAGACTGCTGCCGGATACCGCCGCAGGAGTTTGCGCCTCTGCCAAGCTGGAAGCAACCCTCGGATTAATGACCATATCTTCCGACACGCCCCGGACAGCCTTTTCGATCAGCCCCCGGCTCCCCTCGATGCCTTTGGCAAGCCCTTTCATAAAGTCCGGCATCCAAGACTCATACTCGGTCAGCGGTCCTTCATCCGGCACGGAGAAATGCAGGAAGGATCTGATCTTGTTTGCCACATCCGCAACTGCATCCCCGACTGCGCCGATGCAGCTCCGGATGCCGTTGACAATCCCCATGATGATATCCCTGCCCCACTGGAGCGCTTGGGAAGGGAGGGAAGTAATGAACCGGATGGCTTGGTTAAACCCATCCCGGATGGCTGATACAATATTCCCCATCGTGCCTTTGATTCCGCTCAGTATATTCTGGAATACGCTTGTCACCGTATTTTTTATGCCGTTCACGATGGATGTGACCGTGTTCTTAATGCTGTTCCAGACCGTGGAGATTACTGCCTTAATCGCATTGACTACTGTAGTGACCGCTGTTTTAATAGCATTCCACACTGTGACAATGACCGTCCTGATCGCATTGACCACTGTGGTAATAACCGTTTTGATCGCATTCCAAGCTGTGGACAGGAATGTCTGGATCGCCGTAACCACCGTAGTGATGACCGTCCTGATCGCATTCCAGACCGTAGACACCACCAGCTTGATGGCATTGAATACCGTGGTAATGATGGTCTTATACAGGTTGAAATACGTTGTAACAATCAGTTTGATGGTTTCCGCCGCCGTAGAAAAGATCAGCTTAATGCCTTCCCATATCCCGAAGAAAAATGTTTTGATTCCCTCCCATATGGTCTTAGCCGCCGCAGAAATCGCTTCCCATGCCGCTGTAAAAAACGCTTTCAAACCTTCCCATACGGCAACTGCCGTTTCCTTAATCTGTTCCCAGAGGTTGATCCAAAATTCCCGGAATTCCTCGCAGTTATTCCACAAATAAATAAATGCGGCAACAAGCGCTGTAATAGCCGCAATGACCAGAACAATCGGGTTGGCAAGCATGGTGGCATTTAATGCTGCGAATGCGGTTTTCACGGTATTGATGACTCCGGCAATCTTCGGCACGACCGTCATGATCGTACCGACTGCGGAGATGACTTTCCCCACCACAATAAGGACCGGGCCTAATGCCGCCGCAAGAAGCGCCACTGTCACGATGACCTTCTTCGTCCCTTCATCCATGCCGTTGAGCCAGTCCACGAACGTCTGCACCCACCCGACAATCTGTTTGATCGCAGGCATCAGCAGCTCCCCGAAGGAGATCGCCAGCCCTTCCAGTGCCGATTTCAAAATGGTAAGCTGCCCCTGAAGGTTATCAAGCTGTGTGTCCGCCATCTGCTGAGCCGCCCCGCCGCTGTCGATGATCGACTGCTGGAGGTCATCCCATGTGCTGCCCGTATTGGCAAGCAGGGCATTGACGGAAGCAAGGTCGGTCTTATTGAAAATGGTGCTGATAATGTTGGACTTCTCCGCAGAAGTCATCCCGTCCATGCTCTTATTCAGGTCACCAAGAATGTCATTGAGGGACCGCATATTCCCCTCGGAATCATAAACATCCACGCCGAGCTTTTCCATGCTCGCCGCCGCTTTGTCTGTCGGGTTCTGCAATGACAGGATGACATTCCGAAGATGCGTCCCTCCTTCCGCCCCCTTAATGCCGTTATTCGCAAGGATGCCGAGCGCAGTATTCAGCTCCGCCGTACCGCCCTTTACGGACTTGGCAGTCGCACCGATGGTAAGGATTCCATCCCCCAACTGCGCGACAGAGGTATTTGTAGTGGATGCGGTCTTCGCCATCTGGTCGACCATTGTCTCCGCTTCATCCACGCCCATGCCCAGCGCAGACATGGCGTCCGTTACCATGTCGGAAGCGGAAGCAAGGTCAATCCCGCCTGCCGCCGCCAAGTTCAGGACGGTCGGCAGGGTATCGCACATCTGCTGCGTATCGTATCCGGCAAGCGCAAGATAATTCAGCGCCTCGGCACACTCCGAGGCAGAGAAAGCCGTCTCTGCGCCCATCTTCTTTGCAAGCTCGGACAATGTGGACATGGTATTGACCGTCTGCCCGTCCACCTGAGACATGGCATCCTTTGTGATCCCCATCGTTGCCTGCACCTGCGACATGGCGGATTCGAAGTTTGCCGCCGTAGTCACTGCCGCCGTGCCAAGCCCTCCCACTGCCGCTGTCACGGGCATCAGCTTTTTCCCGGCTTCCAATATGCTGCTCCCGGCACTCTTTAATTTTTCTCCTGTTGCCGCAATCTTCTGCATCGCCACAGCGGACTGGTTTGCCTGCGTCTCCAAACGTTTCAGCTCCTGCTCCGTCTCGATGATTTCCCTCTGGAGGGCATCGTACTGCTCCTGCGAAATTTCCCCATTGGCAAGCGCCGTGTTCGCCTGTTCCGCTGCAGTCTTTAAGGTGGCAAGTTTCTCTTTCGTGTCCGTAACCGCCTGTCCGAGAAGCCTGTGCTTCTGCGCCAGCAGTTCCGTATTGCCCGGATCAAGTTTCAGGAGTTTTTCTATATCACGGAGCTGCGACTGCGTATTCCTGATCTCCGAATTCACGCCCTTAAGGGCATTCTGCAGCTTCGTGGTATCGCCGCCAATCTCTACTGTAATGCCCTTGATCCTGCTTGCACCCATGCTCCCACCTCCTCAAAACGGGCATAAAAAAAGGAGCATCTCTGCCCCATGTACGGAAAAGCACCGGCATTTCTGCCGATGCTCTATGTAATATTATATTTTTTCATTTCTGCAAACTGGAATTTCATGAATTATCGCTTGCCTTAAACTTACTGACACAAATCATTTAGTTTCCAAACCACTCAAATAGAATTGATATAACAAATACACTACAGAAAATATACCAATTAACAAATATGCCACATTTTCTTTTAAAGATATTAGATACAATGAGAATACAACAAAGCCAATAGTCTTGATTACCACTTTAATTTTTCGATTTTCAATCTTATCAATTTTACAACAGATAAATCGTACGCCAATAATCATAGGAGAAAATAAGATTGCAATCAAAACTAATATAGTATTTTGCTTATTAAAAATAAGCTTTGATAACTGTTTTTTCTCATTATCCTTGATGTCCAAATACTGGTATAGCAATATAAGAGAGGCTTGGTCAGGAACACTTTTTCCCAATTCCCATTTCGAAATTGTCTGTCGCGTAACAAAGACAACATCAGCCAGTTGTTGTTGGGTTAAGCCCTTTTCAATTCTGGCTGATTTAATCAAATCTGATATTTCCATAGTCGTACTCCATTTATTATCTTCTTTTATATATAGTGTCGCATAATTCCATTGCTAAACAAGCAACTATTGCAAGAAAAATAATCTGATGTTTAATAACTAAGAAAAATAGACTGATTGCCAATAACATACCGATAAAAGCAATCATACTATACTTGTATATCCTAGGATGTTTTTGGGATAATGCATTCGATATTTTTACAATTACTGCTATCATAGGAATAATTAATACCCCCATAACACCAAATAAAATTCCAGTTGCAACAACACTCATTTTGTTTTTCTTTAATTCCTTCAACATAAAAAGAACCTCCTTTGTTTTTGATACTAAAATAATAAAATAGATTTCTTTTTATGTCACGCAACGCTTGTGAAAACAGGCGCAACGGTAACGATTTTCATTCTGGTCATCGAAAGCAAAAATTAAATTTACAAACTCTCCAAACTTCGATTTGTTTCAATCATACCACACCCAGTCTCTCTAGTAAAGCACCTGCGATTCCAATAATCCGGCAAGGAATGTGCCATTCCCTGCCAGATTCCGCTTAGAAACGGTCCATGTCCTCCTGCGTGGCAAGCGCGGCATATTTATGCTCATCATTCCGGCTCTCAACATACATATCATTGATTAGCCCAATGGAAAGAAGCTCCAAATCTGATATGGACAGCCCCAACTGCACACATCTCAGCAGGAACAGCGGTGTTGTCATTTCGCGCTCTGTTGGGCGAAGTTTTTTTTAGCCTCGGCATCCGATTTCACATTCAATCCCCAAAGCTCAATCAGCTTCGGAAGCACCTGATAAATGGAAAATGTGTTAAACCCGTCCAGCCACTCCTCCGGGGTATCCGGAATAGACGAGTCAGCGTGCTTCGCCATAATGAATGCGATATTCTCAAACATCTCCAAACTAAACAGGTCGAGATTGCTCTCCTCTTCCTTCTGCCCGCCTACACTTTTTTCAAGCACACGCAGGTCCTTATAAATATCCCTCTGGAACTTCAGCCTGTAAATCCGGGGAATCGCCGCGCTCGCCTTAAACGCCGTCAGCTTCCCGTCTATCTCAATCTTCTTAACAATGCTCATCCGTCCCTGCCCCCTTTACTCTCCCGCTGCATCCGAAGCCGTCTGCACTTCCGCATTCGGCTCATATACCGATTGATACCAGTTATTATAGACCGTCTCCGCAGTGGAATCCCCGGTCTTGGCTTTCACATATCCGTTTGCCAGCGGCCTTGCCTTTACGGTCAGCGTTTCCGTCTGCACTTCCTTATCCTCCTCATTGGTCTTTGACTCAATGGATGGGCGGGAAGCGGAACAGTTATACAGCACATGGCGGATCTTCCGGATATCCCCGTCAAACTCAAACAACAGTGCAAAACTGCCCGTCTCGCTGTTTGCATTCTCCACCAGCACCTGATTGGTGTCCGTCTCTTCCTTCAGGATATCCGTCCGGAAAGATTCCGGGATCATGGCAAGCTCCAGATCGCCGTCATATCCCTGATTGTTGTTGATCACATAATATTCCACGCCATCCGCATAGAACGACTCCGGCTCCCCTGTCGGGTCCATGCTGATGGAAACCGCACCGGGCATCGCCACTGGTGCGGCAAATGTTACCGTCCCGTCCTCTGCCGCCGTGATCGGCGCATAATGGACATTGCAGATATTGAATTTTACTTTATTCTTTTTATTCGGCATTCCTATACCTCCATCTCATACAGCACTTCATAGAGCTTCTCCGACTCAATCCATACTTCGCTTTTTTCATAAAAAATACCGCTGCCGTCAAGGACAGCCTCAACCTGCTCCTCCAAACCAGCATCCTTCCTGTCCGTATAAAGTTCTATGTTCAGGCGGCTCGCTTTGAAATACACCTTCCCGTCCGCCGCAAAATGGCGGCTGTTCGGATAGAGGAATACCGCAAACGGCGGCTCCGGGGATTCCCCTTCTGCGAAATGGTCATACGCAAACGGCAGCCCCATCTTCCCCATCATTTCCATTACTTCTTCATGCGTCATGGCTTAAGCCCCCTCTCGATCCGTTCCAGCAGCTCTTCCTCGCCCTTTGATTCCGCAGGGGCGATATGGGGAATGGCTGCCACCCTGCCGCCCCCGCGCTTGGCATGGCCATGCTCCAGAAGATGGGCGATCTGATAGCGGTCTTTGGAATGCACCGTGATGACCAGCCCATTGCTGCTCTCCTTTGTCTTTTTCGTCCGCCAGCTTTTCTTATATTTTCCTGTCCGGGACGGCGCTCCGGCCTGTATTTCCTTTTTCACGGTCTTCGCTGATTCAGTTACCGCTTCCTTGACCGTATCCGAAGCTAGGTCGGCATATTCCAGCAGACCTTCCATTATGGCATCCGCCATCGCATCAACGCTTACTCTTTCTCCCGCCATATTCCCTCACCTCTTTACTGCCGCCGCACGGATCTTCATGGTCTTATTTCTATACTGCACGTTGTCGATGAAAGAAATATTATAAATCCTTCCCCCAAACAGGATACGGTAATGCTCCGTATCCATGACGGCTGCCTCCGAACAGTACCGAATAACAAACTGCACCTCCGCCTGCGCATTGACCTGCGCCGCTTCCCAATATTCCTTCCCCGACAGGTTATTGACATAGGCAGCGCAGGAATAATAGTCCGCCCAGCTTAAAATATGGTTGCCATCCTTATCCGTGCCTGTCTCGCTTTTCTGGAATAAAATGCGTTCCCGCATCAGCTCGATCATCAGAACGCCTCCTTTCGCACGGAGAACAGCAGATATTTGAGCGTTTCCGTCATAGCCTTATGGTCTGCTTCCTCCCGGTGCTCATAGAGATAAGCAATGGCATAAAGCTCCGCCGTCCTGACAATATCCCCATATACCTCCAATTCCTCTGCCGTCCTCCGGCTCACATCCAGAATCAGGTGTTCTGCGGTACACATAAGCTGGCAGATTGACTCGTCCTCATCAGACGAGTCAACCCGCAGATACTGCTTTGCTTCCTTCAGTGTCACCACCATTCCTGCCGCCTCCCGCTTAAGTTGTCTTCGCCTTCACATCCAGCGTCTTGACCGCTTCGGAGAGGATCAGCTTTCCGTCCACGCGCTCACAGGCAAGGAAGCCTACCTGCCCCGTAGTGGCATACAGCTCATTCAGCCGCTTGAAGCTCCTGCCCTGACGGTCAGCGATCCAATAATAGCTGTAATCGCCGAATGCCATGACACGCTTTCCTTCCGCAAGCTCCGGAACAAAGATGGAGGTGCGGTACGGGCGGTTTAAAATCCTGTCCGGCTCGCCCTCGCGCACGCTCGGCTGCCAGATATAATTCCCATTGCTGTCCTTCAGCTTACGGAGCGCCTTGACCGTGGAATCGTTCAAAAGCCACGATGCTTTATTGCGGTAAGGCGCACGGAGGGAATAATACAGGTCCATGACATCATCAAACGTAATGCTCGTGGAAGCCGCAGTCACTCCCGTCTCCGCACCGCCCGTGGCATAAAACAGTCCGATGGGCTTGCCCTGACCATCGCCGATAAAGAATGCCTCTTCCTCCTTCGTGCCGATCCTGCGCCCGAATTCCTTAGAGATATACTGTTCAATATTAAACACCGAATCGTTCAGAAGCTCATCGGATACCTTGATCATGGTAGCCAGCTTATAAGCGCCGATGGAAGTCTGCCCGAAGCTGTCATCGCTTTCCGGGAACTGCCCGCCCTCATCAATCCACGCCGCTTCGCCCTTGCCCGTCACAATCGGGATCTTGCGGTCGCCGCTGGAGGTGCGGATCACAGTCGCAAGGCCCCGGAAGAACACTTCATCCTGCAGCGCTTCCACCAGCTTCTTCTCGTATTCGTCCGGCACGAGATAACCGCCCTCGGAATCCGTACCAATGGAAAGAGCATTCTGGACGTCATAGGAAATCCTGTTCCTCATGCCGTTCCAGAACGCTCTCTTATACTCTTCCGTGCCTCTCCCGGTTTTAGCCTCCCCGTCAATCCTTCCATTCGGCTGGTTCGTGATCGGTGTGCTGGTTGCCCTTGCCAGTTCTGCATCGATGGCAGCCTGCCGTTCCAGCCGCTCAATCTCCTTTCCGAGATTAACCACATCCGCTTCCATCCGGTCATAGGCCGCCGCATCCTCAGCAGACACAAACCCGTCCGCTGTCCTCTTGGCATCCAGAAACTTCTTCGCCGCTTCCCATGCCTTCGCCCTTTTTTCCCTCAGTTCCAATACCTTACTCATATTATTTCGTCCTCCTTCAATGTGTTAAGAGACTCAGTCTCTTTTCTAACTGGTCAACAGGTACCATCGGCCTCCCATCCGAAACTTTGGAAAGGAAAGAGTTATACATTGCTTTCCGTGAAAACAGGACAGAATCCTGCTGGAACGGAAGTTTCTTTCCCTCCCCTTCTTTCCCCTCTTCCTTCTCCGGCTCCTTCGGAGGATTTTTCCCTTCCTCCCCGCCGGAATCAAACAGAATCTTATCCGCAAAACCAAGCTCCACCGCTTTCTTTGCATTAAACCAAGTCTCGTCATCCATCATATGGGAAAGCCTTGCACGGGAAAGGCCGGTTTTCCCCTCGTAAGCATTTAAAATGGATTCCTTGACTTCATTCAGCATGGCAATCGCCCTCTCCATATCTTTTGCATTGCCAATCGCCAGCGTAGCCGGATTGTGGATCATCATCATCGCTACCGGAGAAACAAGTACGGTATTCCCTGCCATCGCAATCACGGACGCCGCCGATGCCGCAAGACCGTCAATCTTGATGGTCACGTTTCCCTTGTAGTCACGGAGCATATTGTAGATCTGCGCCGCCGCAAACACATCCCCGCCCGGAGAATTCAGCCATACCGTGATGTCCCCTTCCCCGTCATACAGCTCATCCTTAAACAGCTTGGGAGTGACTTCGTCCCCATACCATGTCTCATCCGAGATTTCCCCGCTTAAAAAGAGCGTCCTCTCCGTGGAAAGGCCGCCCTCATTCTTTACCCAATTCCAAAACTTCCGTTTCATTATCCGCCTCTCTTTCTCTGATTTTGTGCCGGAGGCTCCTGCCCGGTATCCCCCGTCTTTTCCGTCTGCCCTGCTCCCGCAAACATCCCGGCGTCTGACAGTTTCGTCATCGCCCCATTGATCAGATACAGGTTGCCGCCTTCCTCATCGGAAATCGGATTCATGTTCTCCATCTCACGGATATCATTGGCGGAAAACCATCCGTTCTGCCGGCCCGTGGCATACCCATTCATGCGGGACTGGTAATCTCCCCGGAGCAGGCCATCCACATTCAGCTTGATAAAATATTTGCTTTTCTCTCCCGGAAGCAGGAGCGCCTTCTGAAGAGACTGCTCCCACCGGATTACCCACGGATCAAGCGTATATTTCACAAACTCCAGCGACTGCTGCTCGATATTGGAGAAACTGGATTTTTCCAGATCTCCCACCATATGGGGTGGGATACGGTACAGCCTTGCGATCTCATTAATCTGGAATTTCCTTGTTTCCAGAAACTGTGCTTCCTCCGGCGGTATCCCGATCTGCTGGTATTTCATGCCCTCCTCTAAGACAGCAATCTTATGGGCATTATTCGTTCCCCGGTAGACCGAATTCCAAGACTCCCTGACCTTTGACGGGTCTTTCAGGACGCCGGGATGCTCCAGCACGCCGCCGGGATTTGCTCCGTTGGCGAAAAAGCTCGCACCATATTCCTCACAGGCAAGCGTCATGCCCACAGCATTTTTTGCCATTGCAATCGGCGAATACCCGATCAAGCCGTCAAACCCAAGCCCCGGAATATGAAGCACATCCTCCGCCCGCAGCTTGATATCCCCATAATCCTTAAACATGGGGTTTTCGTTGGTATCCCTCGAATACACATAATAAATCCGCCCTCGGTTATCCCTGTCCACATCCATCTTGTTGGGGAGAAGCGGGTACAGCCCAAGCACCCTGCCGCTTCCATCCCTCACAATTTGTGCATAGGCGTTCCCCCAAATCAAAAGATGGCTCATCAGCGTTTCACGGAACACAAAGGAAGTCATCTCCGGGTTCGGCTCGTCATGGAGCAGATAATATAGCGGATGGTCATGCACCAGTTCCTTCCCTCCGTCTTTGTATTCATATACATGGAGGGGAAGCGAAGCCACCGTCTCCGCCAGAATCCGCACGCACGCATAAACCGCTGTGGTCTGCATCGCCGTCCTCTCATTGACAGGATTCCCGCTTGACGTCCTCCCGAATAGAAACGAATACCCGCTTCCGGCTGTATTGGCCGGCTTATCCCTCGCCTGCCCAAAACCGAAAAAACTCTTGATCCCCATTCTTTACCTCCTAAAAACGGCTGCAAAAAAGCACCCACATTTCTGTAAGTGCCTGTAACTTCTGCATGAACTTTTGAAATCATTTCCAATGTTTCAACTGTGAAAGATATAAATCAAACTGGCTGCGCCGTTCTTCGTCTTTCAGATTGTCAGGATTCGGCATATGGCTGACAAGATAATCCAGCAATGACGCCTTCGACTGATACACAAATTTGCCATCCTCATAGCACCATTTGCAGTAGTCCTCATTATAGCTTCCATCCTGTTCCCGGCTGATCGAATCATCTTCATTCAAAGGCATCCCGCAGCACTGGCAGACAAGCTGCCGCGGCGTCCCCAGCAGTGTATTGATTGATACATCAAATTCTTTTGAAAGCAATTTCAAAGATTCTGTATCCGGCTGTGTCTCGCCATTTTCCCAGCGGCTGACAGCCTGCCTGCTGATCATCAGACGCTCCGCCATCTGCTCCTGCGTCAGACCATTCTTTTCACGCAGTTTCTTTATGATATCCTGTATTTCCATTTCCGTTCCTCCTGCTGAATCATATGCCTTCATTATAGATTGACGCTTAGTACTTGGCAAGCAACCTGCTGTTGCTGTTTCTCTATTTCTTCCAGTTCTTCCATTCATTGTACAAGATATCTTTTAACACCAACATTGCGTCAAGGTCATTGTATCCATATTCCTTCTTTAATTCATCAAACATGGTACGCATTCTAAAAGCATAATTTGGTACGTTTACCTCTGTCTGATATTTAAGAAGAATTGGATACTTCTTTCCCCAGGCATTGGTCCAGTCAATTTTTTCTTCTAATTTTTCATCGCTTTTTTCAATGATCTCCTTAATTTCTTCTAAGTCGATATCAAAATCAATCAAATCGTCAAGAGACACATCATAAAGCGCTGCCATTTTCTTTGACTGATAAATATCGGGGATGGTTTCATTTGTTTCCCATTTGGAAATTGTCTGCCTGCTGACACCGATTTTTTCTGCCACTTCTTCCTGTGACAATCCCTTTTTCTTTCTTGCATGGAACAAGCTGTTTCCCAGATTCATTACGATTTCCTCCTCGCTCTTTGATAACCCAATTATAAAGAAAGGCGAAGAAAAACTCTACCAATCTTACCATCCAATTCCGCCCTGAAACTTAACGCTTCAATCCAACGTGACTGAAAATTATCTATGAACATACATTCTTGTCATATTAGGTTCATCGTCCCCTTGAACCATACACAAAAATTCCCAGCCATATCTTTCATAAAAACTTGTATGGTCTGTAATTAAATAGATCGGGGTTATTCCTTTGGACTTCATATCATTTACCGCTATATCAAGTAATTGCCCTGCAATTTCCTGCCGACGATATTTCTCTTCAATATATAGCGCACATACATTGGGCCTGAGATCTTTCCTTTCATGAAAATCATTTTCAATGATCCCAAGACCGCCTATAATATGACCATCGTCTAAGCAAAGATACCAGCCATACTCTGTCTCATTACTAAGATAGGCTTTTATACATTCCAGATAAGCCTCTTGCGGCACTTTCCATTTATCATGAAACCATGCGGCGGCGACTTCTTTTAATTCGGGTTTTTGTCTTAAAGTAACATAAGTATATTCTCTCATATCTGCCTCTCAAGTTCGGATTTAATACGTTCAGTATATCACTTCCGGAAAACTATTAAAACACCAAAATACCACGGTTATCATAAACGCTTCCCTCACTCCCGCCATGACGGATCGCACGGTCAAGCGCCATGACCGTTGCAACTGCGGCATCAATCTTCTCCGTAGATTTTTCCTTATCCATCTTGATATTTCCCGCCGGGTCCTGCCTTACAAATACGTTGTCCATCATCCACCGCAGCACCTTATGACCGCCGTGTGCAATCCGCTTCTCCAGCGTCAGCTTCATCAACTCTTTTGTCGGAGGGCTCATATCTTTATACCCCTGCCCGAATGGGACTACTGTAAATCCCATTCCCTCCAGATTCTGCACCATCTGGACTGCTCCCCAGCGGTCAAACGCAATCTCCTTGATATGATACTTCATGCCGAGCCTCTCAATAAACTGCTCAATAAATCCATAATGGATAACATTCCCTTCCGTAGTCTGCAGGCATCCCTCCGCCGCCCATACATCATAAGGCACATGATCCCTCCGTACCCGGAGCCGCATATTCTCCTCCGGAATCCAGCAGAACGGCAGAATGATATATTTCTCCTCATCATTCCTCGGAGGGAATACAAGCACGAATGCCGTGATATCCGTAGAACTGGAAAGATCAAGGCCGCCGTAGCATTCCCTCCCGACCAGTTCATCTTCATCTGCCGGAAATGCACAGGCGTCCCACTTATCCATCTGCATCCACCGTGTACTCTGCTTTACCCACTGGTTCAGCCGGAGCTGACGGAATACATTTTCCTCCGCCGCATTCTCCCTCGCACTGAGATAAGCATTCTGCACCTTTTCCAGATCTATCGTATAGCCGAGGGAGGGATTCGCCTTAAACCACGTTTCCTCCCTCGTCCAGTCCTCATCATCCGAAGCGCCGTAAATCACGGGATAAAAAGTCGGATCAATCTTTCTCCCTTCCATGATGTCCACGGCTTTCTGATGCTGCTCAAAACACACCGAATTCCTGTCTGTCCCGGCCGTTGTGATCAGAAAAAACAACGGCTGTGTTCTGGCATCGCCGGAGCCTTTCGTCATGACATCGAACAGCTCCCTGTTCGGTTGTGCGTGCAGCTCATCAAAGATAACCGCATGGACATTCAAGCCGTGCTTCGTATAGGCTTCCGCCGACAGCACTTGATAGAAACTGTTGGTCGGTTTATACACAAGGCGCTTCACAGACATGACGGGCTTGATCCTCTTTTTCAGAGCCGGACACTGGTCCACCATATCCACAGCCACATCAAATACAATAGAAGCCTGCTGGCGGTCAGAAGCGCAGCCGTACACCTCTGCTCCCCACTCGCCATCTCCGCAGGTCATGTAAAGGGCAACAGCCGCCGCCAGTTCCGATTTCCCATTCTTCTTTGGTATCTCGCAGTAACAAGTATTGTACTGGCGGTATCCGTTTTCCTTAACCGTGCCGAATAAAGTACGGATGATCTGATCCTGCCACGGGAGCAGTTCAAAAGGAATCCCGCGCCACCTTCCCTTCGTATGCTTCAGGCAATTTATAAATTGGACAGCATGGGCCGCCTTTGCTTCATCAAACACTATTTCGCACCACCCCTCACAAGCAGAAACTCCATCTCATCGCTCTGCTTATCATCTCCATCATTTGCCGTAATCCTGCTTCTGGCGGAAGGCGTCAGACCGAACTGCTCGCAGAATTTATTCATGATTTTAAGGTAGGTCTGGGCAATGGAAACCTGCGGCACCTGCTGCCAGTAGCCGCTTGGCGTCTTCACAATTGTACCGTGCTGTGTGATAAACTCCTCCGCCTCCTTCCACCTCGCATACGCTTGGCAGTATCCGGCAAACGCCGCCATATCGATCTCTGTAAGGATGCCGAGCTGCTCCAACTGCTTCGCCATCCGCCTCCATTCCTTTTTCGCTTCCTCCTCAAGCCATGAAGGACAGCGCGGCGCCTTCTTCTCCGGCTTCGGTTCGCCTGTGTTCAGGCTGCGCTTGCCCGGATTGCCCTCCAGCACCTTGACCGCCGTAGGCTTCGGTTTTCTTCCTCTCTGCGCCACTGTCCTCACCTCCTTCAGATTATGGCAGACAGAAAAGACCTCCGGAGAAGTCTTCTCTGTATATTTGAACCACACTTTCTATAAAACTGCGCTTATTGCTCTGTCCCGCCAGCAAGCCCATCTATAATTTTTTTCGCTTCCTTCAAAGCGTTATCATCATAAAAATATGCCCCTTCGCTCTCCGTAGCCGCCTTTCCCTCCGGGTCATAAACGGTAAAGCGGTATCCGCAGTCTTTATCTGTCCAGTAAACATGGATTCTGTATCCTTTATACGTCATTTTACCATTCCCTTCTGCTTCTTCAATGATTCCAACCCCCAATCTGCATCGCCAGCAGAGTCGGAAACTCTGCTGGCATTATAGCTCTTAATTCACTCTGAAAAGGTACCCGTGCTTTTTCTCCCGCTTCTCATCAAAAAAGTTCATGCTCCCATTGATTTCGACCAAGCCCTCCAATTCACATCCGCTCTGTTTGAAAAGCCATGCTGTCTCCACTGCGCTGCTCCAAGCGGAGGAAAAAGTAAACTGTTCAATCCCGATCCTTCTCATGCAGGAAATCAGGCTTTTTACATCTTTTTCCCAAACAACCTCGCTGATGTCAAGAATGCTGTTCCCGTTGTCTCTGGCAATTTCGTATTCCCGCCAAAGACGCCCTGCTGCGCTTCCAAGCTCCGCAAGCGGCTTCAGCAAATCGTTGTAAGCGGTTCTTGCTTTCTCCCTTCCATCCTCGTCCTTTGCTGCATCATAGGCTTTCTTCAGCTCTGCAATCCGTGTGTAGGTTTCTTCAAAAATGTTCTTCATTATAGGTACCTCCGTTTTTTTGTTTTCTCTTTCGGTAGGTACATATTCGCTCTGAACCGGATAATTATCCAGTCATTTCTTCCCATAATCTGCACAAAGATTCCGCTGCAGAATTGTGTGTTTTACTGTGGTCAATGCCCCCTGCTGCAGCGGTGTATCGTCTCCAGAATTTTCTCCTGTTCGGCGGTTTCCACGCCAATGCTCTCCAATGCCTCCCGTGTCCCGCAGTCCGGGCAGAGCAGCGTTTCATTGTCCTTCCTTGAAAGTGCAGGAGCGCCGTGATAAACATTCCTGCATCGAGGGCATATTCTAATTCTCGCATTTGCATCAATTTTCACAGCCTTCCCTCCCATCACTGTCGGCATAAGCCTGCGCCAGTATTTTTTCATCGAACCGAAAACTCCGGTATCCCTGCAGGCAGGTTTCAAGATAAAATTCACTCGGCAGGCCAAGCGGACGATCCTCATGCATGATATACACGAAAACATTCCTCATTCTAACCTTCCCCGTCCGGATTCCTTTGATCGGCAATCGCATCTCCGCCTTGTAATAAAAAACAGGAAATCCTTCATAACGGTCAAGCGCAGCTTCATCGTCATCCGATACTGACCATGCCGCCACAGGGACGCTGCTGCCTTCCTTCGGTTCAATGGTCAGATAAGAACCTGTCCTGCTTCCCCTAAAAAGCAGCCTGTAATTTTCAATCTCCGAAGTCCCGATCACCCTCGCACCGGGGCAGCGCCTTTGCATCTGCCGGATATTCAAGTTGCTTCCGTAGGCAATGTAATATCTTTTCTTCATTATGGTATCCATCCTTTCCGAAGGGTGCGGGTGTCCGGTGGACACCTCTGCCGAAGGCAGAAGCACCGACCGAACCGGCAGGTGAGACACCCTTCTACTGCCTTAAGACCGCCGGAGCGGCCGTGGTAAGGCAGCAGGAGGCTAACTCCTGCGGTCCCTTCAAGCGATCTGTCTGCCGTGGCGGAATGCCGTATCACCCGAAAGATTTCTGGTAAGGAAATCCCGTGCCGTAGCAAATTCCTCGCCGATGAAGCCCAGCCGGAGGAGCCATGTCCGCATGGCGTATTTGGGATTCTCATTCTGCTGCGGTTTCGGGCTTGCCGTCTTCACTTCCTTTGCCATCTGGCTGAGTGCAAGGCAAAGCTGGATGTAGCTTTTAAGCTGTCCTGCATGGAGACCGTTCTGCTTTCCGCCTGCCGGGGCATCGAACTGGAAAAGCCGGAATTCGATGGTTCCTTTTGTAAAAGTGGCGTGGTAGTTGAGCATATGGTAGCGGCTCCGGTTGTAATGGCTGCTCCTTCCGCTGTCCGTTCCGTGGCTGGTGTACCAGATGTCTGCAAGCTGTGCCATTGTCTGCGGCTTCCTGCGGTTTAACTGCTCCAGAAAATTCGGGTCCACCGTGCGGCAGTAGCGGTCCATGCGGTAAGCATCCAGCTTCAGCGCCTCTGCGATCAGTCTCTCATGGCTTGCCATGATGTTGGCAAGGTTACGGAGCGTCTGCGGCGTGTGTCCCTGCGCCCCGATGTGGATGTGGACTCCGCAGCCTCTTGAGGCATCGCTCTTGGCTCCTGCATGGCGGAGCCTGCGGATCAGTTCCTGCAAGGTTTCCATGTCGGCATACGTCAGTATCGGCGTAACCATTTCGCATTTTTCATGATCCGGTCCGTCAATGCTGACGTCTTTCTGGAATTTCCATTCCCTGCCCCCGCTGTCCCAAGCCGACCATGTGGAGTATCCGTTCCTTCCTGCTGTATTTTCATATCTTCCTGTCCCAAAGAACTTTGCTGCGATCCTTGCGGCTTTCTCCCGCGCAATGCTGTTCATCTCAACCTCAACCCCAATGGTCTGCTTTTTCATTTCTTCAATCTGCCTTGCAATTTTTTCGTTCATGCTGTGTACCTCCGTTTTTGTTTTCCCTTTCGGTAGGTACATATTCGCTCTGAATCGGATATTTATCCAGTCATTTCTCGCCATAATGTACACAAATCTTTCCGCCGGATATTGTGTATATTACGGCGCAGTTCCATCCCCGGCTTTCTCCCATGCATCCTCCTCGCAGATAAGCGGCAGTGAGCCGAAGCCGTGCCACCGGGTGTGTATCTGCCCTGCATCATCCACAAACTCCACCGTCCCGATTGTCCCTTCCGGGATTTTCCGGTACGGATCATCCAAGCGGATGAGCCGCACCTTCGTTCCCTGCGGATATTCTTTTCTCAGCCGTTCCAGCAGCTCCCTGCTTACTCCGAACATCCCGCATCCTCCTCTGTCATTTCTTCTGCTGTTTCCTCAGCCTCCGCATTTTCCGCTGCCGTTTCTTCCGCTGTCTCTTCTGCTGCTTCCTCTGCTGCCTTTCTCGCCGCCTTGCGGTTCGCTTTCCACTTCTCTTCAGCCGCCGGGGTCCGGAAAGCCGTATGCCCTTTCAGCCTGCCAAGAAGGAATGCCCGCTCTTCCTTTGCATCCCTGCCGCCAAGGCCGAGCCTTACCAGCCATGCCCTCATGTAATACTTTTCATTCTCTTCGATAGTCGGCTTCGGGCTGATCCGCTTCTGCGTTCCCGCAGACTGCACCATCTTGGCCGCAAGTTCCATATAGGCTTTCAATGCTGTCGGCTCTTCTGTGTAAGGAAATCCCGTAAAATGAATAACGTCCTCTGAAAAAGCAACTCCCGTGTTACTGCTCTCATGGCTTCCAATGAAAGCAATCACTTCCCCGGCATTCTGGAATGTCCCCGTTTCCAGATCCGTGATCAGGCTGTCGCTGACTGAAAACCCTTCCTGCCCGACTGCCTTATTGATCAGATACTGCTTTGCATGGAGCATATTCATAAGGTTGATGATCCCCTGTGCCTCCAAGCTGTCCATCGGAATCCGGATGCCTGTATATGATTCTTCTGCATCTGCTTCTCCTGCACCGCTTCCTAAGAATCCGCATTCCGTAAGCACCGCCGTAATCTCTGCTTCCCGGCTCTCATCTTCAAGGATAATTTTCCCCTCCCGGTCTACCGTAATGTTCCCGATCTGATAAGCAAAGGATGGCGGGCCGACGTAGACTGCCGTCTCCCCAAGATGCTCTGCGAGCGCCTTCACTACATTTTTTCTGCTTTCAGCGTTTGTCATAATTTCCTTCATATCCGCTGTCCTCCTTGTTTTTTGGTAGTAACATTAATCACTCTAAAGCCCCAAATAGTCAAGCGGATACTTCGGATATTATCAGAAAATACTTCGGATATTATCAGAAAATATCCGTCTCTCTCGATACCAGAACATAAATCAAGGAAGGTCATCTGCCGCATGGCCCGTACCTCCCTTGATAAAATCCCCGTATGAAATTTTCTCCCCATCCCTAATGAGGAACACATCTCCTGCCGAGCCTTTCTGTTCCATATAGCGGCTGACGATGACGTCCACAAACTTCTCATCCAGCTCTATGCCGTAGCAGATGCGGTTGGTCTGTTCACAGGCGATCAGCGTGGAGCCGGAGCCGAGGAACGGATCAAGCACGATGCAGTTGCTCATGCAGGAATTCTGGATCGGATAGGACATTAGGGCCACGGGCTTCATGGTCGGATGATCTTTGCTCGCCTTCGGGCGGTCATATTCCCAGATCGTAGTCTGCTTCCGGTCTGAGTACCACTGGTGCTTCCCGCCCTTCTTCCATCCGAACAGGCAAGGCTCATGCTGCCACTGGTACGGGCTCCGCCCAAGCACCAGCGCATTCTTCTTCCAGATACAGCACCCGGAAAGATAAAATCCCGCTTCCTTAAACGCCCTGCGGAAGTTCAGCCCCTCCGTGTCGGCATGGAATACATAAATGGAAGCGTCCTGCTCCATCGACTGCTCCATATTGACAAAAGCCGCAAAAAGAAACTGGTAAAAATCAGCATCCGGCATATTGTCATTTTTGATTTTACCGGCAGTCTCCTCCACATTTACATTGAAAGGCGGATCAGTCAGGACAAGGTTGGCTTTCCGTCCGTCCATCAGCACATCGTAAGTCTCCGGCAGGATAGAATCGCCGCACACGACACGGTGTCTCCCCAAAAGCCACACATCCCCGTACTTCGCCATGACGGGTTTCTTCAATTCCGCTTCCACATCGAAATCATCTTCCCTGACCTTTTTGTCATGGACGGAATTGAAAAGCTGCTCGATCTCCGGCGGCTCGAAACCAGTCACCGCCACATCAAAATCCGAATTTTCCAGATCTTTGATAAGGTCTGCCAGCAGTTCCTTATTCCACTCGCCCGTGATCTTATTCAGTGCGACATTCAGCGCCTTCTCTTTCGTCTTGTCAATATCGACAACAATACATTCCACCTCATCATACCCAAGGTCAGAAAGCACCGTCGCCCGCTGGTGTCCGCCGATGATGGTCATGTCTGCGTTGATGATGATCGGCTCGACATAGCCGAATTCCTGAATGGATTTTTTTATCTTTTCATATTCCTTATCGCCGGGTTTCAGCTTTTTCCTCGGATTGTATGACGCCGGGATAAGGTCGGCAATCTTAAAACATTGGAATCTCATCTTCGTCCTCCTTCAAAAATCGGTACTGGATGTAGCACCCCCTGCTGCAGTATTTCCTGTTCTTATTCCCGTAGGAAATGAATGCCTTTCCGCAATGTTTGCAGGTCAGCTCATAGGAAGCGGCTTCGCTTTTGTTCATTGCCTCCGGGTGTGCCTTCCACCATTCCCTCCTGCATTTTTCTGAGCAGAAGCGTCTCGGCCTCCCGGTCTTCGGCTGCGTAACCGTATTCCCGCAGAAATGGCATATCTCTCTGCCGTCCTCCATGAGCTTCACATTTTTTGAAACCACTGCGGCATATCCGGCGAGGTTATGTTTCTTGCAGTAATTCCTCACAATGTCACGGGATAATCCGATGGCTGCACCGATGGCCTTATAGCCGCTTCCCTTCATCCGCATTTCCTGTATCTGCCTTGCCTGCGCCTCCGTCATCCGTTCCCCACTTCCTTTCCTGCACAATAAAAGGCCAAAAAACAGCATTTTTACACTGCTTTTTGACCTCTAAAAATAGATATTTTCCAAATAAACCGGCAAAAGAAAAAAGCGTTTCTGCCGTGTATGAAAGCCATTTTGCGAAAACATCCGACTGCCTTTCCTATCCCCCCTGTTTAATTCTGCGAAAATTCACGCAGAGGGGGCCATCGGTCTTCCGTAGGACGCCCTGTGGAGATTTTGACTCCCCCACCCCTCGTCAGAAATGGTACGCAGGATTGGCGTCCTCGTTCCACGTTTTCTTATCATGGCACGGCTTGCAGAGGCTCTGCCAGTTCTCCTCATCCCAAAAGAGAACCGGATTGCCCCGGTGCGGCGTGATATGATCCACAACGGTTGCCGTAACAGCCCTGCCGTTCTTCAAGCACTCCACGCACAGCGGATGCTCCTTTAAGTATCTCGCCCTCGCCTTCTGCCATTTCTTATTATAACCGCGCTTCCCCGCGCTCTCCCGTTCCCCACGGTGCAGGGCTTCATGCTCCTCGCAGTAATTCCCGTCCGTCAGCTTCGGACAGCCGGGATGCTTGCATGGTTTCTTTGGTTTTCTCGGCATCCTTCCGCCTCCCTTCTATGTAGCATGGCAGCGTGAAAGGATTGGAAAGCCGCTGCCATAGGCACAAAAATAGGAGCATCTCTGCTCCCATCCACTTTTGCCAGCTTAATCGTACCACGAAATCCCATGCAAAACAACTAACTCTTAACTAACCATTAACTAACCTTTGACTAACCATTTCTCCGCTAAAGGGGGACTCGGCAAAGGGACAGCCGCCCTGACTGCCCCTAATTGTATTCTTCATATACCCCGATCTGGATCTGAAGCGCCACGGTAATCGCATCCATAAGGATGGAATCCGTAATCTTCCCGATCTTTTCCCCCAGCTTGGTTTTATCCAAGGTCTCCACCTGCTCCGCCAGCGCCATGCTCGGCTTATCAAGCCCCATGCTTTTATTAAGCGGGATCTGCACATGGGTAGGAAGGTACTTCTTTTTCCACACCCTTGCCGACAGCGGGACTACCGTCACCACCGGGGAATTCCGGTTGTTCCGGTTATTGCTCACGATAACAGCAGGACGGACGCCGCTTTGCTTATGGGAACTGCCATGCTCTCCAAAATCTACAAAAAATATGTCTCCGCGCATACACATAACTGCCGTCCTCCTATCCCAAGACATAGGCTTCCACCTGCCTGTCCCTGTACCCATACATCTTTTCCAGTTCCAACGCCGCTTTTTTCTTATACTTTGCTATCATAGCGGTACTGACATGGTACTTCGCCGCTATGTTCTCCCACGTCAGCTCTCCCTCCGCCAAGTCCATGACGACGCCCGGAAGCTGCCCGGAAAGCGCCGACACGCTTCTTTCAAAAAAATCAATCTCCTCGGAAAGATACAGGTAGCGGTTAAAAAGATACTGGTACCATCTGTCATTCTCCCGTTCCATGATCTTCCTGTAATTAACCGCAATCCCCGCCGTCTTATCAGAAAGCGTGCTGGTCTGCACCCTTTCGCCTTCATGGCGGGAATACAGCATGGATTCAATCATATCCTTTTCGCTGATCCCCTCAAACCGCTGGAGCTGGAACCCGGTCACGGACAGCTCCCTCTTCAGGCTCCTATATTCCTTCATCATCGTTTCCGCTGTCATCCGCCGCACCTCCAATCCTTGCCCTGACCGCACTGATCATTGCCTCCTGCGTGTTCTCCTTTTTCTCCAAAGCCCGGAGGATATCCTCATCCACCGTCCCCTCCGTGACCAGATGCTGGAGGACTACCGTGTGTTTCTGCCCCTGCCTGTAGAGCCTTGCATTCAACTGCTGATACAATTCCAGCGACCATATCTGGGAAAACCACACGATACAGTTCCCGCCCGCCTGCAGGTTCAGCCCATGCCCTGCCGATGCCGGATGGATCAGTGCAGCGGGTATCTTTCCGGCATTCCAGTCCTCGATATCTTTTTTCGTATCAATGCTCCGCACAGGAAAACGCCTGGAAATCCGCTCCTTATCATGCTGGTACCAATATGCCACAAGGAGCGGCCTGCCATTGGCGGCTTCCATCAGATCTTCCAGCGCATCCAGCTTCCTGTCATGGATATGCTGCACCCCGCCGGATTCGTTATACACCGCACCGTTTGCCATCTGCTGCAGTTTATTGCTTAAGGAAGCCGCGTTAACCGCATCAATGTCTTTCCCCTCGCCGAACTGCAGCACCATATCCCGTTCCATCCTGTTATAGAGGGCCTTTTCTCCTTCTGACATACGGACCGACACCCTCCTGCTTATAAGCTCCGGCATCTTCAGATATTCCGCCGCTTTCATGGAAATGCTGATATCGGAGATCAGCCCATATATTTTTTCCTCCGCACCTTCCCTCGGTTTATAGGAATAAATGATTTCCCGGTTCCTCTTATCCGGTACAAAGAAGCGGTCACGGTATCCCCCGATATACCTCCCAAGCCTCTGCCCCATGTCAAGGATTCCAATCTCCGCCCACAGATCCATCAGATTCCCCAGCGTCCCGGTCAGCCCCACCGCCCGTTTCGCCATCGGCCTTACTTTCCTAAGCGCCCTAAACCTCTGCGCCTTCGGGGATTTGAAGCCGGACAGCTCATCGATCACGACCATGTCAAAAGAAAACAGCGACTGCTCCACAAGCCATGTTACGTTATCCCGACCGATGATATAAATATCCGCTTTCCGTTCCAGAGCCTCCCGCCTCTGTCCCGCTGTCCCGGCCACTACGGAAAATGTAAGTCCTTCCAGATGCTCCCACTTTACGATCTCCGCCGGCCATGTATTCTCCGCCACCCGCTTCGGGGCGATGACCAGAACCCGGCCCACCTCAAAATAATCAAACAGCAGAAGCCACAGCGCCGTCAGCGTAATTACTGTTTTTCCAAGCCCCATATCCAATATCAGGCAGCTTACCGGATGCTCCAGTATAAAATCCGTGGCATACTGCTGATAATCATGCGCCTTGTATTTCATCCAAAATCCCTCCAATCCTTTCTGTGCCGTCCAGCACATAAACCAAAAAACCTAACTGCCGAAGCTGCCTAATCCTTTTTTCCTGCAGCGGCCCCGGCGCTTTCCCCGGAGCCTTCAATTCCACAAATGCCGTCTTCCCTCCCGGCAGGAGGACAATGCGGTCAGGCACCCCATTCATGCCGGGAGAGACGAACTTCAGCGCCATGCCCCCGCGCTTCTTTGCTTCCTGCCTCAGACGGCTCTCAATCACTCTTTCTAACAAGGCTCTTACCTCCTTTGCCGATTGCGGTTGCCCAATGGGTTTTATCCTTTACGCGCATATACGCCTGTGATTGCCTTTTTTATCTTTATTTTTTTATCCCAACTTAGTTTTATGGGAAATTGGGAAACCGAACCCCAAAAAGCCCTTATTCTGCAAGGTGCCAGCACGGTTTCCCACTAGCGTTGCCCATTGCCGTTTGGGAAACCGCAGGCAACCTCTCATGCAGTTTCCGAAGTTTCCCTTACAAATGTTTTCTGCACCCCGTATAAGGGGACTTTCGTCTTTCCTGTACTGTTGGCGTCATATTTTTTCCAGCCGCCGATCTTATTGATAATGCCTTCGATTTCATAGGAATCCGTTTTCCGGAGGTTCTGCCGTTCCTTGCCGAAGCACTCCACCCATATCTCCATGCAGCAGACACGCTCCCGCCTGAGCGTCCCCGTGATCCCTTCCGTTTCAAACTCCCCGCCGCCGAGGAAAGATCTTCTCTGGTAGACGTCCATCGTATTCCAGTTATCCGGCAGGAGGCGGTCAAGGTAATCCGCCACGATGCCTTCCCGGTCATCGGATTCCATCGCTTCCTGCTGCATTTTATAGGCTTCCTCCGCTTCCCGCCCCTTTAAGAACAGTTCTTCCCCTTCTTTGTAGAGATGGATTGCCTCCGCCCACACCTGATCCACGCAGTCCAGCTCCCACGGATGGAACTTCCCCGTCCCCGGCACATGGACCGGCCAGAACCTGCGGTTGCCCGTCACATCACGCAGGAACCCGCCCTCTGAATTGGTGCTTCCGACAATGACGCATTTCCTCGGATGGGATTCCACATTCACGCCATACGCCTGACGGAACTTATCATCCTGCCTTGTGACAAAGGACTTCACGACCTCCACCTCGGTCTTTCGGATGCCGCTCATCTCGGAAATCTCCAGTATCCAGTTGCCCAGCAGCTTCTCGGCGGCGGTCTTGTCCCTCATGTCTGAAATGGAGAGGGAATCGGAAAACCACTGCTTCCCCAGCAGGGAGAAAAATGTGGATTTCCCCATGCCCTGCGGGCCGTTCAGCACAAGGATGGAATCGAATTTAATACCCGGCTCATAAATACGGGCTGCCGCTGCGACAAGCGTCTTGCGGATGACCGCCCTCGTATACGGCGTATCCGCCGCGCCGAAATAATCAATGAGCAGGGTATCGATACGCTCCTTGCCGTCCCACTCCAACGTGGAAAAATATTCTTTTATCGGATGGTACAGCCTGTCGGAAGACACCACCGCAAGCAGGGCATCCTTGAACTTTGCCGGGGACCAGATCCCGTATACCCTCTCGAAATACACCTTTGCGTTGGCAAGGTCGGAATCATTCCAACCCGGCTTGACCTGCTTCCACGGCAGGGCGCCGATAACGTCGATGGTATCCCGGAATTCGTTATAAACGATATTTTTGAAATTCCCGTCATTTCGGATAATCAGCGCAATGTTCTGCAGGCTGTCTTTAATCTTCCCCCGGCGGTCAAGTACAAGGCGGCTCTGCCAGTCCTCTCCTTCCGAAAATTCTTCGGCGGCAAGCTCCTGCCGCTCCCTTGCCAGCGTCGCCTTTACCCGTTCATCCTGTGCGGCAAATCCCTGCATTGCCTGAAAGGAGGGAAGCTTCCCGGCTTCTGTCCCTTCCGCAGCACGGGCATCCTTCTCCCCGAACTTGTGGAGCCTGACCACATCAAACGCATTCATCAGCTTTCCGCAGCAGGGATCGGTGGCATGGTGGCTGTATGCGAACAGCCCGTCATAAATGACCACGCCCGCCGCCGAATCCGCCGGGATATAATCATACCTGCCATGAATGGCGCTTGACGGTCGGTACACATCCGGCAGGAATGTTTCAATCGCCTCCCGAATCCCATAGGTACGGTTGAACGCCCCGATCAGCCCCTCCTTGGAAAGCGGATCGGCCTGCTTCTTCATATCCCTCTGCACCACCGCGCTGTGGCGGCTGCTCACAGGCCATGAGGAGACGTCACGCCAGTCCTTATACCTTGCCAGCACCTCATCCGGCTCCACCATCCGTCCGTCCATCTCCCGGAACACATACTCCCCATCGCTTGAGGTACTCGGCCAGTACATGAGTCTGGAAGGCTCATAGGTGGAATCATCGAATAATTCGATCCCGATATCGTCTGCAAGCATCCGGCTTACCGCCCCGTACTCATCCGGAGTGACTTCCCTCGAAAGAAAAATGATGAGACGGAGCCTCGGCTTCTCTGGCGTATGCTTATGGGTGGAATAGGCGATCATCTTCATATCGAAAAACATTTCGATCTCGTCAAGGATACCCTCCGTCCCGTAATCCATATCCAGCGTGACGGCGGACCGTGAGATAACACAGTCCTTCTTCCGCCTCCCGCCCTTCAGCTTTCCCAGAACGAAGCCGCCCACGTCCTTCACATCATCCTGCTGTCCCTTCGGCATCTTCCTGTACTGCTCCATCGTCTCTGCGGTATAGATCGTCTGCGACAGCCTTCCTACAAAATCTTCATAAGACATTTCCTGCCCGTTGAATCTTTTGTCCATCCTTGAGTTTCCGACCGATACGAACATTTTTCTCCGCCCCTTTCCTCTTTTCCTTCTCTGTACGGCTTACCCTGCCGACAGCGATATTGGCTGTCGGATCAGCATATCCTTCCCGGTTTTTCCCCGACAAAACAAACACCCCCTAATCCTTTTTATAAAACGGGCTCTCAAACCCGGCGGCTTTCAGCGGCAGCCCCTCGCACCATGACGGGCAGACCGACATGAGCGCATTGACTTCCTCCACGCTGGAAACACCCTCCGGCACCTCCAGCACTACTTCATCGTGGACATGGCATACAATAGGAAGTCCCGCTTTTTCCAGCCGGAGCATTGCCTCCGCCAGCAGATCCCGCGCCACTGCCTGAACGATATTCTCACAGAATTTCGCCCCGTAGGATTCAATCCGGCTCCATTTCTTATTCAGCCCCACGCCCTCATAGCAGACGCTTTCCGAGCCGAAGCGGTTGACCGTCATCCGGGGGCGCACATAGGAAAGCACCCTCCCGGATGGGAGCCGGACCATCAGCATCCCCGACTGGTAAAACACATACACCTTTCCTACTGCAGATGCCTTATGCTCCTTCACTGCCGCTTTGACTGCGCCGTCGATCTCATACCAGAAATTCACGATGTGCGGGTTGGCGCTCCGCCAAGACTGCACCAGCCCCTTTAGTTCCGCTTCCTCCACAAAATTCAAAGCGCCCATGCTGATCAGCGCCCCTTCCGCGCCTCCGTACTGGCAGGCAAGGGATGCCACCTTTCCCCTAGCCCGGTACGGGCTTCCTTTCGTAATCTCCTCAATAGGGATATGGAACATCTTTGCCGCCGTCTGCTCGTAGATTTTTCCGGCTCCCCTGAATTCCTCCATTACCCATCCTTCCCCGGCAAGGTAGCCCATTACCCTCGCTTCAATGGCGGAGAAATCGCTGACGATAAAACGGCATCCCTCCTTTGCCACAAATGCGGTACGGATCAGTTCCGACAGCACCTCCGGCGTGGAATCATATAAGAATTCGATGAGGTCATACCTGCCTTCCTTCACAAGGGAGCGTGCAAGCTCCAAGTCCTCCATATGGTTCTGGGGGAGGTTGTGGATCTGCACGAGCCGTCCCGCCCATCTCCCTGTCCGGTTCGCCCCATAGAACTGCAGAAGCCCGTGTATCCTTCCATCCGGGCAGACCGAACGTTCCATCGCTTCATACTTTTTGACGGAAGTCTTGGACATGGCAAGTCGCAGCTTCATCATTTCCGACACTTCGCCCTCATTTTTATCCACCAGCTCCTCCACCGCAGCTTTGGCAAGGGAATCAACTTCTATTCCTTTCCCCTGAAGCCACGCCTTAAGCTGTAATACGCTGTTTGGATTTTCCAGTCCCGACAGTTCATATGCCCTCTTGGAAGCCGTCTCCTTATACAGAAGATCGCAGGCAACTGCGTGGGTAATCAGCCCCCGGTCTACGAAAATCCCCCTGTCATTGATGCGCTGATCCATGCAGTAAAGCGCCTGCTCCCTATCCGGGATCGGGAACTTCTGCAGTTTTTTCCGGATCTGCATTTCCACCGCCACGTCCCGGATGCAGTAGGTTTTGAACAGCTCCCACTTTTCCGGCGCATGGACGGGCAGGTTCCTTCCCCTGCCTCCGTTGCCCTTTGTCGGCCTGCAGGGGATGCAGAAATACCGGATCAGCTCCTTCCCCTCCGTCATTTTCTTCTTATCCAGCTTCAGCGCTTCCCCCACGCCCTCCAGAGACAGCGGGAGGGACAGCATGGAAGCCTGAACAGCCGTACACCGCCAGCTCTCCGGCGGCAGGTCCAGATGGAAATGCCGATTGATACAAATACGCTCAAAAGCAGCGTTAAACGCCGTCTTGATAACTGTGTCGTCCTTCAGGCATTCCATGACCGTCTCCGGCATCTCCTCCCCGGAAGCAAGATCGACCACTGTGATCTCCCCGTCATCGATGCTGTATGCAAACAGCAGGATTTCAAACTGCGGGGAGGATACATAGCGGTGTACCCCGCAGTCCGGCAGGGAAATATCCGAATAGGTTTCAATATCAATCGCCATCAGTCCAGCCATGCATACGACCTCCCCGACTTGATTTTGCTGACCATCTTCCTTGAAATTCTCATCTTCTTTGCAATCTCATATGGATGGATGCCGTCAGCAAGCATCCGTTTGATCTGAAGCACCTCGTCATATTTCAGTTCCAGCACCTTCATCGGGAGCCGCCGCACATGACCGCTCCGGCACTTCACATAGCGCGGCATACAGCGGATTCTTCCCTGATCGCTGATCTGGTATTTCCCTTCCATTCCCTCCATGTCTTTCCACCGTTCCAAATCCAAAACCTCCTTTATGTATGGGACGGCGTTCCCGCGGTCCCGTCCCGTGTCTCTTAGGAGAGGAAATCATCCTCGCCGTCATCCACTGCTTCAAATTCATCCTTCGCATTGGCTCTGGAACCCAAAGGCTCCCCGTCCCTTAACTTCTGGACATTGCCGAGCCCTGCCGCCACGCCCTTGTTGCCGTTGGAATTGTAGGCATAGAAGGTAATGGAAACCCTGCCGTAGCACCCGCTGTACACCTCGCTCTGGTCAAGGATTGGCTGCACCTGTCTGTCCACGATCTGCGGCGCCTGTTTGGAATTGGCATTCAGGAACATGGAACCCGCATAAGCCTCGTCCTCCGGCCTGTCCACATCGCCGTCCCTCAAAGGCATTTTCAGATTGGCAGGGATCTTACCGCCCCATTTCCCTTTGCCTTCCTCTTTCGCCGTTTCGATGGCCTTTCTGATCTTGGCAATCGTATCCTTATCCTTCTTGTCGATGATGCAGGATACCGAATACTTCGGCTCGCTGCCGTTGACGGAATCCGGTTCCCACAAATGCGCGTAGGAAAGCCTGCAGGGAACAATTACTTTGGTTTTGTTTTCTGTACTCATCACTTAGTCCTCCTTAAAATCCGCTTCTGCGGTTGATATACTGACTGCTTCTCTTTTATCTGATTCCGGTGCCAGCGTGACCTTGCCTTCCGGCTTATACACATAGGCACCGAGAATCTCCGCAAACTTCTTTTTCCCCATCAGCTTCTCCATTTCCGTGATGCCGATCAGTGAAGATTTGAAGATATCCGTATAGCCGGCCGCCTTTGCCGCATCCGCCGCCTCTTCCTCGTCCGTATACTTTCGGATGCTCCGCCCGCGCACCAGTTTGAATCCCGGCCATTTTTTATGGTTCACGACCGCTTCATTCTGTGCATAAGCATAGATTTCCTCCGCCCACTTTTTCAAAGCGTCCGCTTTCAGAAGCACCTCTGCGATCTCTTCCTCCGACAAAAGCGGCGCTTCCCGAAACTCCATCTGCGCCAGCCGCAGGTATTCATTCGCCCTCTCCCGGCAGGTAAACCTCGCCTTGCAGAAGCGGCAGTGATCCCCAGCGGCATACTCGCCTTCCCCCGCCAGAGCTTTCTTCGCCCCGGCTTCAAACACCTCGCTTCCCCATTTCAGAAGCGCTTCTGCGGAAATCTCCCATGTGGAGAGGTGCTGCAGCCTCGGCTGCACGATGGTCAGTTCCACTGTATCGATGTCATATAAGCAGGACAGCATATCAAGGACGCCAAGCCCGTAGATCATAAGCTGCACGTTTTCTTCCGCTTCCACCATGACGCCCTTGCCGAGTTTCAGATCGATAATGTGGATTTTATGGGAATCCGCCACTACAAGGTCCGCCGTACCGAAGCATCCTTCCACACGCTCATCAAGGCTGACCTTCAGTTCCACGCCGATGAACGGATCGGGGCATTCCTTCTTTGCCGCCTCGATCTGCTCCACGCTGTAGGAAACATAGTCCTCCACCGCTTCCATCAGCTCATCCGAATAATAATCAGAGACCGGACGTTTTGTCCGTTTCTTCAGATGTTTTTTGATCAGGTATTCCGCCATTTCATGTCCGGCAGTCCCCTCCGCCGCATACGGGGACTGCTCATCTGCAAACTGCTCTTCCAGCTTAAGGGACGGCGGGCAGCTTAAATAACGCTTTCCGGACGATGGGGAAAACCTTGCATGTGCGCCCATCAAAGCACCTGCGCTTTCCGGTACAGCTCGCCGAGCATCCCATCCGGCACATCCGACAGCTTGCCGTATCCGAACTCGGTAATGAGGTTTTTGACCTCCGATGTTTTCCCGGCTCTGGATTTCTCCGCAAGGAATGCCCGTACCGTTTTCCTGTCAATCTGAGGCTCATCCTTTGCCGTTTCTTTGGAAGACGCCGCTTCCGCAGCTTCCTTCTTTTCCAGCGCTTTCCCTGTTCCCTCCGGCACGGTTTCCCCCTTAAAAATCATCTGCCGGATTCCGGCGGCGATCATCTCATAGCCTTCCGCCATCTTCATTAATCCTTCATTCATAGGTTTTCTCCTCCTCTATTTCAATCTCAGTCCCTGAACCGCCATGCGGTATTCCGGCGCGGCGCGCTCATCAACCGCAAGCGTCCTGACATTCACTGCGTTAAATCCGTCATCATAAAGCCGGACAGGTTTCTTTTTCTTTCTGGCATGGTCAATCTCAAACTTCATGCCCTCCGTGATATCAAAACCGAACACATACACCTCATCGCAGGACTCCATCAGTTCCAAGCCCATCTCAATGCCTTTCATTCTCTCATTGGGATTGTTCTCATCGAGGAATGTTGGAAAATAGAGATGCGGGATCACAGGGATTCTCCCTGTCCCGACGACAATCCTTCCGTAGAATTTTGCCCTTTCGATGTTCGCCTCGATGTTTCCCCGATACGGGGAGCAGATAAATACTTTTTCCATAATCAATCATCCTTTCACATTCGGCTCTCATGGCCGTGGGGTACTCGTCAATATTTCCTACAAAGCAAAGTCTCTGAAGATACTGTCCATCACTGCCTTGTCCTCATCGGTTAGCTGCTCCGACAGGCGCTTAAGCAGTTCCTGCTGATTCGGCTTTAAGTATCTGCGCCCGATGTAATATCCATCAGCCACTTTCACGCCTCCGCCGTATCTACCGCGGATAGTTTCAATCGGGTGAGCGAGGGTTAGCTCTTCGATGTCGTATTTTATGGTCCGGACCGATACATCAAATTCATGCGCCAAGTTTGCAATAGTGTCCTGCCTTCTTTTGCACAGGACATTTAAGATCGCCTCACGGCGCTCACTTGGTGTCATGTTCTTCGCCATCCCCGCTCACCTCCTTCCTCGCTTCCCTTGCCTTGTGAACACAGGATATTGGTTAAAGGTGCAGGCTTTTTGCACCTTTAAAAACATTTTTCAAATTTCTTTAGGGAAGAAAAATACTCCCCATCGCCTTCATTCCCTTATTCTCTTTTCGCACTTCAGATAAACCGTGAAAAATCACACCGCAATCTCCACGCAATAGGTAATATCCTTTTCACAATGAAAAAAGGGAACTGCCTGTCCAACGTAAACAGGCAATTCCCTAAAAATGGCTGAACTTAAGAAAGCCACTAGAATCTCTGATTTTTTACAGCATTCTACTAACATACCTGTTCGTAGACCACTGTAATATCAGCACATCCTAGTGGCTGTTTCTACAAGCTAGTCCCATTATTCTGTTTTCATTATCATCCGCTATCCGACACAGGCATCTGCTGTCGCTTTTCCTATATGAACAGGGATATCCTCTTTTGTAATCATACATTTGTGCAGCACCACCACATCTTCCTTAACTTCCGATTCTGTCTTACAGACAAAACACCTTTTATGCCAAGGACAATTCTTTGTGCATCTATGTACTACGCCATCTGCCATGTGTCCCACCTCCAATCAAAATACGACAGATTTCTCTCTTCCATTATTATTCTATGTTCCAAAACAGTTTTTATTTCACTGTTTTGGAATATTTTTCAAATTTCTTCATAGAATATTTCTGAAACCTTTTTACCCGCAAAAGGTATACCTAATATAATCATTTTTGCTTCCAAAATTTATATCAATCCATCCCGCCAAAAGATAACTTGTTCGCTAACTTGCGAACAATATCCTCAAAAAAATATGCGGACTGTTATGCAATCCGCATACCCTTACCTGTTTCTAATAATTCCAAATCAAATCATAAGATATCATATTCAAAACATCCGTACTCAGTTTAGTCTCCCCCGAAATATATCCAAGTTGTTTTAGTCTGTATCCGGCAGCTTCAAGAGAAACATTAAAAACAGATGCCACTTTTTCTATCATTGCATAGCAACGCAATCTCTTTGGCAGGTTCAGATTACCAAAACTCTCTGCTATCAACCGTACCATTGATTCCGGCATCAGAATCGCTGAAGATAATGCATTTGCCTGCCATTCCATCCAATCCCGGTCTGTCCAAATTTTTACCTGTTTCATGTCTAATTTCTTTGTATCAATCCGACACTGCACCATCGGTATGGGAGCCTGTCCCATGAAATCAAACAAAGTTATCTGATTTGGATCATAAGCAAAATACTCCTTATGTAGAAACCCATGACTTGCTTCATGTCCCATAGTAAACCGATACCTGTGTTCCTGATTTTCTTCTAGCAGAGTATTATCAATTATTACCGTGTGAGCCTTTGCACTGATATACTCTGCGCAATGATCTACCGGATTATAGACAGGTATTTTATCTGTGTCATTAAAAACCGTCATTCCAAGATATAACCCACAATGTGACAGGTATTGGAAATCCTGTTCCATACCAAGATAATCCTGAACGAACAGGTCAATATCAATCTCCTGCGGAGTTTTAAGCGCTTCCGGCATAAACTCGCCAACGAGATTTTCCCCCATAATATCGATTTCTTTTCTGCTTAATACCGGTGTTCCGGATTGTTTCCTTTTGATATCTGGTCTATACATATATAGGCTCTTACCCCTTTCGCTTTCTCAGTTCCTCGACAAACTGGTTCCATTCTTCTTCTCCGGCATCCAAGTCCCTCGCTGTCCTTAAGGCTGCACTAACATAATCCCTTCCCATTATGTATTCTGGTAAATCAGGAGCTACTGCATTCCTCTTTTTTCCAGCCAAGTCAAGCATGAGCGCGTTCTCTTCCTTTGAAAGATTCAGGATACTTGCGAGTTGGGTAAGTTTTTCCATATCGAAGGGGTTGCGTCTGTCTTTCTCCACATCAGTCAGAAACGGAGCAGATACATTCAGCATCTCTGCCATTTTTCTGATTGTAATTTTCTTTTCAATCCTCTTCTTGCTTATAAATTCTCCAAAATTCGCATACATAATCTTCACCTTTTCATTTTCCTTTTCTTTTCGTTTTCTCTTTTCTGCATTGTTTCCTTTTCGGTGTTCATTTATTAGCACACTTGCTTGTTCGCTAACTTGCTAACACCGATTATATAAAATGAGGAAAGGAATGTCAACCACATTTTTCAGAAAGTTTTATTCCTTTCCAGCGTAATCAATGCAGATAACCATATGGAGAATCGTATCCTTTTTTTCTGCTCTTTCTGTTTTGGTATAGAAGATTCTGCGGCTTATGCTGTTTTCAAAAAGCCGATTTGCTTTCAACAATGTACGTTTACGCTGTTGAGCCAATTTCAAATTTCATGTAACCATCGCCTCTTACACTGAGGTCAGAAAAGGGAAAGTCAACCGACCTGTCAGTTTTTTCGTGCGACATCATCCTAATGTAGCGACAGGTACATTATACGAACATTTGTTCTATTTGTCAACATGGATTGCTTATTTCATTCAATCAAGATTCTTAACCTCCCAATATCCTGATTTGTCACTTCCGATTCTTTCTATTAAATCCTTCTTTCGCAAAGAATCCAATGTCCGCTGGATCGTCCTCAATGATTTTGATGTAGCATCCGCCAGTTCCTGTCTTGTGTAATAAGGATTCTTCCCAAGCAGACTATATACTGCCTGCTCATTCTTGTTCAGGGAAATACTTACAGTGCCATTTTCAATGCCATTTACAGTGCCATCTGTCTTATTTTCAGTCTTCCGTGCAAGGATATTTTTTGTCTTTCTATAAAAAATAAATGTAAATCCATTGTCCGCAAATTCATACGAATACTTTATCCCTGCATCCTTACACAAGCTGTTGATACGCTTAAATCCACTTCCGAACTGCTCAATTGACTTATTCAAGTACAATATTTTAGAAATTGCGGCATTTCGTATAGAAGACTGGAGATTTTTGTTGATATAATCTTCCGGACTGTATGTACTCGCAAAAGAACCCGGACTATATATGGTAACTTTCCCCGGATGTATGCAAATTTCATGGTATGTACTGCCGTTATACACTGCATGGGCATAGCTGTTCGCTAAAATCTCCCTTACAGCCGCAACTGGAATTTCCGGAATTTCCTCCCTCTCCATACCGATAATCTCGCTTCTCCAGTTTATGTTTTTCAAAATATACTTTTCCGCTATTCCAAGAAGATTCAAAATGTTGTCTTCATACATCTGCATATCCAAAAATGTAAGTTTTTCATCCGTCGCAAAAACGGCTGCTTTTAAAGTCACCGGATGCGAATTTCCAAACAAGACATTTCCAGCATTCGTCAAATGGTCTCCCTCTACAAATCCAAACCTTTTCAACACGGTCTGTACTGTATATCTTCCATCAACCATGCGTCCTGCAGCAATCGCTCTTTCGCAAAAATCCTTTACGGTAGCTTTATCGACCTGCTTTGTAAGGCATTGCGATTTTGTTTTCTCCCATTTTTCCTTATATTCATTCGCAACAAAAAACTGCCTTAGTTCCGCAGGTGTTACTTCTCGGTCCTCGTCCGCTGTCCTCAGATAATATCTTCCCGCAGCAGAATATGGATAATCCTCCCCATGAAACTCTACCTTAATTACATGGCGGCCATCCATAATTTCTTCCTGTATCACAGGATATATCTGTGGTCTTATGAATTCATATACAAATCTGGATACATCCCGAAGAGATGATTCCGACACATCCTGCCCAATCACATCACCATTTGGCTTTACGCCAAAATATAATGTTCCAACGCCATGCTTATTCAAAATAGAAGAAATCGAAATCATAGCTTCTTTCAATTCGCCGGTAGTTTTTTTGAATTCCAATGTCTCTGATTCTTTTCCTAAGTTCATTGTCTATCACACCTCCCCAAACAGTATAACACATGTCAGGATAAAAGCCACCAGAAATGGCACTGTATTGGCACTGTAACGGCACTGCAAAATTTATTATATTACCCAGTGCCCTGATCATCCTTCTCATATTTCTGAATATTCTGGCGCAGTATAACTTTTCCCTATGATTTTTCCCCATATGGTGTTTTCGATTCCGCTACCATCGACAACGGTTGCTGTCTGTCAAAATCATAAGTAACCACCTTCTTTTCCTGTCCTGTAAAGGATGCCTGACCGCCAATACCAAAGTATTTTTCAAAGAAGATCTTTAACTTATCAATGACGCCCTGTTTCTTCTTAGCTCTCCCACCACCGCCAAATCTGGAAATCGGCGGCATAAGCTTGTCAATGTCTGTTCCGGATGTTTTTATCTCTCCATCCCGAAACGCATTTTCCATAAATTTGCGAGTGTCTTCCGGCTTCAGTTTTTCCTCCGCTATGATTTCATCAAGATCATGCGCCCTCTGTTCCACCACATAACTGTGCCATTCATTCATAACATCATCCACGTCATTGATTCCCGCAATAAAATTTTCAATGAGCTGTTTCTTACTGCGCAGTTCCGGACTGGCGTCAATCGCTTTATGAATCGTAATCAGCACCTCCTTATCCTCACAGTGGGTATCATGGTACTTTTTCACAAGCATGAGAATATAGTCAATGTTAATTTCTATCTGCCGGATCAATTCAATCTCAAATACGACATCATCTGTGATATCCGCACTTTCCTGCCGCTTCTGTTTCCATTCATCCCGTAAATCCTGATAACGTCCGAGATAATCCTGCAAGTCTCGCTCTGAAATCAATTCATTCCCCTTGAAATCATCAAAGGACAGCAACAGGTTCCGCATACGAAGAATCGCGCCAAACAGGGCAATAAAGTCTTTCTGATTTTGCTCTCCGACAATCTGCGGTTCTGATAACGGAAACTTATGATTCAGTTCTTCCATTAAGTCCACATAACCCGGCATTTGTTTTCCGTCCACAGACTCATACCCGTAATAGTAATCCTTGAAACTCTGCAGAAGAACAATTCCCCCGGCATTCTTATCCCCAAATAAGGAAATCGCACTGTCCACGCGCTTTTGCAGGTTGCGGAAACATACGATATTCCCAAACGTCTTGATGGAATTGAGGATGCGGTTGGTGCGGGAAAATGCCTGTATCAGTCCGTGCATCTTCAGATTCTTGTCCACCCACAAGGTATTCATGGTAGTGGCATCAAAACCTGTAAGGAACATATTGACGACAATCAGAATATCCAGTTCTTTATTTTTCATCCGGAGCGATACATCTTTATAATAATTCTGAAATTTATCGCTGGAAGTATCGTAGTTCGTATGGAACATTTCATTATAATCCTTGATAGCATCTTCCAGAAATTCTCTGGACGGCTGGTCAAGCGCAGAGGTATCCTCTGAATTTTCTTCATCCAGAATGCCATCCGCTTCTTCCTCATTTGCTCCATAACTGAAAATTGTTGCAACACGCAGTTTCTTTGTCGGCTCTGCTGCCATCTGTTTCTTAAATTCCTGATAATACAGTTTTGCCATCGGTACACTCGATACCGCAAAGATAGAATTGAAACCGCTAATACGCTGCCTCCTCTTGATTTCCTCCACTTTATCATCACGCTTAGCTGAAGCAACCTCTTCAATATTGGTCAGCGTATTGTAGATGTATGTTTTATCTCCACGATAAGTTTTCTGGTCAAAATGTTCCAATATGTACTGCGTCACAATGCGGATGCGCTCAGGAGCCATCATAACCTTTTCCCGGTTAATGTCCCATACCATCTCATCTGTGATTTCTTCATCCATACCCATCGTTGTAATGTAATCTACCCTGAATGGAAGGACGTTCTTATCATTGATTGCATCCACAATCGTGTAACTATGCAACTGATCGCCAAAGGTCTGCCCTGTCGTAAAAAACTCCGGATTCTTCGCTCTGCCGGAATTTACGGAAAAAATCGGAGTACCTGTAAATCCGAACAGATGATATTTCTTAAAATTCTTTACAATGGCTGTGTGCATATCTCCAAACTGGCTGCGATGGCACTCGTCAAAAATAATGACGACGTGTTTTGCATATACTTCATGCCCCGGATTCTTCTTAATAAAAGTTGCCAGCTTCTGAATCGTCGTAATAATGATATGCGCATCCGGATCTTCCAACTGGCGTTTCAGTATGGCAGTAGAGGTATTGCTGTTGGCCGCCCCCTTTTCAAATCTATCATATTCCTTCATAGTCTGATAGTCCAAATCCTTACGGTCAACCACAAACAACACCTTATCGATATAGGACAGTTTCGAAGCAAGCCTTGCGGTTTTAAATGAAGTCAGCGTCTTGCCGGAACCAGTCGTATGCCAGATATATCCGCCGCCTTCCACACTTCCATATTTCCTATAATTATTTGCAATTTCAATGCGGTTCAGAATACGCTCCGTTGCCGTAATTTGGTATGGACGCATAACCATCAGCATATCCTCAGAAGTAAAAATACAGTATTTTGTGAGGATATTCAGAATCGTGTGCTTTGCAAAAAAGGTCTTCGTAAAATCAATCAAATCCGGAATCACACGATTGTTAGCATCCGCCCAAAAGCAAGTAAACTCAAAGCTGTTGCTCGTCTTCGTTCTGCTTGCGCCTCTTTTCTCATGCTCCTTTTCCGCGTTCCGTCTAGTGCTGTTAGAATAGTATTTTGTATTCGTGCCATTGGAAATGACAAAAATCTGAATATACTCATACAGTCCGCATCCTGCCCAGAACGACTCTCTCTGATAGCGCTCAATCTGGTTAAATGCCTCTCGAATGGCAACGCCTCTTCGTTTCAATTCAATGTGCACGAGAGGCAAGCCATTGACCAAAACGGTCACATCATAACGATTGTCGTACTTTGCACCGTTTTGTTTACCAACCACACAGCCCAGGCTGCCCTCTCTGCTGCCTTTGGCAGCATTCACCTTGTACTGATTGATAACCTGCAGACGGTTATTATGGATGTTTGTTTTATCAATCAGCGTAATATTCTTGGTTTCTCCGGTATCGCGCTTTAATACTTTCACATAGTCTTCTTGTATAGTACGCGTCTTTTCCACAATATGCTCATTGGGATTAGCAATGGTATTTTTGAAAAAATCCTCCCACTCCGTATCAGAGAACTGGTACTTATTCAGATCTTCTAATTTTTTACGGAGATTTGTAATCAGATCCCTCTCTGTGTGAACAGGCAGATACTCGTATCCCTGTTCGCACAGCAGACGGATAAATTCCTGTTCCAGTGCAGACTCACTCTGATAGCTGTCAGAGTGCTTCTTGACTGGCTCATATTCTGTGACTACCGTATTTTCCGATGTCTCCGCTACAATATTAAAGTACGGCACAATCTCGCCCCCTTACTTTTGTATTTCTTTAAAAGATAACAACTTATCCCTATAGTATTCGTATTGCTTCTGTCGTGCTTCGATTTCTGCCGGAAGTCCTGCGGACAAGTCATTGCAAAGGGTATGGAACTTACTCAGCATATCCACAATTTCCTGTTGCTTTTCTATACTCGGAAATGCAAGCTGATATTCTGCAATGGTTTTTCCTGTTAATGACGCTCTGGTTGTAAAAGCACAATGACTTGTGACATACTGTCTGAAATCATCTGTAGCGAAGCAAAACGCACAATATTCCGGCAATAAATAATTCGTTTTTGGTGTTGCCTTAATGGTAAATCCATTAAAAACACAGTCTCCTATATCATCCAGCATTACCGATGACCAGCCCACATCTTCCGCTGTTTCCGATGTTCTGGTAAAAAATACATCTCCACGATGAATTTTCAGTTTTTCAATCTCAGCAGGCGTACATTCTACCAACGCAGTAATATCGTTTTCCCTGAGAAATCTGTTATTATAAACATCTGTATATCTAATGAAGGGAATTCCCGTCCCAAAGAAATCTTTTCCCTTGCTCAATCCATTACGGAAATCAAACAAGCTTCCCATCGGCAGAGTAACATACCCGAATACATATTGAATGAGTTTAATTGCGCTCAGCTCTGTCTGTCTGTCTGTCTGTCTGTCTGTCTGTCTGTCTGTCTGTCTGTCTGTC
>OLGD01001171.1_pt1 | contig 42742 bp, 35 predicted proteins | sample 1605311 | NCBI WGS metagenome assembly OLGD01 (sample SAMEA3888917, study PRJEB22519) | human gut metagenome | biome: human gut; feature: human-associated habitat; material: faeces | place: Denmark | collected 2010
GCGGAGCAATCCGTGTATCATAGGGGTCAAAATACCTTTTGACCCCAACATCATCTATATCTGAGTATACCGATTGCGGATAAAAGACGAAAGGTTGACGAAAATATGAAGAAAGTGCTTTTGTTAGGCGGTAATTATTTTCAGATGACTGCTACATTGGCGGCAAAGAAGTTGGGGTATTATGTGATCAGTGTGGATTATCTCCCGGATAATCCGGCGCATAAGTATGCGGATGAGTACCATAATATCAGCACCATAGATAAAGAAGCTGTCCTTAAGCTGGCGCAGGAAAAGAAGATTGACGGTATTGTCTCTTACGCCTCGGACGTGTCAGCTCCTACAGCAGCCTATGTGGCAGAGAAGATGGGACTTCCTACAAATCCCTATGATGCCGTGATGACCCTGACGCATAAGGACTTGTTCCGGCAGTTTATGAAGAAACATGGTCTGCGTATGCCGAAGGGAGACAGTTTTGTCGAAAAAGAAGGGGCATTGTCATTTTTCAGGAGATTGAGAAAGCCTGTGATGGTGAAGCCAATTGATTCTTCCGGAAGCAAGGGTGTCAATAAAGTATATACGGAAGAAGAATTTGACGCAGCCTACGAAGAAGCACTCTCTTATTCGATCGCAAAGCAGGTAATTGTGGAGGAGTTTATCCAAAAAACAGGTTACCAGATTGACGGGGACGGATTTCTCGTGGATGGCAGGATTGCATTTTTCGGTGTGATGGATCAGCATCACGATGCTGCATGTAATCTCCATGCACCGATTGGTCTGAGTTGTCCGTCCATACAGAAACAGGAATATCAGGAGAAGGCAAGAAATCAGATTCAGCAGATCTTTGATCTGCTTCACATGAAGATAGGTGCTTTCAATTTTGAATATATCATTGGGGAAGATGGGGAGGTCTATGTGTTGGAGATCGGTCCCCGGAACGGCGGAAATTTGATCCCGGATGCAATTAAAGTTGCCAGAGATGTGGACATGGCGGCTTATACGATAAAAAGTGCAGTGGGAGAGGATTGTTCCGATTTGTGTGAAACGCCGGTTCATACCTGTACGTCCTCTTATATTGTGCATTCCACGAAGGATGGTATCTATAGAGGAATTGAGATTGATGAAAAGGTAAAAGGCCGTATTGTGCAGCAGGCGATGTTTGCAGAGCCGGGGGACCGGATAGAGCGGTTCCGGAATGCGGCTTTTGGGATAGGCGCTATGGTTATTACCTTTGACAATGTGGATGAGATGTGTCAGATGGTTGACCATATGAACGATTATATAAAGGTGATTGTAGAGTGAGTGTAAGTACGATGAAAAAATTGATGATCCTGGGAGCTGGCTATACCCAGATTCCCCTAATTGAAGCGGCAAAACGTATGGGTTGTTACACAATTACTGCCAGTATTGATGGAGACTATCCGGGATTTCTGGCCGCCGATGAGGCTGCTTACGTAGATATCGCGGATCCCAGGGCAGTAGCGGAAAAGGCTGCCAAATTACAGGTAGATGGCGTCACAACCTGCGGACTGGATCTGGGAATGGCGGCAATCGGAGCCGCCTGTGAAGCGCTTTCGCTTCCAGGACCTTCTGCAGAGGCAGCGAGAAAAGCATCCAATAAACTGGAGATGAAGAAAGCCCTGTCTGCAGCGGGGGTGCAGACCGCTCGTTTTGTGTGTATACACAATAAGGAAGAACTGCAGCGTGCGATAGAGCAGCTTCCCTTTCCGGTCATCCTGAAAGCGGTGGATCAGATGGGCAGCCGTGGAATTTTCCGCTGTAATACCAGAGAAGAGGTCTGGGAGAATTACAGTAAAACAATGGAGGCTACAAAAAAAGATTATTGTCTGTTAGAGGAGTTTATAGAGGGAGAAATTTTCGGCGTTGAGGCGATGATCCAACAAGGTGAGGTTGTCTATATGCTTCCCAATAATATAGAAGCGTTCCAAAGCACCACACCTACTCCGGTAGGGCATTCCGTTCCTTTTCGGGAACTGGATTCTCTGGGAACGCAGATCCGGGAACAGACAGAAAAAGCGATCCATGCCCTTGGACTGGACAATTGTCCGGTAAATTGTGACTTTATCAAAAAAGACGGAAATGTCTATGTGATAGAACTCACCGGACGTTCTGGAGCCACAGGATTGTCCGAGATGGTGGGGATTTATTATGACATTGATTATTATGAGATGATTGTCAGAATTGCTCTGGGACAACCTGTAAAGCCGTATTTTTCTGATCAGAAATGTGGTGTGTCGAATCTCACCCACACACTGATGTCGGAACGGACAGGAATTGTGCGGAGAATTCACAATTATAACAGGAGTTCGGAAGAGATTGTAGATTTGTCTTTTAACATAGAGCCGGGTGATTTGGTACACCCTTATACCAACGGCAGAGACCGGATTGGTCAGGTGATTTTGAAAGGTACTTCCCTGGAAGCCTGCGAGCGGAAGCTGCGTGAAGTCCTGTCTCATATCCGTCTGGAGTTGGAGGGGGACATTCCGCTTTATGAAACGGTGATTCACCCAGTCGATGACAGGGCAGGAAATCAATGCTATGTAAAGAGGGAAGATATGCTTCCATTCTCTTTTGGAGGAAATAAAGTCCGCTTTGCCCAATATTATCTGGAGGATATGGAACGCCAAAGCTGTAATGGAATGATTATCTATGGGAATTACCATTCCAATCTCTGCAGAATTCTGGCGGCAGCCTGCCGCAGAAAGGGGATTCCCTGCAATATGGTGCATAACGTAGATGACGCAGACCCGAAGCAGAAGAGCAGCAATTCCTATCTGATTAAATCTATGGGAGTGAAGGAATTTCCCTGTCACAAATCCGGGATTGCAGAGGCGGTGAAAGCTGCCTGGGAAGATTTAAGACAGAGGGGATTCAATCCTTATTATATCTATGGAAACTGTTTTGGTCAGGGGAATGAGTGGATACCGATGCAGGCATACGCAGATGTTTATCAGGAAATCCTTGCATACGAGGAGCGGGAAAAACTGCATTTTGACTATTTGTTTCTGGCTTCCAGTACCAATATGACCCAATCCGGATTGCTTCTTGGACATTTGCTGGCGGGGGATACCAGAAAGATTATCGGAATCTCTGTATCCAGACAGGAAGCGCGGGCGAGAGAGGTAATTGCGGAAAATCTGCAAAGTTACAGTGAAAAACATCAGATTTTGCTGCCCTCCGGATATGAAACAGAGATTGAGGTTACGGATGCGTATCTGGATGGAGGATATGGAAACTGCGGAGAAAAGATTCAATCCGTAATGCGGGAAGCATATGAAAAAGACGGCTTGAATCTGGATGGCGTTTATACAGGAAAGGCATTTTACGGAATGCAGGAATATCTGAAAGCTCATGGGATACAAGGAAAAAAAGTGCTGTTCATTCACACTGGGGGTGCCCCGCTCTTCTTTGATCGTTTGCCAACGCTGTATCCTGATGTGTCTGACGAAGGTAGAAATACCTGTGAATCAGTGGAAAAATAGAAGGTTGAATTTGATGAACAATTGTGAGAGAATAAAAAAAGTGAAAAATTTCCCATGGAAGCTATTCCTTCTTCTGCACATCAGTCTGTTGTTCAGCTCTCTGAGCGGAGTGTGTTCTAAGATGGCAGCGAATCAGGAATTTCTTTCCATACCATTTTTCTTTTATTATGGTCTGGTACTTGTGATTATGTTCGGATACGCCATTGCCTGGCAGCAGATTTTAAAACGAATGCCGCTGACGGTAGCCTATGCCAACAAACCGGTATCCCTGATTTGGGGAATGGTATGGGGGACCCTGATTTTTAAAGAAGGGATTACCTGGAAGATGATACTGGGGGCAGTGATTATCTTTGCAGGAATCTGTCTGGTGGTGAGTGAAGATGAGTAAATATTCGATTGCGGTCTGCGTGCTGCTGTGTTCGGTACTGATTTCCTCAGTATCGCAGATTCTGCTGAAAACAGCAGCCAATAAGAACTATAAAACAAAAATTGCAGAATATCTGAATTTCCGTGTAATTGCAGCTTACGGAATGTTTTTCCTGTCCACAATCCTGACAATGCTGGCGCTGAAATACGTTCCACTGTCCATGTCACCGATTCTGGAGTCTTCCAGTTATATTTTTGTCAGTGTGATGGGATACTTCTTACTAAAAGAACGCTTTACCAAAAGAAAACTCACAGGCCTGGTCCTGATCTTAGTGGGGATTATGGTGTTTTCTTTGTGATGGACGGACGGAAAAGCGAGCGTTCTGCGAGGTGACCTGCAAAGTTCGCTTGCTTCTTCGCTTCTCCTCAGCTAACTTGCGTTCCCACTAAGCTCATCGCCAAAGGGCTCTTCGCTAAGTGCTCACAGCAAGTGGATCTTCGGACGCGCTCCGAAGTCAGCGCAAACCCTTGCAGGTCACCCCGCAGAACGCTCGCTTTTCCTGATATTCAGATCGAAAGAAAACACAGATATTTGATGGTGGTATTAGTTGGTTTAAAAAGTGATAAATGAAATTTCATGTTAGAGCATTTTGTACAATACGAAAGGTGAAGTTTTTGGGAGCGTAAAAGTGTTATATTATACTTTGGAATGGAAGGGAATTAAAAAGCATTAAGAAATATTTCCGCCCGTTACGTCAATAAAAATCCCAAGAGGAGGTACTAATGTTAGTTTCAATTGTGATACCGTGTTATAATTCGGAGCATACCATCGAGGAGGTGGTGGATCTTTGCATGGAGGAGTTTGCAAAGATGGAGAATTATGAGTGCGAGATGATACTTGTTAATGATTATTCAAAGGATGATACTTTTGGGGCTATTAAGCGTTGTGTGGCGAAGTATCCAAATGTGAAGGGGATCAATCTGGCTAAGAATTTTGGGCAGCATGCGGCAATTATGGCGGGACTTCACTATGTGGAGGGTGACCTGGTGGTTGGGATGGATGATGATATGCAGAACCATCCTTCACAGATCAGGGAATTTCTGGATAAGCTGGAAGAGGGATATGATATTGTCTTTGGTGTGTTTAAGGAACGAAAATTTTCCTGGTTTAAGAATCTTACGGGAGCGGTGAGCAGGTTTATGCTCTGGCATTTGCTGGATCGGCCGAAGGGGATACAGATGAGCAGTTTCTGGCTGGCAAAAAGGTATGTGATCGAGAAAGTGAAAGAGTATGAGGGAGAGCAGGTATTTATTCAGATTTTATTTTTCCGGACAACGCATAATATAGCCAATATTGAGATCGAACATTTTGAGCGGGAAGTAGGAATTTCCAATTACAGTTTTGGCAAGGGATTGAAGTTGTTTTTATCGTGTATTAATTTTACGGCACTGCCGCTGCGGCTGTCTACAATGTTCGGGGTTTTATTTTCAGGCGTGGGTTTTCTCGGGGCTTTGGTAGTGCTGATCCGGAAGCTGATTCATCCCGGAATTGCGGTTGGATGGTCCTCTTTGATGTGTGCCATGTTTGTGTTTTTTGGAATCCTGTTTCTGATGGTGGGAATACTGGGGGAATATATCGGAAAAATTATATTGAATGTAAATAAAACTCCCCAGTTTGTAGTCAGGGAGACTTTGAATGTTGCAGGGGACGAGAAAAATACAGAAGATTAAGAACGCAGTCGTTAGATGAGCAGGAGGTTGTCCGGTCTTTTTGAAGCGACAGGGTTGGAGGAATATATGATTGATTTTAACAGACCGCCTTTTGTGGGCAAGGAATTGGATTATATAAAGGAGGCTGTGGAGAACAAGAGGCTATGCGGGGATGGAATATTTACCAGGAAATGTTCTGAATGGATGGAGGAGCATTATCAGGTAAAGCATGTGATGTTGACGACATCCTGTACCCATGCATTAGAGATGGCGGCGTATCTTGCAGGCATTCAGCCTGGGGATGAGGTGATTATGCCTTCGTATACCTTTGTGTCAACTGCAGATGCCTTTGTGCTGCGGGGAGCAAAGATTGTATTTGTGGATATCCGCCCAGATACGATGAATATTGATGAGACGAAGATTGAGGCCGCAATTACAGATAAGACAAAAGCAATTGTCCCGGTACATTATGCAGGAGTAGCCTGTGAGATGGACACCATTATGGCATTGGCAAAGAAGCATCATCTGAAAGTGATTGAAGATGCGGCACAGGGTGTCAATGCCTATTACAAGGGAAGAGCTCTTGGAACCATTGGAGATTTCGGATGTTATAGTTTTCATGAGACAAAGAATTATACTATGGGAGAAGGAGGTGCCCTGGTTTTTCAGGATGATACATATCTGGAGGCGGCAGAGATTCTGAGAGAAAAGGGAACGAACCGCAGTAAATTTTTCCGGGGACAGATTGATAAGTATACCTGGATGGATTATGGTTCTTCTTATCTGCCTAGTGATATGAATGCAGCGTATCTGTATGCGCAGCTGGAGTCTCATGAAAAGATTGATCAGAGGCGGATGGATATTTACCGGTTTTACGCAGAAAAGCTGGCTCATTTGGCGGAGCGGGGACTGATAGAGCAACCGGTGGTTCCCAAGGAGGCTGCACACAATGCACATATGTATTATATAAAAGTAAAAGATGTGGATGTGAGAACAGAGCTGATTCAATACATGAAAAAGAAAGGAATTATGTGCGTATTTCATTATGTTCCGCTGCATTCTTCACCAGCGGGATATAAGTTCGGCAGATTTTCAGGTGAAGATTGTTATACGACAAGAGAAAGTGAGCGGTTAGTACGTCTTCCGATGTATTACAGTCTTACAAAAGAAGATATGGAATATGTGGTGGATTCTTTACTGAGTTTTCCGGGATTTTCAGGATGAGAGGTGTTTATGGCAGGACAGGATATGTTACGTTTTATGAAAAAAATACAACCCTATAATATAGTAAAAGGACTGCGGTATCTGAAGCATTATGGTCCGAAAGAGTTTTTTATTCGCCTTTCCGAGCGGATGGAGCCGGAAGAGATTCCTTATGGTCCGTGGTATGAAAAGCACAGAGTAAAATCTGAGGAGTTAGAGCGGCAGAGACGGCATCATTTCCCATTCATGCCTCTGATCAGTGTGGTGGTTCCGGCTTATCACACTCCGGAGGTCTTTTTACGTGAAATGATTGAGTCATTAGAGCATCAGTCTTATGAAAATTGGGAACTTTGTATTGCAAACGCCAGTCCGGAGAATGAAAAGATGGGAAAAATCCTTCGCGAATATATGAAAAAGGATTCCAGAATACGAGTAAAGGAGCTGGCAGAGAATCTGGGAATTGCAGAAAATACCAATGCAGCTTTTGCGCTGGCTTCCGGAGAGTTTGTGGGACTTTTGGATCATGATGATTTACTGGCACCAGATGCGCTTTATGAAATTGCAGCACTTTTGAATTCGGATGAAACATTTGATGCGGTCTACACGGATGAAGATAAAGTCACAACGGAGCTTAGCGAGCATTTTCAGCCGCACCTCAAACCGGACTTTAATTTAGATCTGTTACGTTCCAATAATTATATCTGTCATTTCTTTGTGGTCAGACGTACGTTGGTAGAGCAGTGCGGAGGTTTCCGCAGAGCGTATGACGGAGCTCAGGATTATGATTTTATTTTCCGATGTGTGGAAGGGGCAAGAAGGGTTGGTCATGTTCCTAGAATTCTGTATCATTGGCGTACCCATAAAGCATCGACTGCGGATAATCCGGCGAGTAAGATGTATGCCTTTGAGGCGGGAAAACGGGCGATTGAAGGTAATCTGGAGCGGTGTGGAGTGAAAGGTGCGGTGGTAACCCACACTTCGGATTATGGCTTCTATAATGTGACGTATCCGGTAAAAGATAACCCCCTGATTTCCATCATTATTCCAAATAAAGATCAGAGGGATACGCTGAAACAATGCCTGGATTCGGTAGAAAGAAGGTCCACATACCAAAATTATGAGATTCTGGTTGTGGAGAATAATAGTGAAGAGGCGGAAACCTTTGCGTATTACGAGGAACTGAAGCAGAAAAAAAATGTGAGAGTGCTGACCTGGGGAGGAGAATTTAACTATTCTGCGATCAATAATTTTGCAGTCCGGGAGGCGAAAGGTGAGTACCTGGTGTTCCTGAACAATGATATTCAGGTGATAACACCGGGATGGCTGGAAGAATTGCTGGCAAACTGTCAGCGGCCCGAAGTTGGAATTGTGGGCGCAAAGCTATACTATCCGGATGATACGATTCAACATGCAGGCGTTATCATAGGAATGGGAGGAGTTGCAGGTCATGCCTTCCGGGGAATGAAGCGGAGCAGGACCGGGTATCTCCACAAGGCATCTTTACAGATGGATTACAGTGCAGTGACAGCTGCGTGTATGATGGTAGAAAGAAGTGTATTTGAAGCAATCGGCGGATTTGAGGAAGTGCTGGTAGTTGCTTTTAACGATGTGGATCTTTGCCTTAGAGTCTGTCAGAAGGGGTATCTGGTAGTCTACAATCCTCATGTGGAGTTGTATCATTATGAATCAAAATCACGTGGAGCGGACGACTCAAAAGAAAAAGTGAATAGATTTAAGCAGGAGACAGAATTCATGAAAACCAGATGGAGGGATCTGCTGAAAAAGGGAGATCCGTATTATAATAAGAATCTTACACTGAGTAAATGGAACTACTCACTTCGGGCATAAAGGAGAATTAGTATGCGGGAAGTATCCGTGGTAATACCAAATTACAATGGAATCGAATATATAAAGACATGTCTGGATGCCTTACAGAGACAGACCTATGGAAAGGTTCCCATCGTGTTGGTGGATAATGGTTCAACGGACGGCAGCAGGGAATTAGTGGAAACATCCTATCCGCAGGTGAAGGTGATTGTATTTCCGGAGAATACCGGATTTTGTCATGCAGTAAATGTCGGAATTCTGGAGACGAATTCTCCATATGTGATTCTGCTTAATAATGACACAGAGGTGGCACCGGATTTTGTGGAGAAGCTTCTAAGCGGTATTAAAAAGAGAAAGAAGGCATTCTCCTGTGCGGCCAAAATGATTCAGTTTAGGAACCGGACACTTTTGGATGATGCGGGAAATTATTATAATGCCTTCGGGTGGGCGTTTGCCCGCGGAAAAGGAAAACCGGTGACGCTGTATGAAAAGCCGGAGAAGATTTTTGCTTCCTGTGCCGGGGCAGCGATTTACCGCAGATCGGTGTTGGATAAAATCGGCTTGTTTGATGAAGAGCATTTTGCATATCTGGAGGATATTGATATTGGTTACCGGGCCAGAATATATGGATATCAAAACTGGTATCTGCCGGATGCAAAAGTATATCATATCGGCAGCGGAACCAGCGGTTCCCGATATAATTTGTTTAAAATCCGCTATTCTTCGCGGAATAATATCTATATGATCTATAAGAATATGCCTTTCGGTCAGATTCTTTTGAATTTTCCGTTTTTGTTTTGTGGATTTCTGGCAAAAACGCTGTTTTTTTCCCGGAAAGGTTTCGGAAGAGAGTATCTTGCCGGTATGAAAAATGGAATATCTCTGGCAAATAAGGCCAAAAAGAACGGGAAAAAAGTGAAATTCTGCCGGAAAAATCTGTGGAATTATATAAAAATACAGATAGAATTGTGGAGAAATCTTATAAAAAGATTTCAATAGACAGAAAGTGTTAAGAAAATATTTAGTTGCTCTTTCTGGAAATATATTGTATAGTTAGTTCTATGGTGATGTCTGATACATCAGGCATGTCCGTTTAGATAGTTTCTGATAAAGATCATTTGGATCTGTTATCCATTTTGAAAGGTGAATCAGAATAGTGATTAAAGATAACCAGAAGTATTTTAACCGATTACAGGTTGTTCTTGACGCGCTGGTGATCGCATTCTCTTATTGGCTGTCCTGGGTTGCGAAGTTTATGCTGCCGTTTTTTGGAAAAGTGGAAAAGGGGGCGCTGCCCTTTGTGACCTATATGCAGCTGCTGATTCTTATCGTACCGTGTTATTTGATTTTATATTATGGCTGCGGGCTGTATACGCCGAAGCGGGTGCAGGGACGCCGATTGGAGTTTGCTAACATTGCCAAGGCAAATTTGCTGGGGTTTTTAAGTATCACTCTTGTGTTGTATATGATCAAGGAAATGCATATTTCACGTACGATGCTTGGTATTTTTCTGGTGATTAACAGTCTTCTGGAATTGCTGGAAAGGAATGCAATTCGCTATGTACTGCGCAAGATGCGTAAGAAAGGATATAATCAAAAACATATTTTGCTGGTAGGCTACAGCAGAGCCGCCGAAGAGTATATCAACAGAATTATAGAAAATCCTCAATGGGGCTATACGGTGCGCGGCATTTTGGATGATCATGTTGAGGCAGGTACGATATACAGAGGAATTAAGGTTGTGGGCAGAATTGCGAATCTGCCGGTGATTTTGCCGGAGAATAAGCTGGATGAGATTGCCATTACTCTGGGGCTGAATGAATATTTCCGTCTGGAGGAGATTGCAGCATTATGTGAAAAGTCAGGTGTCCATACGAAGTTTATACCAGACTATCATAATATTATACCGACGAAACCCTATACCGAGGATTTGCTGGGACTTCCGGTAGTGAATATCCGATATGTCCCTCTCTCGAATACATTTAATGCAATGGTCAAGCGTTTGATGGATGTAGTTGGATCTCTTTGCTGTATTCTTTTATTTTCTCCGATTATGCTGGCTGCATGTCTCGGGATAAAGCTGACTTCGCCGGGACCTCTGATTTACCGTCAGGTACGGGTGGGACTTCACAACAGAAGTTTTGAGATGTACAAGTTCCGTTCTATGGAAGTTCAGCCGGAGACAGAGGAAAAAAAGGCGTGGACAGTGAAAAACGATCCAAGGGTTACCGGAATTGGAAAATTCATGCGGAAGACCAGCATTGACGAATTACCGCAGTTGTTTAATGTGTTGAAAGGTGATATGAGTCTGGTAGGTCCGAGGCCTGAACGTCCATTTTTTGTAGAGAAATTCCGTGAAGAGATACCAAGATATATGGTGAAGCATCAGGTGCGGCCGGGAATGACCGGCTGGGCGCAGGTGAATGGTTACCGGGGCGACACTTCCATTCGAAAAAGAATCGACTGTGATTTGTATTATATTGAAAACTGGACCTTGGGGTTGGATATAAAAATTCTGTTTCTGACGGTGTTCCGTGGTTTTGTCAATAAAAATGCGTACTAAGGAGAAAGAGGAAGGAAAGATGGCAAAAAAAAGAGTAAATAAAAAGAGTCGGGCGTATAGAAGAAGACGAAGAAGACGGATTATATTTGGACTTGAATTACTCGTGCTTTTGTTAGTTGGCTGCGGTTTGTTTGCTTATGCATATATAAACTCGAAGATGAATAAGATGCAAAGTGATGAATTGGATTTCAGTAATGTCGGGATCAATCCGGAAGTCTTGCAGGGTGAGAAAGAAGACGAGGAAAACGGAGCAAAGGGAACTCAGTTGATTGCGCTTGTAGGTATGGACAGTCGTGATAATTCGTTGGAAGCAGGCAATAACAGCGATACGATGATTATTGCCTGTATTGATCATGATAATAAGTGTATAAGGCTTGTATCTCTGTATCGTGATACCTGGCTGAATGTATTCAAAAAGGATGAAAATGGTGAGTATCTGAATCGTTATACAAAATGTAATGCTGCATATGCGGTTGGCGGAGCAGAGCAGATGCTTACGATGATGAATAAAAATCTGGATTTAAATATCACAAGTTATGCGGCAGTAAACTTTAAGGCGCTTTCTGAGGCGATTGATTTACTTGGCGGACTGGATATTGACTTGACCCGTGAGGAGCTGATACATCTGAATAATTATAATAAGGAGACATCGAAAGTGGCCGGTGTGGACTATGAGGAAGTTGATGTGCCGGATAAGTCTGAGCTGGATGGCGCACAGAAGATGACCTTTCATCTGAATGGTACACAATCAGTTTCTTATGCACGTATTCGTTATACTGCAGGAAATGATTTCCGAAGAGCCGCGAGACAGAGATTGGTGATTGGAAAAATAATGGAAAAGGCCAAGAGTGCTGATTTATCCACTTTGAATGATATTATGGATGCTGTATTTCCTATGGTTAAGACATCTTTGAAAAAGCAGGAGATTATTAATTTGGGCATGAATTTGCTCAGTTATGATATGGGTGAACAAACCGGTTTTCCATTTGACCATCTGGAAGGTGAGAATGTAAAGAATGCAATGGATGGTAATGACTGTGTACTTGCCGTAACTTTGGAAACAAATGTTGTGAAACTCCATAATTTCTTGTTTCCACAGGATACGACCTATATCCCTTCCGCAGAAGTAAAGGAATATAGTGATTATATTATCAACCAGAGCGGATATGGAGTTGAGAGTATTCCGTCACATTCAGAGACAGGAGAGATTCCGCAGGGATGAGAGTGATGAATTCGTATATAGTAGATGTTTTAATACCAACTTGTAAACCAGATAGTGATTTTTCAGAACTGCTGCGCCAAATTGCGCAGCAGTCTTATCCTGTGAGGAATGTCATTGTGGTAAATACGGGGAAACAGTATTGGAAGCCGGAATGGGAGACACTAGTTCCGAATCTGTATGTGAAGCACATTATGCCGGAAGAATTTGATCACGGCGGTACACGTCAGTGGATGGCAGAGGCTTCAGATGCAGATATTTTGTTGTTTATGACACAGGATGCGGTTCCGGCGGATCATTATCTGGTAGAGGAACTCATAAAGACTTTTGCCATGCCGTCCGTACGTGCTGCGTATGCCCGTCAGCTTCCAAAGCCGGACTGCAAGCTTCTGGAACGTTTTACTAGAAATTTTAGTTATCCGGCCAGATCTGATATCAAGGATAAAGATGATCTTCCGACTGCAGGCATTAAGACGTTCTTTTGTTCCAATGTCTGTGCAGCTTATGACCGAAAGACTCTTGAGAAGCTGGGAGGGTTTCCAAAACGTACTATTTTTAACGAGGATATGATATACGGAGGCAATCTGGTCAGAAATGGATACGCAATCGCCTATGCTGCAGATGCGAAAGTGCTGCATTCGCACAATTATTCCTGTAAAAAGCAGTTTCAGCGAAATTTTGATCTAGGGGTATCTCAGGCGGAGCATCCCGAGATTTTTTCGGAATATCCATCAGAAGGGGAAGGAATAAAACTGGTAAAAAAGTCAGCCGCATATGTCTGCAAAGTAGGAAGACCATGGCTTTTGGTAAAACTTTTCTTTCAGAGTGCAGCAAAATATATGGGATATTTATTAGGAAAACACTATCAGATACTTCCGGACGTTGTGATAAATTGCTGCACAATGAATAAGAACTATTGGAAAGATATTCGGCAAAGTATACAAAAATAAGTAGAACGGCAAAGGATAGAGGCTGAAAGGACAGTTGGTTGTTTACAAATAGAGAAGAATCTGTTATGATGGGAAAGATTAAGCCACATTTGAAGAGGTAACAGAGATGGTTGAAGGAGAGCAGAGGTATTCGAAGATATTCGGGTATGTCTGCTCACATTAGATGGAAAAGGAGAGATCACAATGTGTGGAATTGTTGGTTATATAGGTGAAGAGCAGGCAGCACCGATTTTGCTGGATGGACTGGAGAAGTTGGAGTACAGGGGATACGATTCTGCAGGAATTGCTGTCTATGACGGCGAAAAGATCCATATGACGAAGGCAACCGGAAGATTAAAGGTTTTATATGATATGACTTGCGGCGGCAGTACGATGCCGGGAACTTTTGGAATCGGACATACACGTTGGGCGACACACGGAGAGCCGTCAGATGTCAATGCACATCCGCATTTTAATAAAGAGCATTCTATCGTGGTAGTACATAATGGAATTATTGAGAACTATATGAAATTGAAGAAAAAGCTGGAGTCCAAGGGTTACGAATTTCTTTCTGAGACGGATACAGAAGTAATTGTTCATATGTTGGATTATTATTATAAGGGAGATCCGATGGAGACAATTACGAAGATTATGCATCGTATGGAAGGCTCCTATGCACTCGGCATTATGTTTCAGGATCATCCGGAAGAAATTTATGCTGTTCGTAAAGACAGTCCTTTGATTGTAGGTCAGGGAAAGAATGGTAATTTTATTGCTTCTGATGCTCCGGCAATTTTAAAATATACCAGAAAGGTATATTTTATCCAGAATGAAGAAATTGTAAAACTGACAAAGGATTCCCTTGCTTTCTACAACATTGATGAGGAAGAACTGGAAAAAGAACCGACAACGATTGAGTGGGATATTAATGCGGCGGAAAAGGGCGGATATGAGCATTTTATGCTGAAAGAGATGTATGAGCAGCCAAAGGCAGTAGCTGATACGCTGAATCCAAGAATCAAAGACGGCGAGATTGTGATTGAGGAGCTTGAGATGTCGGATGAGGAGATCCGCAAAATCCGCAAAATCTATATTATTGCCTGCGGTTCTGCATACCACACCGGAGTGACGGCAAAATATGTCTTTGAAGGTCTGGCGAGAATTCCGGTGGAAGTGGATCTTGCTTCCGAGTTTCGTTATCGGAATCCGATTTTTGAACCGGATACCTTTGCTATTATCGTAAGTCAGTCGGGAGAAACGGCAGATTCTCTGGCAGCGCTGCGTGAGGCCAAAGCAAATGGTATCAAAACCCTTGGTATTGTCAACGTGGTGGGAAGTTCCATAGCACGTGAAGCAGATAATGTGATGTATACCTGGGCAGGTCCGGAGATTGCGGTTGCAACAACGAAGGCTTACAGTACACAGTTACTTGCTCAGTATCTTCTTGCATTGAAGTTTGCAAAGGTGCGGGGAACCATTGATGAGGCTGCATGTTCAGCAATGTTGGAGGATCTCCGTCAGCTTCCGGAGCAGATTTCTCTGCTTTTGAGCCACAGAGAGAATATCCAGAAATTTGCAAACCGTTATCTGGCGACGGAGCACGTATTCTTTATCGGGCGTGGAATTGATTATGCGATTTCGCTGGAAGGTTCTCTGAAGTTGAAAGAGATTTCTTATATTCATTCAGAAGCATATGCAGCAGGAGAGTTGAAACATGGTACGATTTCTCTGATTGAAGAGGGACGTCTGGTGATAGCCGTATTGACACAGCCGGAATTATATAGGAAAGCAATCAGCAATATTCAGGAAGTAAAATCCCGCGGTGCATTTGTTATGGCTGTAACAACCGTTGGCAATACGGAAGTGGAGAAGGTAGCGGACTATGTAATCTATATTCCGGAGACTAATCCATACTTTACCAACTCGCTGGCTGTGATTCCGCTCCAGTTATTCGGATACTATGTATCAATCGGCAAAGGGCTGGATGTGGATAAGCCGCGTAACCTGGCAAAATCTGTGACCGTTGAGTAAACAGTTTCACTGTTTTTTTCATGATTTTTCACACATTCAACACAATTACCACGTATGATAAGTACATGAAGAGAGCAAATAGTGCGATGTTACTTTACAGGCAGAAGAGAGGTTAAAGTTATGAGTGAAAAATTCAGCAATGACGAAAAAAGCCAGGAGATGATTGGCACAGGCAGCAGGTCAGATGCAGAAACCTTTGCAGGAACGTATGAAAATGCTGGTATAGATGCAGACGTGGATATAAAATCTAATGTTGATATCGAGACAAACCGAAACACCAATCCAGGTGAGAATAACAATCCAGGTACGAATACAACCTATAGCTGGGTAAATCCAAGAATTAATCATGAGACGAGCGGAAACAGAACTCAGGCAGATGATATAGCAAAGCATGCGGTGGAGCATGTAAATGGCAGTAGTTCTTACGTACATCAGGCACAAGATACAACCGCTGGTTATCAGCAGTCCGGAAATGCAGATACAAGTTATCAGCAGACGAATCCAGACAGTAATTTTAATCAGACGGGGAAGGAACAGCAGCACACGTATTATAGTGTGAATAAGTCTATTGCAGAACCGTTTCATGAGAAAACCAGGAAACAAAAAAAGGTCCGTAAGCCGGGAACACCTATGAACATGAGAAAACGTTGGACGATCAATATTGCTATGGCACTTGTGTTTGGTCTGGTGGCCGGCAGCGTAACTTATGGTGTAAACTATGCAGGGAATAAACTGAATGGTGACGGCACTGCACCAGCGATTCAGAATACGGTGGTGGCTTCCGGAAATAAAAATAATTCGGATGGGGTCACCACAGCCAGTTCCACGAATAGTGACAGCGTATATAGTGTTTCTGAAGTTGCCAAAAACGCAATGCCTTCCATGGTGGCAATTTCCACAGAGACAGTTGAGACAGTCCAAAGCTTTTTCGGTACGTATTCCCAGACGGTTCCTGCCAGCGGAAGCGGTGTAATTGTGGGTCAGAATGAGGATGAGCTTTTAATTGCAACGAATAACCATGTAGTGACAGGAGCAACGAAGGTATCTGTGGCATTTATTGATGATACGACCGTAGAGGCCCAGATTAAGGGCAATGATGCTGATAATGATCTTGCCGTTGTAGCTGTGAACCTCTCTGATATTCCGGAAGAAACGATGAGTGCAATTAAGATTGCAACGCTGGGAGACTCTGATGAACTGGAAATTGGGGAAGAAGTCGTTGCGATCGGAAATGCTCTGGGCTATGGACAGTCAGTAACAAACGGAATTGTAAGCGCCGTGAATCGTACAGTAAGTACACAGGATGAAGCAACTGGAGCAGCAACGGAATCTGATGGACTGATACAGACCAATGCAGCTATTAATCCAGGCAACAGCGGCGGTGCATTGCTGAACATGAGGGGCGAACTGATTGGAATTAACGAAGCAAAATATTCCAGTACCAGCGTAGAAGGAATGGGGTTTGCAATTCCTCTTGCGAAGGCAGAACCAATCCTTCAGAATCTGATGAGCATTCAGACCCGCAGTAAGGTAGATGATAACGATGCATCCTACATCGGAATAACCGGAAAAAATGTTTCCTCCGACACCAATAATGCCTACGGTATTCCGGTCGGTGTGTTCGTGGACTCTCTGGAAGAAGGTGGTCCCGCAGAAAAAGCAGGAATAAAATCCGGAGATATTATCACTGAACTGGACGGAAGAAAAATCACTACCATGAATGATCTGAAAGGTGCTTTGGAATATTACGCAAAAGGCGAAACCATAGAAGTAAAAATACAGCGCATGGGTGACGGCGAATACAAAGAACAAACCCTCACCGTAACCCTCGGAGCAAAATCCGACATGCAGACAACCACTCAAAATCAATCCAATCAACGTCAGCAGCAAAGGAATCCTTTCGGGGAATAAAAAATAAATATAAATAATAACAACAAGAAAGTCAGGCTTCCGGCACTCATAAATCAATTTGCCGAAACCTGACTTTTCTTTTTAAACAGCCCCGCTCTTTTCCGTCCTGTTCCTCCATAGTTTATAAATTCTTTACTTGTGGCAATACATAATATCATATATAATGAGAGAAGAAAGTGAGGAAAGTATCATGTCAGAAGACAAAGATAAGATAGATACGCTGTCTGGTTACGAAGAGGCAGCGGACGAACAAGCAGAGTGTAAACAGTCATCCGGGACAGACGATGACACACAATATGAAAAAGTCTGTTTTATGTGCAGAAGGCCTGAGAGTAAAGCCGGAAAGATGATTGATCTTCCCGGAAGTATTCATATTTGCACGGATTGCATGCAGAAGAGTTTTGATACCATGAATCAGGGAAATATCAACTACAACGATCTTCTGAACAATCTTCCGCCGAATGTGAGCATGATTGATCTTTCTTCCCTGCAGAACCAGATTCCTCCAAAGCAGCGGGTGAAGAAAAAAAAGGAGGAAAAGAAAGAAAAGCCAAAGAAAGAATTTTCGGTTCAGGACATACCTGCGCCGCATATACTGAAACGTAAGCTGGATGAATACGTGATTGGACAGGAAAAGGCCAAAAAAGTTATGTCGGTCGCTGTTTATAATCACTATAAGCGGGTATTTGCATCTCAGGAGGATGGCGTTGAGATTGAAAAATCCAACATGTTGATGATTGGTCCGACCGGTTCAGGAAAAACCTATCTGGTACAGATGCTGGCAAGACTTCTGGATGTACCGCTTGCGCTTACAGACGCCACATCACTGACTGAGGCAGGCTATATTGGTGATGATATTGAGAGTGTAGTAAGCAAGCTTTTGGCGGCAGCGGACAACGATGTGGAACGTGCGGAGCATGGCATCATATTTATTGATGAGATAGATAAACTTGCAAAGAAGAAAACTACGAATCAGAGGGATGTCAGCGGTGAGGCAGTGCAGCAGGGGATGCTGAAACTTCTGGAAGGAAGTGATATAGAGGTTCCGGTGGGGGCAAACTCGAAGAATGCTATGGTTCCTCTCACTACGGTGAATACGAGAAACATCTTGTTTATCTGCGGCGGCGCATTTCCGGATTTGACAGATATTATAAAAGAACGTCTGAACAAAAAATCTTCTATGGGATTTCAGGGAGAGCTAAAAGATAAGTATGATGATGAACCGAATTTGTTGTCAAAGGTCACGGTGGATGATCTGAGAAATTTTGGAATGATTCCGGAGTTTCTGGGCAGACTACCGATCTTGTTTACGCTGGATGCGTTGACAGAGGATATGATGGTTCAGATTTTAAAAGAACCGCGGAATGCGATTCTGAAACAGTACCAGAAACTGCTTGCTATGGATGAGGTGAAATTGACCTTTGATGAAGGAGCATTGCATGCCATCGCAAAGACGGCTATGGAAAAGCATACGGGAGCGCGGGCGCTTCGGGCAATCATCGAGGAGTTTATGTTAGATATCATGTATGAGATTCCCAAGGATGATAATATTGGTGAAGTTGTCATTACAAAAGAGTATATTGAACATACGGGCGGACCTCAGATTTTGCTGAGGGGTCAGGAAGTGCAAAGGCTGGGCGTACATTAGAGCGTGCAGGAGAAAGGAATTCTCGAACACATTCCAAAGAGATGTTCCGGCAGAAAATAAAGCAAAGAGTTCATGAGAACAGAAAGGAGCAGGTATATGTCAACTGATTTTTTTGAAAATTTAGGAAAGACGCTTACTGAGAAGGCAAAGAGCGTTGGAGAAAGGACAGATGAGTTTATTGCAATCCAGAAGCTGCGCAGTCAGCAGAGTTCTTTGGAAAGTGAAGTAAAGAAGAACTATAAGGTGATTGGAGAAATGGTTTATCAGAAATTCCTGAAGGGCGAGCCATATGGTGAAGACATTGTAGAGTTATGTCAGGAAATTATTCAGCTTCAGAGTGAAATTGCAGAATGTAAAGAAACAATTGCGAATAAAAGAGGTAAAAATATTTGCCCGGCCTGCGGAGCAAGTGCACCCCGTGAGGCTGATTTCTGTATGAAGTGCGGATCTGCGATTCCAAAACCGGAAGAGACAGAAGATGCAAAATTTGAGGATGCAGAAGACATTTTTGAAGAGGATTTTGCTGAGGAAGCTGATGAAGACAAGAGTGATGCTGCTGCTTCATCAGAAGAGCCTGAGGTGATGCCGGAAACAGAAAATGCCGGGATTACGGCTGAGGGTACGGAATTAAAAGAGGAGCAGGTATGATTTTTATCATCCTCTTATTGACTGTTTTTCTTGTGGATCTATTATTGAAGAAGTATGTGGAAGCAAAGGTAAAGAGCGGGGAAAGGCATCTGCTTGCCGGCGGGAAGATACTGGTGAGAAAGCTGCATAATGATGGTTTGGCTTTTGGAACGCTGTCGGAAAAACCGGAACTTATTGAACGGGGAACGGCAGGTCTTCTTGGAGTGTTGGCGGTTTACTTTGCATGGCTGCTCTGTCAGCCGGGAAAGAAAGTGAAAAAGACCGGAATCAGTATGGTGATCGGCGGCGGCCTTTGTAATTGGTTTGACCGTTTTCACCAGGGGTTTGTGACGGATTATCTCAGCATTCCATGTCGATGGAAAAAGCTGCAATCTATCGTCTTTAATCTTTCTGACATCTGTATCTTTGTGGGAAGCTTCCTGTATTTTGTGGGAAGTATTTTCGGTAAAGCAGGAAAGACGGAGGGCAAACGTTGAATAAAGAGAATCATGGAATCGTAGTAGCTGCAAAAGGTCTGGTGATAGGAGCCACGATGCTGGTTCCGGGAATATCCGGAGGATCTATGGCCATGGTTTTGGGAATTTATGACCGTCTGATTCAGGCGGTCAGTTCCTTTTTTAAGGATAAAAAGGGGAATTTGTTGTTTCTTGTTGAGTTTACGGCAGCCGCACTGCTGGGAATGTTTCTGTTGGCAAAGCCGTTGGAAATGTTGATGGGGAACTGTGAGAAACCTATGATGTATTTCTTTATCGGAGTGGTACTTGGCGGTTGTCCGATTATCTTCAGAGAAGCCGGAGTTGATTCCTTTTGCTGGAAAGCAGTTGGATATCTTGTACTTGGAGCGGTAATTGTGACCAGTCTTCGTTATCTTCCGGAGAATATGCTGGAGATGACATCTGGAGGTGCGGCAGGATTTTTGACTCAGATTGCAGGAGGTGTGGTGATTTCAATAGCCTTGCTTCTGCCTGGAATCAGTGTTACTTATATGCTCCTGGTTCTGGGAATGTATCGTAGGGTTCTGGAGGCAATTGGAAGTTTGAATCTTGGATATTTATTTCCTCTCGCTTTAGGACTTCTGATGGGTATCCTGCTACTGACGAAAAGTCTTGAGATTGCCATGAAGCGTTTCCCGCAGGCAACCTATATGATGATTCTGGGGTTTGTGCTTGGATCGGTTGGGCAGGTGCTTCCCGGAATTCCCCAGGGATATGAAATACTTACAGCATTTGCAGCGCTTGTACTGGGGTTTCTGCTTGTCTATAAGATCGGGTGAGTTTTCTGCATGAATGTGCATAAACAGTGCTTTTTGCAGGAGATAAGGAATTGTAGAGAAATAGGCAAGTAAAGATGCATGAGTTTTTTCCTACAGTTCCTAACTACGATTTGAATAAAAAATACAAAAAAGTGTTGACATTTGTTCTGGAATTTAGTAGAATAGTTTCTGCAAGTGAGAAACACTTGAAAAGAGAAATGCAGGGATGGCGGAATTGGCAGACGCGCAGGCTTCAGGTGCCTGTGGTAGCAATATCGTGAGGGTTCAAGTCCCTTTCCCTGCACGTATGGGATCATCGTAGATACGGTGGTCCTTTTTTGTTTCGTAAAAGTGCATAAAAAATATGGCTGCCGAAAGAATATTTTGACGATGAAAAAGGTTGAAATGCGTCGGGAAGTGTGGTAAACTCTTTAAGATTAAAGGAGACCAAATTCTCTTTTTTTTTGCGCAAAGGCAGATGAGCGGTATTTTTTTCAGAAAAGAGTTTGGGACACGAAACTCTTTGGCGTAAAATCAAATGCGGGAAAAAATAGAAGGTACCGTTTTTATGAAAGAAAGGAACAAGGTGGAATGATGAAAGCTTTTCTAATTCTAGAAGATGGACACGTATTCACGGGAACAAGTATTGGTTCTAAAAAAGAAATTATCAGCGAAATCGTATTTAATACTTCTATGACAGGATATCTTGAAGTATTGACGGATCCATCCTACGCCGGTCAGACTGTCTGTATGACATATCCGCTGATTGGTAACTATGGTATTTGTTATGAAGATCAGGAATCTTTAAGACCGTGGCCGGATGGATATATTGTAAGAGAATTGTCCAGAATCCCCAGCAACTTCCGTTGTCAGGACACTATTCAGAACTTTCTGAAACGTTTCGATATCCCTGGAATCGCAGGAATTGATACACGTGCATTGACCAGAATCCTTCGTGAGAAAGGTACGATGAACGGTATGATCACAACCAATGAAAACTATAATCTTGATGAAATCATTCCCCAGTTAAAAGCATATAGAACAGGAAAAGTTGTTGAAAAAGTTACCTGTTCCGAGAAAAAAGTATTAAAAGGCAAGGGATATAAAGTAGCCCTTATGGATTTTGGCGCAAAAAGTAATATCGCCCGTTCTCTGAATGAAAGAGGCTGTGAGGTTACGATTTATCCGGCACTGACCAGCGCCGAGGAGATTCTGGAAACGAATCCGGACGGAATTATGTTGTCTAATGGACCGGGAGATCCGAAGGAATGCGCATCAATCATCAAAGAAATTAAGAAATTATATGATTCAGAGGTACCGATTTTTGCTATTTGTCTGGGACATCAGTTGATGGCGCTGGCAACCGGTGCGGATACCAAAAAGATGAAATACGGTCATCGCGGCGGGAATCATCCGGTTAAGGATTTAGAGACAGGGCGCGTTTATATTTCTTCACAGAATCATGGATATGTGGTGGATACGGAAGCTCTGGATCCGAAAGTTGCGGAGCCGGCATTTGTGAATGTGAATGATGGAACTAATGAGGGATTGAAGTATATCGGTAAGAATATCTTTACGGTGCAGTTCCATCCGGAAGCATGCCCGGGTCCTCAGGATTCCGGATACTTATTTGACAGATTTATCAGTATGATGGGAGGGAATAAATAATGCCGAAGAATCCAGAAATCAAAAAAGTATTAGTGATTGGTTCGGGACCAATCATCATCGGTCAGGCTGCTGAATTTGATTATGCGGGTACACAGGCCTGCCGTTCTCTGAAAGAAGAAGGGATTGAGGTTGTATTGCTGAATTCCAATCCTGCAACCATCATGACAGATAAGGATATTGCGGACCGCGTTTATATCGAACCGCTGACCGTAGAGGTTGTAGAACAGTTGATTCTGAAAGAAAAACCAGACAGCGTACTTCCAACTCTGGGCGGTCAGGCAGGATTGAATCTGGCGATGGAACTGGATGAAAAGGGATTTCTGAAGAAACACAATGTTCGTCTGATCGGTACTACTTCCCAGACTATCAAAAAGGCGGAAGACCGTCAGGAATTTAAAGATACGATGGAAAAAATCGGGGAGCCGGTTGCAGCATCTTTGGTGGTTCATGATGTGGAGAGCGGTATTGCATTTACCAATAAGATTGGTTATCCGGTTGTTCTGCGTCCTGCCTATACCCTGGGGGGAAGCGGCGGCGGTATTGCCAACAATGAGGAAGAATTGATTGAGATCCTGTCCAATGGTCTTCGGCTTTCCCGTGTGGGAGAGGTTCTGGTAGAACGTTGTATCGCCGGATGGAAGGAAATTGAATATGAGGTTATGCGCGACGGTGCAGGAAACTGTATTACGGTATGTAATATGGAGAATATCGACCCGGTAGGTGTGCATACCGGAGACAGTATCGTAGTTGCGCCAAGCCAGACTTTGGGGGACAAAGAATATCAGATGCTGCGTACATCTGCACTGAATATTATCACAGAGCTGGGAATTACCGGAGGGTGTAATGTGCAGTATGCTCTGCATCCGGAAAGTTTTGAATATTGCGTTATCGAAGTAAATCCCCGTGTAAGCCGTTCGTCGGCTCTGGCATCCAAGGCAACCGGTTATCCGATCGCCAAGGTTGCTGCGAAGATTGCACTGGGTTATACCCTGGATGAGATTCCGAATGCCATTACCGGAAAAACTTATGCAAGTTTTGAGCCGATGTTGGATTACTGTGTGGTGAAGATTCCAAGGCTTCCATTTGATAAGTTTATCAGTGCGAAACGTACATTGACCACACAGATGAAAGCGACCGGAGAAGTTATGAGTATCTGTAATAACTTTGAAGGTGCATTGATGAAAGCAATCCGTTCGTTGGAACAGCATGTAGATTCTCTGATGTCCTATGACTTTACCGGATTGTCAGAGGAAGAATTGATGGAAGAACTGCATATCGTAGATGATATGCGGATCTGGAGAATTGCCGAGGCAATCAGACGGGGTATTTCTTATGAAGAGCTGCATACGATCACCAAGATTGATTTCTGGTTTATTGACAAGATCGCGATACTTGTGGAGATGGAGCAGGCACTGAAAACCAAAGAGTTGACAGAGGAACTTCTCCGTGAGGCAAAACGTCTGGAATTCCCGGACTACCTGATTGGAACATTAAGCGGTAAGACGGAAGAGGAAGTAAAGGCACTGCGTAAACAGTATGATATCACTGCAGCTTATAAAATGGTTGATACTTGTGCAGCAGAATTTGCGGCAACCACACCGTATTATTATTCCGTGTACGGCGGTGAAAATGAAGCAGTACAGACCAGTGACAAGAAGAAGGTACTGGTTCTTGGGTCCGGTCCGATCCGTATCGGACAGGGAATTGAGTTTGATTTCTGTTCCGTACACTGTACCTGGGCATTCGCAAAGGAAGGGTATGAGACAATCATCATTAATAACAATCCGGAAACGGTAAGTACAGACTTTGATATTGCAGATAAATTGTATTTTGAGCCGCTGACACCGGAGGATGTGGAAAATGTGGTAAATATTGAGCATCCGGACGGTGCAGTCGTACAGTTCGGCGGACAAACGGCCATCAAACTGACGGAAGCGCTGATTAAGATGGGCGTCAAAATTCTCGGAACATCTGCTGAGAATGTGGATGCTGCAGAGGACAGGGAGTTGTTTGACGGGATTCTGGAAGAGTGCCAGATTCCCAGACCGGCAGGTCATACTGTATTCACGGCAGAAGAAGCAAAGAAAGCGGCCAATGAACTGGGATATCCGGTTCTCGTGCGTCCCTCCTATGTTCTTGGCGGACAGGGGATGCAGATTGCAATCAACGATGAAGATGTGGAGCAGTATATCGGCGTGATTAACCGGATTGCCCAGGAGCATCCGATTCTTGTGGATAAATATCTTCAGGGAAAAGAGATTGAGGTCGATGCGGTATGCGATGGTGAGGATATCCTGATTCCTGGAATTATGGAGCACATTGAGCGGGCAGGTATTCACTCCGGAGACAGTATCTCTGTTTACCCGGCTCAGAGTATCAGTCAGAATGCAAAGGATACCATCGAAGAGTATACAAGACGTCTGGCACGTTCTCTGCATGTGATTGGTATGATTAATATTCAGTTTATTGTATGTGGAGAGGATGTTTATGTCATTGAGGTAAATCCACGTTCTTCCCGTACGGTACCGTATATCAGCAAAGTGACCGGAATTCCGATTGTGCCGCTGGCTACCAAAGTTATTTTGGGCTACAAGATTAAGGATATGGGTTATGAGCCGGGACTGCAGCCAGAAGCAAAGCATTTTGCTGTTAAGATGCCGGTATTTTCCTTTGAGAAAATCCGCGGTGCAGATATCAGTCTCGGACCGGAGATGAAGTCAACCGGTGAGTGTCTCGGTATTGCGGAGACTTTTAACGAAGCGCTTTACAAAGCCTTTCTGGGGGCCGGAATCAATCTGCCGAAACATAAGAACATGATTATGACCGTAAAAGATGCAGATAAGCAGGAACTTGTTCCGATTGCAAAACGTTTCGAGAATCTGGGTTACAAGATTTATGCGACAAGAAGAACAGCGAAAGTCCTGAAGGAAAACGGCGTCAATGCAATTCGTACCAATAAGATCGAACAACCGTCACCGAACCTGATGGATCTGATTCTCGGTCATAAAATTGATTTGGTTATCGATACGCCGGAACAGGGCGTGGAGCATGCGAAGGATGGATTTGTGATTCGCCGGAATGCTATTGAGACAGGTGTTAATGTTCTGACTTCTCTGGATACAGCAGCAGCCCTGGTAACCAGTCTTGAAAATACAGACGTCAAAAAGTTGACTTTGATTGATATTGCAACAATTGACAAACGTTGATATAACAAAAGGGTAAACTTTAACAGTCAGGAAAAAGCAGGCATTGCAGCTTCGAGGCAAAAGCCTGTTTTTTCTGTCCTGACTTTTATGTAAACGGACATGTATGCTGAATGCAGACGTCACCATATATGAAAAATATTGGTTTTCATCATTATTTCTTTGTTATATAATAATAATAAGATATCAGTGTCAAAAGGTTATGCGTTTCGTGCCTGTATGAAAAAGCATGACTTTGGGATCCGTGTATCATAGGGGCTAAATACCTTTTGCCCCCAACATCATAATAAGGAAATGAAAAAGAGAGGTTAAAAAATGAATCTATTAGAATGGTTAAAAGTAATCCTCCTTGGAATTGTAGAGGGGATTACCGAATGGCTGCCGATCAGCAGTACCGGACATTTGATTCTGGTGAATGAGTTTGTAAAGCTGCAGCAAAGTGATGCTTTTATGGAGATGTTTAATGTGGTGATCCAGCTTGGAGCGATTCTGGCAGTCGTGGTGCTCTATTTCCAGAAATTGTGGCCTTTCCATACCAGAAAATGTGCACCGGAAAAGCCGGTTTTTGCAAATGCCAGCGCCAATGGAGCTATTGCCTGGTGTCAGAGGTTTATGACAAATTATTTCCAAATGGATAAAATTGTGCTCTGGATTAAGATTGTAGTATCCTGTGTACCTGCGATGCTGATTGGTCTGCCCCTTGACGACTGGATGGAAGAACATCTCCATAATTACTTTGTGGTGGCTTTGATGTTGATTGTCTACGGTGTTCTTTTCATTATTATCGAAAACTATAATAAGAAGAGAAAACCTACGATCTGCAGTCTGAAAGAAATTACATTTCAAGATGCCTTGATTATCGGAATTTTCCAGGTTCTGTCTCTGATTCCGGGAACCTCCCGGTCCGGTGCGACCATTATCGGCGGAATTCTGATTGGGGCTTCCAGAGAACTGGCGGCGGAATATACGTTTTTTCTGGCAATTCCTGTAATGTTTGGGGCAAGTTTTATCAAATTGCTGAAATTTGGTCTGAGTTTCACTGCTGTCGAGGTCTCCGTATTGCTCATTGGTATGGTTGTAGCGTTTGTGGTATCAATTCTTGCAATTAAGTTTTTGATGGGATACATAAAGAAACATGACTTTAAAGTATTTGGTTGGTATCGAATCATTCTGGGTGTTCTGGTTCTTTTGTATTTTGGAATGAAGGGCGCCCCGGTATAATTGGAAAAGGGAGAAGGATGAAATGAAGGAAACAGTAGCAACAATTCCGTTGATGGATGCTTTTCATGCGAAGGATGAGTGCCCGTTTTGTTTTTTGGAACGGGAGGCGGAGCAACATGCCATTTCTTTTATACTTGGTTCTGCATATATGGAGGATGATATACGGGAGAAAACGGACGAAGCAGGATTCTGTCGTCATCATTATAAGATGATGTACGATTATGGAAACCGTCTGGGCAGTGCTTTGATCTTAAGTACCCATCTGAAGAAATTGAATCAGGAAATGACGAAACAGATGAAGGAGTTCAAAGCGGGAAAATCTTCGTTTACTGCACGTATGAAAAAGACGAATCTGAACCGGAATGCACCTGAGACTTCCATCGGTGCATGGGTGGATGCGAAGGAACAGACTTGTTATGTCTGTGATCATTTTCAAAACAATTATCAGAGATATCTGGATACATTTTTTGAGTTATATAAGAAGAATCCGGAATTCAGGGAGATGTTCGAGAACAGCAAGGGGTTTTGTCTGCCTCATTTTCGGGATCTGGTAGAAATCGGTGAGAAAAAACTGAATGACAGGCAAAAGGAAGAATTTTTTCCGAAATTATTCGACTTGATGCAGAAAAACATGAAACGATTGGAAGAAGAAGTTACCTGGTTTGTGGATAAGAATGATTATCGGAATAAAGATGCGGATTGGGGCAATTCCCGGGACAGTATCCAACGTGCAATGCAGAAAGCGGCAAGCGGATATCCGGCAGATCCCGTTTTTAAGATGAATCCGTAAACGGACATATCTGCTGACGCGGACATCACCATGCATGAAAGTCGATTGCTCCGCACTTTGTGCTCCCGCAATCGCCGCCGATATTCGTAATCCGGGCTCTCGCCCTCCTTACTCATACCGGCTTGCCCGTCCAATATCCATGTCCCTGTGCGTGCAAGCATGCGCTCCGCATGGCCGCTGTCCGGGACTTTCATAGTAAACGGACATGTCTGCTGACGCAGACATCACCATTCATGAAAGTCGATTGCTCCGCACTTTGTGCTCCCGCAATCGCCGCCAGTATTCGTAATTCGGGCTGTCGCCCTGCTTCCTCATACTGGCTTGCCCGTCCAATGTCCACGACTCGCTGCATGCAAGCATGCGCTCCTCATGGCCGCTGTCCGGGACTTTCATGGTAAATGAGACGGGAAAATGTCGAAAAACATAAAAATATTGTAAAAAATTAAGAAAATAGCGGTAGAATTTATAAATTGTACTTGTCAAATGTGTATAATTGCGTTTATAATAGCTGTATTGAGTTGTGCATAAATTACAGAGTGTACAGGAGGAGAGAATCATGGCAAAAAAGCGTAATATCATCGTAGGACAGTCTGGCGGGCCAACATCTGTCATCAATTCATCACTTGCAGGAGTATATAAGAATGCCATAGAGCGTGGATTTCATAAAGTATATGGTATGCTGCACGGTATTCAGGGATTGCTGGATGAGCAGTATGTGGATTTGTCTACACAGATACACAGTGAACTGGACATAGAGCTTCTGAAGCGGACCCCATCCGCATTCTTAGGTTCCTGCCGTTTTAAACTGCCGGAGATTCACGAGAACCGGGAAATCTTTGAGAAGATTTTCGAGATTCTGAATCGATTGGAGATTGACTCCTTTATCTATATCGGAGGAAATGATTCCATGGATACGATTAAAAAGTTATCCGATTATGGAATTATCACCGGACAGCCTCAGAAATTTCTGGGTGTACCAAAGACGATTGACAATGACCTTGCACTGACTGATCATACACCTGGTTTCGGAAGCGCTGCGAAATATATCGGGGCATCCACAAAAGAGATTATACGTGATGCGCTGGGTCTGACTTATCATAAGCCTATGATTACCGTTATTGAGGTTATGGGAAGAAATGCCGGATGGCTGACCGGGGCAACTGCTCTGGCAAAGACGGAAGAGTGTGAGGGACCGGATCTGATTTACCTTCCGGAGGCACCATTTGATCTGGATAAGTGTCTGAAAAAAGTACAGGCATTATTGAAAAAGAAGGATTCCATCGTGATTGCAGTTTCTGAGGGAATTCATCTGGCAGACGGACGTTATGTATGTGAATTGTCCGGCGGTGCCGATTATGTGGATGCATTCGGTCACAAGCAGCTGCAGGGTACGGCGGCATATCTTGCAAGCTTCTTTGCAGCAGAGATCGGATGCAAGACAAGAAGCGTTGAGTTTTCTACTCTGCAGAGGAGTGCATCGCATATGGCTTCCCGTGTGGATATTGATGAAGCATTTATGGTGGGTGGTGCAGCCGTAAAAGCAGCAGATGAAGGAGATACGGGCAAGATGGTTGTGATCGACCGTATTTCTGATGATCCATACATGAGTTCTGCGGGAATTTACGATGTACATCGAATTGCCAATGAAGAGAAACTGGTGCCGAGAGACTGGATGAACCGGGAAGCGGACTATGTGACGAAAGATTTCATTGATTATGTAAAACCACTGATTCAGGGAGATTACCAGCCGATTATGGTAAATGGTCTGCCGCGTCATCTGGTATTGGATTTGAAGAAAAAGAGATAATATGATACCAGGGTCAAAAGGTTATGTGTTTTATGCTTGCATGAAATGCGGAGCAATCCGTGTATCATAGGAGTTAAATGAATAAGAGGAAAGGATCACCTGTGTCTGGCAGCAGGGATCCTTTTTTTCTTATATATCATACTTTAATGATTTCAAACATGCTTTAGAAAACAATGGAAAAGAAAGAAAATTTGTGCATAAAATCCACTTGACTATGATTGATGATATGTTACAATAGAGGTGTGTGGCTTTTTGACTATACACAAATACATATAGAAGTATGCTCTGGATAAGATCTGGAAATACTTTACTATAGAATCTAAATCACATTTTAGGAGGAATGACCAAATGGCAAAATGGGTCTACATGTTTACAGAAGGTAACGCAACCATGAGAAACCTTCTTGGTGGAAAAGGTGCTAACCTTGCTGAGATGACAAACTTGGGACTGCCAGTACCGCAGGGATTCACAATTACAACAGAGGCTTGTACACAGTACTATGAAGATGGAAGAAAAATCAACGATGAGATTATGGCTCAGATTATGGATGCCATCGAAAAGATGGAAGCCGTAACAGGAAAGAAATTCGGAGATCTTGAGAATCCGCTTCTTGTTTCCGTTCGTTCCGGAGCAAGAGCTTCCATGCCGGGTATGATGGATACAATTCTGAACCTTGGTCTTAATGAGGAAGTAGTAGAAGTAGTTGCTAAGAAAACAGGAAATGAGAGATGGGCTCGTGACTGCTACAGAAGATTTATCCAGATGTATTCTGACGTAGTTATGGAAGTTGGTAAAAAATATTTTGAAGAGCTGATCGATAAGATGAAAGCTGAAAGAGGCGTTACACAGGACGTTGATCTTACAGCTGAAGATCTGAAAGAACTGGCTGACCAGTTCAAAGCTGAATATAAAGAGAAAATCGGCGCAGACTTCCCGGATGATCCGAAGGAGCAGCTGATGGGTGCAATCAAAGCTGTATTCCGTTCCTGGGATAACCCGCGTGCAAACGTATACCGTCGTGACAACGATATTCCGTATTCCTGGGGTACTGCTGTAAACGTACAGGAGATGGCATTCGGTAACTGGTCTGATGAGTCTGGTACAGGTGTTGCATTTACACGTGATCCTGCTACAGGTGAGAAAAAACTTATGGGTGAGTTCCTGATGAACGCTCAGGGTGAGGACGTTGTTGCTGGTGTTCGTACACCACAGCCGATTTCTGCACTTGCAGATGTTATGCCGGAGGTATTCGAGCAGTTTACAAAAGTTTGCGAAACTCTGGAAAATCACTATAGAGATATGCAGGATATGGAGTTTACTATCCAGGATAGAAAACTGTTCATGCTGCAGACACGTAATGGTAAGAGAACCGCTCAGGCTGCTCTGAAGATTGCTTGTGACCTTGTTGATGAAGGCATGAGAACAGAGGAAGAGGCAGTAGCTATGATCGATCCTCGTAACCTTGATACACTGCTTCATCCGCAGTTCGATGCAGCTGCATTGAAAGCTGCTACTCCTGTAGGAAAAGGTCTTGGCGCTTCACCAGGAGCTGCTTGCGGTAAAGTGGTATTTACAGCAGATGATGCTGTAGAATGGGCAGCAAAAGGAGAGAAAGTTGTTCTTGTTCGTCTTGAGACATCACCGGAAGATATCACAGGTATGAAATCTGCGCAGGGTATCCTGACAGTTCGTGGTGGTATGACTTCTCATGCAGCCGTTGTTGCTCGTGGTATGGGTACCTGCTGTGTATCCGGATGCGGCGACATCGCTATGGATGAAGAAAATAAGAAATTTACATTGGCTGGTAAAGAGTATCATGAAGGAGATTCCATCTCTATTGATGGTACAACCGGTAATATCTATGACGGTATCATCCCGACTGTAGATGCAACCATCGCTGGTGAGTTCGGAAGAATCATGGCTTGGGCTGACAAATACAGAACAATGAAAGTTCGTACAAATGCAGATACTCCTGCAGATGCTAAGAAAGCACGTGAGCTGGGTGCAGAAGGTATCGGACTTTGCCGTACAGAGCATATGTTCTTCGAAGGCGACAGAATTGACGCGTTCCGTGAGATGATCTGCTCCGATACAGTTGAAGAAAGAGAAGTTGCTCTTGAGAAGATTCTTCCATATCAGCAGGGAGACTTCGAAGCACTGTATGAGGCACTGGAAGGAAATCCAGTAACCATCCGTTTCCTGGATCCGCCGCTTCATGAGTTCGTTCCGACAGAGGAAGAAGACATCAAGAAACTTGCTGATGCTCAGGGCAAGACTGTTGAGCAGATCAAGACAATCATTGATTCTCTGCATGAGTTCAACCCAATGATGGGACATCGTGGATGCCGTCTGGCTGTAACTTATCCGGAAATCGCTAAGATGCAGACAAAAGCTGTTATCCGCGCTGCTATCAACGTAAAGAAAGCTCATCCGGATTGGAATATCTGCCCGGAAATCATGATTCCGTTGGTTGGAGATATCAAAGAGCTGAAATACGTGAAGAAATTCGTTGTTGAAACTGCTGACGCTGAGATCGCTGCAGCAGGCGTTGATCTGAAATATCAGGTAGGTACTATGATCGAGATCCCGAGAGCTGCTCTGACAGCTGATGAGATTGCAAAAGAGGCTGACTTCTTCTGCTTCGGTACAAACGACCTCACACAGATGGCATTCGGATTCTCTCGTGATGATGCTGGTAAGTTCTTGGATGCATACTATGACGCTAAGATCTTCGAGAACGATCCATTTGCAAAACTTGACCAGAGTGGTGTTGGTAAGCTGATGGATATGGCACTTACATTAGGAAAACCGGTTAATCCGAACCTGCATGTAGGTATCTGTGGAGAGCACGGTGGAGATCCAAGTTCTGTAGAATTCTGCAACAAGCTGGGTCTGGATTATGTATCCTGCTCACCGTTCCGTGTGCCGATCGCAAGACTGGCAGCAGCACAGGCAGCAATCGCTTCTAAATAATAGATATTTTATACGGGATCACTTTTAAAAGAGTGATCCCGGTTTTTAAACAGGAACATGGGATGTATTTGAATATTATTTAGGATGGAATAATTTGATAAATAGGAACATTTGATGTGAACTTAGAATCTCTCTCTATAAAGTGATGGTATAGTGTAGTTGCGAAATCATATTGCTATAGGAAGTAATCGAAGGAGGAAACGCCAGAATGAAAAATTATTACAGTACGATTGACGATGTTGTACTTACATTTTCAGATATTGAAGAAGATCGGGATGGCTTTGACTTTATTACTTTCCGTTTTGAACGTCCTAATGATAATGGTTTTGATTTTGCTGAAGGAAGGTTACCAGAAAATCAGGTGTATAAATCTTATGGTTTTTCAGAAGATGAATTATTGCAGATGCAAGAATATTTAAAAAATAATAGTTTTTTAATTTGGGAGATTGCAAGAGAAAGAGGTGAGAAGCAAGGTGCCTAAGGCCTTACTTGATTTTTTGGGATATACATTTTATTTTTATTCGAATGAGAATGGAGAGCCCGTTCATATTCATGTATCCAAAGGAAAACCATCTGATCATTCTACAAAGTTCTGGATAAAAAGAGATGGTGTTGTATTGGAACATAACAGGGGAAATATTCCGAAAAGTGATTTAAAGAAAATTCAAAAATATATTTGTGCTAACAAAGCAGTCATTGTTAATCGGTGGTATGAATATTTTGGATTTTAATTTTCCAGATGTGGCATAATATTCTATCATATAATGCATAAGTTGGATGAGATAAGTAGTATATTTTTTATAAGTTGACAGTGAAGAGGCCAGAATTTTTTCTGGCTTTTTTGATGTTATTTTAAGAAAAATTTAGCTTCCTATCTGGCTAATCATTGTCCTCATTGTCAGATGATACAAGGCGACTTTTATCTATTTGGAGAAGTTGCTTCCCCTTTTTGGTGACAGAAAGACGGGCAAAAAATTTAAAATTATATAAAGTGCCTTTGCTATATGATATTATTGTGGATCCTGAGGTTAGTTGGAGTTCCGGAGATTGGATGCTTAAAGAATATTCAAATATAGTTGATTTTAGTTTTAATCGTTAATACATTCTGTATGTGATTTTAAAATTATATCGAAATGAAAGGTATATTTCTGTTATCTGTGCTTGTTAATTATGAAAAAATTACAGATAAAGAAGTGAAATATCAATTTATTTGTAGAAATTTGCGAAATGTAATATGAATGTAAGGTTGCTATGGTATAATATGTCTAAAATTATGATGTCAGGGTCAAAAGGTAATTTTTCCCTGACATCAGGTGATTCATTTAAAATAAAGAAAATATGTTCAGACAGAAGAAGTGAGTTTATCATGGAATAAAATTTTATGGATAGTAAGAAAGGGGAGACAGTTTGAAAGTCATACAGATTCGAATGAAGATTTTTCTCTTAAAGGACCTTGGACTTGATCAGGCTCAGAGACAGGTTGTTTTATTTTTGGATAAGACTCTGGGACAAAGTGAATGTATGAGGAATTTCCACGAGGAAAACTGTTTTAAAAATTATTGCGTGGACTATCCTTATCCGCATGAAGCGGATAAGATATATAAAAAGGATAAAATTTATACGATAACAATCCGTACCTTAAATCTGGAATTAGCAAAATTCTTTACGGAAACGGGAGTAAATGTTTATACAGATTACATAAAGGCTTTGAATGCAGAAGTACGGGTTATTCCGCAAAAGTATATTGATACAATTTATACGCTGACACCTGCAATTCTGAAGTGTGAGACCGGATATTGGCGTGATGAGATGACGATTGCGGATTTTGAGAATCGGCTGAAATCTAATCTGATCAAGAAGTGGGGACAGTACCAAAATGAGCAGATGGACGAGGATTTTCAATTTCATACGAGAATTGAATTTTTGAATAAATGTCCGGTTTCTGTTGCCTATAAAGGAGTCCGATTGCTTGGCGATAAGATTTGTCTGCATATAGCGGATAATAAGCGTGCGCAGGAATTGGCATATATGAGTCTGGGCACAGGAGTCTGTGAGATGAATTCCAGGGGATTTGGATTTGTGAATTATCGTTGGTTGTAGAGGGGGTGAGCGTTTGTTAGCAGAATGTCTGCAAGTGTTTCGAAAAGAATTGGAGCATTATGGAGAACGCATGATTTTGGATGGGTATATACCTGCTGATGGTACCTATCTTCTTGTGGATTCAGGGGGGAAGATTGCTGCAGTTATGGATATACGGATGGATAAGAAGACGCGGCAGATTGATAAAAGCAATTCCAGATACAGGGATTTTTGTTATTACGATTATCATAGCCAGTTGATTTCTATGAATAAACCGCAGGATTCCACCAAAATTATTCATTCCAACAATTATCTATCCTTTTGGGTAAAAAAGGATAGTTTGAAAAACGGGAAGCTGACGGAAAAAATCATAGAACAATTTTACGAACTGCTGTCACATCCGGAAATGAAATATGATAAAAAATCGAAAGAAAGCAAAGCGATCTATCAGAATGTGAAAGAAGCGCTGGGGGAAGTAGATCAGGAAAAACTCAAGCGCTGTCACCAGTGGATTTTGGATCATATATGGGAGTTAGAAAGTATCGTACCGGGTATCGATCTGGACCGGAAGGATTATCTGAAAATATTTTTTGAGGATGATTATGAACTGTATGAAAAGGAAGCAAACCGCTACTTACTTCCCAATATTTACAACAGTAATGATTATAATGTTGAGGTTCAGGGGGAAACGCTGGGACTGCCCAATGATAATCTGGGTATGAATGCGAAAAAACCGTATTTGGCGATGAAGACCAGAAAGTGTGCCGCACCATATTTGCTGAATAGTGAGCAGGTTTTATTGCAAAAGCAGTTTTTTGATTATCTGATGAATCAGGTTGCTGTCGGGAAAAATAATTTATACGTTGATATGGAAAGGCAGTGTTTTTTTCCATGTACCAATACGGAGTATCCGAAAGGAACCTTCAGAGGTATTTATCTTCGGTTAGAAAAGGGAATGGAAGTAGAGATTCACAGCCAGGATGTAATTCCTTATTACAATAACCGATTAAAAGAGCCGTTTGTGTTCGAAAATCACCTGAAGTTGGAGCATGAAAAACATCCGGATTATCAATATGCTTATACGAAGTATCATCATTACTCAGAGATAGAGCAGTTGATTGATGAAATTTTCTTTTCTAAGGAATTAGTCAATCTGTATCATACGGAAATTGATAATATCAGGATTAAGGATGGCATTTTGAAACAAAATCTGTTGGTTTCAAGGGAATGTCTGTTTGACTGGCTGCACAAGGGAATTGATCGTTATGTATATACTACGATTAATAAGTGTTCGTTGGAACTGATCAAAGGCTCATTGATGAATGGGTATCATGAGAAAGCTGCGCGGCAGTTAAATCTGCGTTGGTCCCTGCAGCGGTATTTGAAGAAAGGGGGAAGGGATATGCCTTCAGTATTTTCAGCGGTAAGGAATACATTGAGAGAAAAAATCAGAGCAAAAGATACGATGGAAATTGAATCGGCGGATGAATATTATTTTGCAGTAGGGCAGTTGGCTGCATACTTTATATCATTGAATAAAAGCGGAAAAAAGATGCAGTCTTTGATTAATCCGTTTTTAAATGCCAAGACGAATAAGGGAATTAGAGAGCGGATCAAGCAGTACTATGTGAAATATAATTATATGATGGGTGAAGGAAACCGAAAAATCAAAAATCTGATTGCAATGGTAGAAGGGTATGAGCCGGATGAACCTGTGAATCAGGAGATGATTATTACCGGATATACCTGCAGTAATTTGATTTATGAAAAGGAGGAGAAGGAACGTGGATAAGAGAGTATATGGTGTGATTGGGATATCGTCGATTATGGCGAACTGGAATGCTGATTTTACAGGTTATCCGAAAACAATTTCGGACGGAACAGTCTTTGGCAGTGATAAAGCGCTCAAATATCCGATGAAAAAGATGTGGGATAATGAGGGAAAGAAAGTTCTGTACATAAAGTCCATGCGCTTTTCGGAGAAAAAAGGAGAAATTTCGTTGGTTCCACGTTCCTTGAAGGAGCGGTATGAGCAGCTTTTCCAGGTGGAAGATCTGAAAAAATGCAAGGATGCAAAAGTGGTTCTGGCAAATCTGATGAAGGCAGTGGATGTAAAGAACTTTGGTGCAACATTTGCTGAGGCTGGAAATAATATCTCAATCACCGGAGCAGTTCAGATTGGTCAGGGATTTAACAAATATGCGGATACCAATGCGGAGGAACAGCAGATTTTGTCTCCGTTCCGTGATGCTTCGAAAGACGGAAAAGAAGATTCTGAGGAAGCGAAAAACTCAACACTGGGGACAAAAATTGTGAGTAATGAGGCCCATTATTTTTATCCTTTTGTCATAAATCCGATGGCATATAAGGAATTGGTTGAACTGGGGGTGACAGAAGGATACACCCAGGAGGATTATGAAACTTTCAAACGGACAGCCCTTGTGTCGGCTACATCCTTTGCAACCAATGCCAAAGAGGGGTGTGAAAATGAATTTGCATTATTTGTTGAGACAAATCCGGATACCTATCTTCCGAATCTGACGGAATACCTTACATTTGAGAAAAAGGAGGACAAGAATGAGATTTCTCTTTGCTGCGGTTCTCTGTTAAAGGAACTGGGAGATCAGATTCAACGTGTGGAAATCTATTATAATCCCCATACGACAGAGCTTATAACAGATATTGAAAAGGCGGATAAATTCCATATTCTTACGCAAAAAGAGGTGTAGCCGATGAAAGCGTTGCATGTTACTCTGAGCGGCAAAACCGCTTTCTTTAAAAAGCCTGAGGTGAATACGTTTTATTATTTTACGTATGGAAATATTCATAAGGTTGCTTTGCTTGGAATCTTTGGGGGAATTCTCGGTTATGGCGGTTACGCACAGATGAAAGCAGAAAAAAGAAAAAGCAAAGATCTGGAGGAAGGATATCCGGAATTCTATGAGAGATTGCAGAATTTAAAGGTATCCATTGTACCCAATGCAGAGAAAGGATTTATTCCGAAGAAAATCCAGACGTTTAATAATTCCGTGGGGTATGCATCCCAGGAACAGGGAGGAAATCTGATTGTAAAAGAACAGTGGCTGGAGAATCCGTCATGGGATATCTGGGTTCTTTTGGATTCGGAGGAGGCAGAAAAGTTAGCGGATGCCATACAGAATCATAAGTGTGTCTTTAGTCCCTATCTTGGAAAAAATGATCACTATGCAGATCTTAAAAATTCACAGATAGAGGAAATTGAGGAAGCATTTACGGCACAGGGAAGGGTGAGTTCTCTGATTCTGAAAGAGAAGGCTGTCATGGCAGAGATGGATGATGAGGACGATGATAACGGGGATTTTGATGTTACATTTAAGTATGAAGAAATGCTGCCCCTGCAATTGGATTCCTGGACCAACCAGTATCTGTTAAAAAGTTTTCTGTTTACAGACGGTTATTTATCCTGGGCAAATCAAAGCGTTTTTCAAAAGGATGGAAAATACCTGATGTTCTACTGAGAAAGTCCCGGCCAGCAGCCATGAACCGGAGTGTGCTTGCACACGAAGTGCGTAGCAATCGACTTTCATAAATGATGATGTCTGCGTCAGCAGCCATGTCCGTTTAACGAGAAAGTATAAAAGGGAGACTTAAAGCAGGAAGTTTTAGGTTTCCCTTTTTAAATAGGGGGATACAAAAGATGAGAGAAGAGTTTCGATTTGTTCCATTGGAACAGATAATCAAAAGTCCGGAGAAGTATTGGGCGCATGTACCGAAGGAAGGCAGTGAGATACGGAAACAGGAAACATTGCCGGAGCACACGATACGCTGTGAAAAGTATTTTCAGCAAATTGGGAAAGAAAAATGTTTACCGTTTATCATGGAAAAATTTCGGGATTATTATTTAGAGGGGGCAGGAGAGGATGCGGTAGGTTTATTTGAGGAGCTGTGGCAGAATGTTCCGGTTTTTCATGATGCAGGAAAGATCAATTGTTATTATCAAAGAGATGTATTGAAGAATATGGAAACCCCGGAAGACCGGAGTTTTATACCGGTAGGAAGTCACCATTCAGAGGTATCAGCATTGGTATATCTGGATTATTATGAAAAGAAAATAAAGAATATAAAAACAACAGAGGATAGGATGAAGCTTCGGACGCTTATGTTTTGCCACGCCTATATCATATCCAGACATCACAGTAAGCTTGTCTCGTTTTCCGATTTTATGGAAAATTATTTATATGGAAGATTGGGGAGAATGTATGAAGAATTTCCGGGAGAAAGGTATGCAGTTTATGAAGGGGAATTTGGATTAGATGAGCCGAAACGGGAAAAGAGATATCGATGGATAGAAAAGCGTTTGGAATCCCAGAGTAAAAAGGAAAGCATTTGGTTTTATTTGTATACGAAGCTGTTGTATTCGGTCTTGGTGGCCAGCGATTATTATGCGGCTGCGGAATATATGAGTGGGATAGAAGTTCAGGAGCATGGTTCTGTAAATGAGATCGAGGAGTTTCGGAAGGCATTCGAGGAAACAGAAGTTTCCAGGAAAATCCGGGAATATGAAAGAAGGAGCTATCCCAAAAGTGCCGAAGAATTGTTGGAAAGTAAGGAGATTAATGATTTAAGAAGTGAGATTTTCCTGGAGGCAGAACAAGCGTTGAAGAGCAATTGGGAAGATTATATTTTCTTTTTGGAGGCCCCGACCGGAAGCGGAAAAAGCAATACTTCCATGAATCTCAGCTTTCGGCTGATCGAAGGGAATCCTTCCTTAAAGAAAATATACTATGTCTATCCTTTCAATACGTTGGTAGAACAAAATCTTGAGAGTTTGTCAAAGGTATTTGAAAACAAGAAAGCATTGATGGAACAGGTTGCAGTCATCAATTCAATTACTCCCATTAAGCGGAAAACGCACAAAGCGGAGGAAATGGAGGAAGAAGAGAGAATTTATGAGGAAGCGTTGCTTGACAGGCAGTTTTTGAATGATCCGGTGATACTGACAACACATGTGAGTTTATTTGATACGATGTTCGGGAAAACAAAAGAATCGGCTTTTGGATTTCACCAGTTGGTTGGAAGTGTGATTGTATTGGATGAGATTCAAAGTTATAAGAATATTATCTGGGGCGAGATTATTACATTTCTAAAGGAGATGGCGGAACTTCTGAATATGAAAGTTTTGATTATGTCGGCAACACTGCCGAATTTGGGACTGCTGACCGACAGTGCCGAAGGTATTTGCTATCTTTTGAAGGAACGGGAGCGGTATTTCGGTCATCCCTGTTTTAAAAATCGGGTGGAGGTGAGTTATGAATTATTACAAAAAGAGTTTTCGACAGAGATACTACGCGACCATGTGAAAACAAGCATCCTCAAATATAAGAAAATTCTGGTTGAATTTATTACGAAAGCAAGTGCATCGGATTTCTTTCATATGCTGCAAAAGGAATCGTTGGATGCGGAGATACTCTATATGTCAGGAGATGACAGTATTGTGGAACGAAAGAAGATGTTAGACCAGATAAAACATATGGGAGAACGTCCGATCATTCTTGTAGCTACGCAGGTGATAGAGGCAGGCGTTGATATCGATATGGATGTCGGATATAAGAATGTGGCGAAATTTGACAGTGAAGAGCAATTTATGGGAAGAATCAATCGTTCCTGCAGAAGATTTGGAAAGGTTTACTTTTTCCTGTTGGATGATCCGAAGAGAGTTTATGGAGAAGATATCCGATTAAATCAGGAATTCACTCTGAGGAATGAAGAACTGAGGGAGATTTTGCGCAGTAAAGAATTTGAAAAATATTATGGACGGGTTTTGGAGATTTTAAAAAGTAATTATATTGAAATTACAGGGAAAGAAGGTCTGGAAGGCTTTTTTGAACAGGCTGTTGGAAGGCTTGCATTTCGTGAAGTACAAGAAAGGATGCGCCTGATTGATGATGATAAATGGAGTATGTCTGTGTATCTGGCAAGAAGGTTAGAGATCGGAGATGGAACAGTCATCGATGGAAAGGAGGTCTGGGAAGCGTATAAAAGACTATTAGAGGATAATAGTATGGCATATGCCAGAAAAATGGTTATGCTTTCGGAAATCAGGAGCCGCATGAATTATTTTATTTATCAGATAAAGAAAAATTCCGACTTGATCTATGATGAACAGGTTGGTGATATCGTCTATATTGAGAATGGAGAAAAGTATTTCGAGAACAACAAGCTGAACAGAAAGAAAATTCAGGGAGAAATCGGAGAATTTGTAGATTTTATATAGGGTGGGAAGCAAAATGAGAGTAAACGGCACTTTAATTAATTATTATTTCCATTGCAAGCGTCAGTGTTATCTGCATGGAAACCGTCTGAATCTGGAGGACAACAGTGAACAGGTGCAGATAGGAAAAGCTTATCATGAGGAGAAACTCAAGGGAAAAAATACGGAAATTGAGCTTGATCATATAAAGCTGGATAAGCTTACCAATGAATATCTCACAGAAGTGAAAAAGTCAGACGCAGATCCGGAAGCTGCAAAATGGCAGTTACTTTATTATCTTAAGGTCCTAAAGGAGAAAGGGATAGAGAGAAAGGGGCGTCTTGAGTTTATCGAGAAAAAGAAAGAAAATAAAAAAGTGGTGATTGTGGAATTGACGGCAGAGTTGGAACTGGAATTGGACAGGTATATCAGGGAAATTGAGATGCTGCTTGTTCAGGAGCAGGTTCCGGAAGCGATTTCCAAACCAAAGTGCAAGAAATGTGCGTATTATGAGTATTGTTATGTGTGATGCAAAAATGTATGATGAACGAGAGGATATTGTATGGGAAGTACAAGATATATTTCTTCGATGGGAGAACTGACAAGGAAGGATAATTCGCTCTGTTTCCGAAAAAATGGAAAGAATGTATATATTCCGATTGAAAATACAAAAGAGATTTATTGTCTGAATGAGATTAGTTTAAATACCAAGCTGCTGGATTTTTTATCACAAAATCATGTGGTGGTTCATTTCTTTAATTATTATGGTGGATATAGCGGAACTTTTTATCCGAAAGATCAATATTTGAGCGGCAGACTGTTAGTAAAACAGGTAGAAGCATTTCAAAATCACAGAGTTGAGATTGCAAGAGCAATCGTAAAAGGAATCGGTGAAAATCTGTATGAAGTCCTCTACCACTATTATAAGCATGAAAAAAAGGAAGTGAAAGAGACGATAGACTGGATCCGTTCCGAGTTTAATCCAAGGATCATGCAGGCAGAGACGATCAATTCGTTGATGGCGCTGGAAGGTGAAGTGTGGATGCGGTTTTATGCTGACTTTAAGTATTTTCTTCCAGAGGATTTTACCCTGAATAAGCGGGTGAAGCGTCCGCCGGATAACCCGATGAATGCCATGATTTCTTTTGGAAATACATTGTTATATGGTAAGACAATTTCCACGATCTACCGCACGCACCTGGATCAGCGAATCAGTTACCTTCATGAGCCGTCAGAACGAAGGTTTTCACTAAGTCTTGATTTGAGTGAGGTATTTAAGCCTGTGCTTGTGTATCGCACAATTTTTGATCTTGTTAATAACAGAAAGATACAGGTTGCAAAGCATTTTGAGAAGAAGTTGAATTATTGCCTGCTGAATGAAGAGGGCAGAAAAATTTTTATTGAGGCGTTTGAAGGCCGCCTGGAGTCTGTGTACCAGCATCCAAAACTGAAACGTAAAATTACATATCACACGGCAATGAAGTTGGATTGCTATAAACTTATTAAATTCATTCTTGAGGGGAAAGAATTTGTTCCGTTCAGTCTGAAGGAGGGAATGTAGTGAAGGGAAAAGAAAAACAGCTGAACTATAATTATGCGTTTTTGTTCTATGATGTGAATGAGAAAAGAGTTCAAAAGGTATTTAAAATCTGTAAAAAGTATCTCTCCCATTATCAGAATTCCGTATTTCGGGGAGAGATGACGCCATCCAAACTGATTCAATTGAGAAATGAATTAAAGAAGGTAATACAGGAGGATGAAGATTTTGTGTGCATTATTAAATTGATGAATGATAATGTGTTTGGAGAAGAAACGTTAGGAAAGTCAGGAAAGGAAACAGGTGAGACTTTGATTTTGTAATTACTATGAAAGTCCCGTACAGCAGCCATGACCCGGAGTGTGCTTGCACACGCAGGGACATGGATATTGGACGGGCAAGCCAGTATGAGTAAGGAGGACGATAGT
>OLGD01001177.1_pt1 | contig 42592 bp, 40 predicted proteins | sample 1605311 | NCBI WGS metagenome assembly OLGD01 (sample SAMEA3888917, study PRJEB22519) | human gut metagenome | biome: human gut; feature: human-associated habitat; material: faeces | place: Denmark | collected 2010
GCATCCAGAACCATCATCTTTCAACTTTTTCTTTTCCTATGGGATGGCTGTGAAATATTTAGGTATTTAAGCACTAAATCGCGGTTGACCATTGTCGGAAAAATAACATCTTTTTCATGAATTATCAAATCATAATTGTCGGAGGGAGAATTATTCATATTGCTTCCTTTATTCTAAGATTTTTATTATGTGCTCAACCAATTCTCTTGTTGGATTGAAATTATTTTTTAGCAAAGCTAGGACTTCATTGATTTTATCACGGTCACTCTTTCCGTTCATAGTTCCGCTGACCGCATCAATCGCCTGCTGTTGGGCAGCATCACCAACGTGGGTGTAATATTTGTCAGCGATTTCAGAGTCGGTCCCGAGAATGGAAAGCAGAACCGCCTTGGGAACTCCAGCCTCGGCACAGAAACTCGCGAATGCGTGACGGAGAGAGTGAAACCCATATACCGTCATCTTTTTACTGCGTCCGGGAACAGCAACCGATGGTTCCAGACCGATCCAGCGGATCACACGTAAAACGTCGATGTTGATCAGATTGACTCCTACGCTTTTGCCGTTTCGATCCACCTTATTGTACCGGGCGGCAGATTTCGGACAGACATATTGATCCTCTTTCCAAGCCTGCGCTTCCTCGAGTACAGCATACAGTTCGGCGGCCATCGGAATGGTCACCTCCTTACCGGTCTTGAACTGCTTTACCCAGATTCGCCGGCGTTCCATATCGACGTTCTGCCATTGCAGCAGAACACAGTCTTTCAGACGTTGTCCGGTGAACATCCCGATGTAGTAGATGACACGGATTTCCGGTTTGTTTATGACATGGTATTTGTCATCGGCAAGAACTTCGCGAAGCCGCTGCTCCTGTTCCTTGCTGAATGCCTGTCGCCTTACAATGGTGTCCTGTTCCTCTCTGGCATTACGTAACAATGTTTTAGATCGAAACGGATTTTCTCCGGAGTAATAGTCTTTGAGGCAGTCAAATATCTTCCGCAAACGTTTGATTTTGCGATTATGGGTATCAACAGCTTGTGCTTGGGATTTCAGGAAGCTCGCGTATTCTTCTGCGATTTTGCTGTTCAATTCTGCTACAGAGGTAATGACTGTATGATGCTTTCCTGGAGTTGTAACAAATGCAACAAAATCTTCATACGTTGTCTTGTAAGAGAGTTGTTCGCTGACGGTATGCGGAGTTGCACGTTCCGGATGAATTTCATATTTAGCCCATCCTTCTGAAAGCGGCAACATTTGCGCTTGTCGGGAAAAACCTTTCATGGCGTTGATTTGAGCGACAGCCACATCCATTGTTTGTGCAGCCCAAATGGAATCCAGCTCTTCTGCACGTTGAAGTGCTTCGAGTTCATCGGTTGTCTTCAACGCAAATTCTTTTCGTACACCATTGGCTACTGTGAGTCGATAGTAGAAAGAGCCTTTGGCATTTTTTCTTCTAAGTGTTCCGCGAAGTTTCTGCATTCGGTTTTTGATCCTGCTTCCTGCGTTCATTTTGATAACCTGTTTTAGCAGATTATGGCGCAATATAGCACACAAAAACCCAATGTGCAAACTTTATGGGGAAGAAACGGGGAAAAATCCCCGTTTTTGAGCTTAAAAATGGTGGAGGTGGCGGGAGTCGAACCCGCGTGCCGACGAGGTCCAATGAGGACGTCTACATGCTTATTTCATCTTTGCTTTTTATCGTCCTTTGCCGAAGCCGATGAGCAGGCCTGGCTCCAGACTATTCTTTCCTTTTATCTCACTTTGAACCGAAAGACGATTGTTCAAAGCCAGAGCGCTGATTGACGCCATGATCCCCTAGCACTCCTCAGGGACGACAGCGTGGCGGGAATTAAGCCGCCAGAGCAAACTCTTCGTTCGCAGTTATCGTTTTGACCGATGTTTTACGAGGCCAACGATCATCCTCGGCATGCAGTCAACACCCAACCGGGCCGGTCGAATCCGGAACACCCCCAGATCGGTTTCTATCAATATATATCAAAAAGTCCAAATATCAAGGTGAAATGAATCCGGAGGTGTCGGATTTCTCCGGAGAAATCAGCTTCCCTTGCATTTCTTCAATCCTTTTTCTCAGTTCCGGCGTCAACCGACAGGACAGCGCGGTGCGGTAATGCAAAAACGCTTTCTCCTTGTTCCCCCGCAACCGCTCCGCTTCCCCCCGGAAGAAGTGTAGCTTCCCCGCCAGTGGCGCAATCTCTTCCGGGCGGCTGGCCGCAAATTCCCCCGACGCCTCCGCGGGGCGCCCCCCCCCAAGCAGACTCAAGCCCGCATAGTAGTGCATCAAAGAGTGATTGACTCCGGAGACTTCCAGCTCCCGCCGCGCCAGCGTCAGCGCCGCGTCGAACTGCCGCAGCCCGATCAGTCGCGTCAGCAGATTGACCGCCGCCGACTGGTTCCGGCCGCCGCTTCGCGCCAGCGCTTGGCCGAAGCTTCGCATCGAAACTGCCGTCGGCCGTCCAGATGGATACTCCGCCGCAATTCCCCATGCAACAAAATCGGTGCTGCGCAGAAAAGAGCCGGTCCCCAGCGCCTGATTCGCTCCGAACACCGCCACCAGCACTCCTGAACCGATGACGATGCGCATCCGGCGCGGCAGCCGTCCCGGGAAGGTCATCCAGCTGAACGCATACACCGCGAGAATCGCGAAATACGGGTAGAGCAGCAGTCGGTAACGCCCGACCGGATGCAGGCCACAGAGAGGCGGCGCCAGTGTCGCAACAATCAGAAGCACCAACCCCTCCCGCCGCAGTATCCGACCGGAGCCGACCAGAAGAAGAATTCCGGCCACCGCGGCAGGAATCAGCAGTTCCGACCCCGGCAGAAAACGAAGCGGGGGGATTTCCTGCCGGATGAAGTAGAAGTTGAGATTGTCCGGAATTTCATCCGAGCAAAAAAGCAACGGAATCCGCAGCAGCGCGTTTCTCCCGATACGCAGGAGCGGTTTCCAAGAGGGGGAGGGGGGGGCCGTCTCAGGTCCCTCCGTCGGCGGGGGGGCGGAGACGGGAGCCGCCGGGGCTGCATTGACCGTTGCCGCGTAAGGAAATACGTTGAAGAAGGGATTGAAACTTCCGGTGTGAACCTGGTTCAGCAGTCCGACGGACAGCCAGAGCCCGACACTGCCCGCGGCAACCAGAAGGCCGCGCTGGATGGAACTCCCCCGCCGGAAGGGCGGAAAGCTGAACACCACCGCACAGCCCGCCCAGAGCAGGGCAGTCGGTCGCCCGATGGTGGCAAGTCCGAGCAGAATTCCGGCGGTGACGGCGCGGACGGGCACAAAACGCCTCTCCCGCGCCCGGAGCCAGCCCGCAAAACTGAGCAGAACCGCGAACGTGACGATGCTCTCCTGCAGCATCGTCACTTCGTACATCAGGGCCGGACTGTAGAGCGCGGTTACGATTCCGGCCGCCAGCGCCCAGCTCCTCTTCCCTGAGAGGTGAAACGTGATCCGGGTGACGAGCAGGGCGGAGAGAATGCCGAGTACACATTGTATCGCGGCGAGACATTCGACATGATGTGCGCCGCCGTTGGCGAGCCAGACACCTGCGACCAGCGTCCGGTGGAGGGTGAAAAGACCGATGCCGTCCACCAGGCGCCGCCCGAATTCCAGCAGCGTCTGCATGTCCAGTCCCGGCACCTGGTGGAACCAGCGTAGCGGAGACTCCAGCCAGGAGGCGTAGACCCACAGCCGCGCCGCGGCCGCAATCGCCGCGACCGGCAGGTAGAGACGCAGCAGATTCCGCTTCGGCATCACTGTGCGGCATCCTCCGGACGGACGCCGGGGAAGGGGGCCGCATCTTCCGGCGCGAGCGGTGCGTAGGGGCCGGGTTTGACCTCCAGCGCGACCGACGGCTCCAGCGCAACAAAGTTGTGCCACACATTCGGCGGAATTTCCACCACCTGGACACCGTCGCCCAATGTGACCGTTTCGGTCACGCCGCCTTCGTTGTCGTATAAATAGACGCCGATCCGGCCGGAGAGCAGGGCGAAGAGCTCCCACTTGTCCGGATGGCGGTGCGGAGCGATGACGGTATCCGGCTGCATGGCGTTGAGCAGTCGGTTGGTCGGCTCTTCCGTGGAATCGTGGAGGTTGTAATTGGTCCGGCGCCGGGGTGCCGCAGCGGCCTTCTTCAGGAGTTCGGCAAGCAATGTGTCGTCGACGATTTTCATATGCGGAAATCCATCCTCTGATTGTTTTCCGTTAAAATAGCATGGCGCGCGGTCTTTTGCCAGCCCGGCGGCTGGTTTTCCGCAATTCTGATGCTATCTTATATGGGAACCTTTTTGATTCGGAGAAAGTACTGTGTGGAAATATTATGCCGTCCTCTCCGCGGTTTTCGCCGCGTTGACCGCAATTCTTGCCAAGATCGGCGTCCGGAATGTCGACTCTAATCTGGCCACCGCCATCCGTACTGCGGTGATCCTCGTCATCACCTGGGCGGTGGTCCTGGTTTCCGGCAGCAGCACCAGGATTCGGAGCGTCTCCGGATATTCTCTGCTTTTTCTGGTCCTTTCCGGCATCTCCACCGGTCTGTCATGGCTCTTCTACTTCAAGGCGCTCCAATCCGGGCCGGCTTCCAAGGTGGCGCCCATTGACAAGCTGAGCGTCGCCATCACCATTTTTCTCGGCGTCCTGATTCTGCATGAACGGCTGGACTGGCAGGTGGTCGTCGGCGGATTGCTCATCCTTGCCGGATCCATGGTTCTGCTGCTGTAATTGGGTTTCCTCTCTTACAGCAGATCCTTGAGCACTTCGCGGTCGTCGAGGTGATACCGTTTCCCGGCGATCTCCTGATAGTTTTCGTGACCTTTTCCGGCGATCAACACCACGTCGCCCGGTCCGGCCAGCTCCACCGCCCTGCGGATGGCTTTGCGGCGGTCCGGTTCCGTTTCGAACGCGGTTCCCGCCGGAATCCCAGCGACGATCTCCCGAATGATCGCTTCCGGATTTTCATTGCGCGGATTGTCGCTGGTGACGATCAGCAGATCGGCGAATTCCGCCGCTTTCCTCCCCATTCGGGGGCGTTTGGTCCGGTCTCGATTGCCGCCGGCTCCGAAGACGGCAAGCAGGCGCCCCTTCGCGATTTTTCGCAGAATCGAGAGCACGTTGGCCAGCGCGTCATCGGTGTGCGCATAGTCCACATAGAACGCCGCACCGTTGGCGGCGGTGAATTTTTCCAGCCGCCCGGGCACCCGGATCGGACGCGACAACGCCCGGTCGATCTGGGCCGGCGTCAGGCCGTAATCGAGCGCGGCGAGAATGGCTCCGGCAAGATTGTGCACATTGTGTTCGCCGATCAGATTGGTGGCGACGTCGAACGCTTCGTTCTCGCTCTGGAGTCGGAAGCGGGAGCCGTCAGCTTCTAGCTCAATTTCGGTGAGATTCCAGTCCGCCGCGGAATTCTTCCCGAAGGTGAGGATGTTCCGCGTGGAAATTTCCCGCGCCAGCCGCCGGCCGTATTCGTCGTCGATGTTGATGACCGCGGTGCCGTCGACCGCCATCAGCCGGGTGAAGAAAAGTTTTTTTGCCTGATAGTAGTGCTCCATGTCACCGTGATAGTCGAGGTGTTCGCCGGTCAGATTGGTGAAGATGGTCGTCCGGAATTTTGCACCGTCCACCCGCCCCTGCCAGAGCGCGTGGCTGGAGAGCTCCATGGCCGCTGCCCGCATGCCGTTGCGCCGCATTTCCGACAGCAGTGGAAAAAGCACGCCCGCATCGGGCGTCGTGTGCGTTGCCGGAGTGACGATTTTTCCGTCGCGATATTCGACTGTCGAAATCAGTCCGCATGGCTCACCGGCGTTGCGGAAGATGTGTTCGACCAGAAACGAGGTGGTGGTCTTGCCGTTGGTGCCGGTGACTCCGATCAGTTTGACCCGCTCGTCGGGACGGTCGCAGAAGTCGCGCATCAGCCGGGAATAGGCCCGGCCGGCGTCGGTCACCTGGATGTAGGTGGTTTTCTCATGGTAGTGTTTCAGATTCCGCTCATGCACGATCACCTGGGCGCGTGCATTGATCGCCTGATCAATGAAGTCATGCGCATCAAAATGCGCTCCCGGAATTGCCACGAAGATATCTCCCGGCAGAACTTTGCGTGAATCATTGATCACGCGTCCCCGCGCTGGGCCGCCGAGACCGCGCGCAGTGATGAAAAGTTCTCCCAGCGCCTCTTCAAATGATGTAATCATGACCGTTTCTCCTCTCTCTCCAAACTAGCGCGCCGCTTCGGGCAGGGCCAGTTCCATGGCAATGCCGCGGGAACCCTTGGCAAAAACGAGATCTCCCGTTCCGGCCATTTCCGCAAGGCGCGGCGCGGCGTCGGCGGCATTGGTAAAATGTTCCACCCCGGTCATCGGAGCAAATGCTCCGCCGACCGTGAGAATCCGCGCTCCCGGAAACGTTCTCCGGGCCAGCTCCAGCAAAGCGGCGTGTTCCGCCGCCGAATTTCGCCCCAGTTCCCGCATTTCCCCGAGTGCGAGAATCAGTTTCTCCGGGTCAGCGAATTCCGCGAGCCAGTCGAAGCTAGCCCGCATGCTGCCGGGATTGGCGTTGTAGGCGTCGTTCACATAGGTGACGCCGCCGAGTTCCGTGATCTTCGTGCGCATACCAGGCAGCCGGGTGTCTGCCAGTCCGGCCATTATGACTGCCGGAGAGATCCCCGCCGCGAGGGCGGCGCACGCCGCGGCGGCGGCGTTGACCGCCTGATGCCGCCCGGCCAGCGGCCACTCCACCGTGAACCGCTCCCCGCCGGGAAAGGTCAGTTCAAAGCAGCTTCCAGTGAGTCGGCCGCCGAGATAGCGGGCAGTCACGTCACAATCCAGCGTTTCTCCAAAACGGAGCACTTCGGCACACTTCTCCGCCGCCTTCTCCAGAATTTCCACCTCCGGGCAATTCCGCGGAATGACCGCGCAGCCGTTTCCCGGCAGGCCGTCGAAGAGATGGGCCTTTTCCCGCGCCACTCCCGCGAGGCTGCCCAGAAATTCGAGATGGCAGGGCGCGATGGAGTTGATCAGCCCGATCTGCGGCGCGGCGCAACGGCTCAGCGGTTCGATTTCTCCGGGATGGTTGGTGCCCGCCTCGATGACGGCGTACCGGTGGCGCTCCTCCAGCCGGAGCAGATTCTGCGGAACGCCGACCTGATTGTTGGTGTTGCCCTCGGTATGGAGCACCGCATCCCGGCCTGCCGCCCGTTCAAAGATCGCCCGGAGCATCTCCTTTACGCTGGTTTTTCCGACACTGCCGGTGACGGCGACCAGCCGAAGCGATGGAAAGCGGAGGCGGTGAAAATGCGCGATGTCGCGGTAGGCCATCAGCGTGTCATCCACCTCCAGCACCGGGACGGAGCACTCCGGCGGCAGCTTTGTCGCCCGTTTTTTTTCGATGCAGAGCGCGGCACAGCCGCCGGAGATCGCATCCCGGAGAAAATCGTGGGCGTCGAACCGTTCCCCCACCAGAGCCAGAAAGAGCGCCCCGGTCGCGGAACGACGGGTGTCGGTGACGACTCCCCGGACAACATTCGACGGGGAACGGTTTCCACGCCAGACACCGCCGGTGGCTGCGGCGAGTTCCGCCGCATGGAAGGTGGGCACGGCCATGGGGGTTATCTCTGTTTGTTGATGTTGAAAATGTTACGAATCGTGTCCCCGCGGAACACCACGCGGACCGTCTGGGTTGGCGTGATCCAGTAGAGCCAGCTTTCGTTGCGCAGGTTCGGCGTACGGCAGCTCGGCGGCGGACCATAGGCGAAAATAACCTCCTGCCGGTTCATGCCGGGAACCGCCTCGCCGCGCCGGATGCGTTCCCGGGTTTTCTCCGGCACATCGGCGAGCAGCTGTTCGACCGGTTCGGTGGTGAAGGTGTAGGCGATGAAGTCGCGCATGGAGCAGAGCCGGTATCCCGGATCAAACTTGATGGTATATTCGTTTCCGGCGGTATCCCGGAAGGTGATGGCGTTGCTCCACGCGTCGGTGCCGACCGGTTCGATTTCGGTCCCGATCGGCAGTCGGGAGCCTTCCTGAATGTTGAGACAGCTGATGTTGTCCGGATCTGTGTACCAGAGGTTGTAGCGCGTGTAGAGCTTCTGCCCCTGCTGCTGCTGAAAGACCTCGGCGAAGACCACCGGGTCGGCACAGCCGGTCACGAGCGCCGCAAGACCGGCCAGAAGCGGAAGAAGAAATCGATACCGCATGGATTGAACTCCCGTCGTTGGATGTGAATGTGAAAACGAATCCTGTTATAATCTACCGTCACCCCGGTCGTTTGGCAAGCGGCGCATGAAAAAAAGCGGCCGGTTTTTTTCCGGCCGCTTCGGAGACAATCTGTAACCGGCGGTTATTTGCCGAGGAAAATCTTCTCCAGATCGAGCTTGGAATAGGCGTTCAGTGTCACCAGCGTCTTGGTATGAATGATGCCGTTGATATCGTGGGTCATGCGGGAGGCGATGATGTCGGCCAGTTCGGCATTGCTCTGCACACGGATCATCACGACCAGATCGTATTCGCCGGCCACGGCGTACACTTCGGACACGCCGTCGATCTTCATGAGGTCTTCGATCACGGTGCGGATCATGGCGCGTTCCACATTGACCAACACGATTCCAGTAACCATTTGCAGGGTCCTCCTTGCTTGTTGATGATCTTGCCGGAGCCGGGTCGCCCGGGGCTCCCGCATTTCTCACTATAGCCAGCATCCGCCGGAATGCAAACGCATTTCCGGAATATTTTGAAAAAAATCCTCCAATTTTGTTTTTCCAGTGAATTTCTGCCGGTAAAATCAGACGGCAAGCGGGGTTTCTCACGGAAATCAAATCGCTTTTCTTCCGGCTGCGGTTGCAATCGGCGTGAATCCGGATATATTGATTCCAGAACCTGATTCAGGAGAATCGAGAATGAATGGATTGATGCGCTTTTTCTTCGTCGCGGTGCTGTGTTCGGTTGCCGCGTCTCTCCGGCCGGCTGCCGCGGCCGAACCGTTGCAGACTCTGCGGAAAGATCATCCGGCGGCCGCACCGGTCGACGCTGCAAAACTCGCCGCGATTCCGCGTGGGGGTGTGCCGCGCAACATTATCCTCATCATCGGCGACGGTATGGGGCAGGGGGCGATTAATTTTGCCTCACTTCATGCCCATGGGGCGCCGGGACGGCTCTCCTTCGAACAGTTTCCGGTGCGTGGACTGGCGCGTACCGCGTCGGCAGACCGCCGGGTCACCGATTCCGCTGCCGCCGGTACCGCACTCGCCTGCGGCCGGAAGACCTGCAACGGCATGGTCGGCATGACGCCGGACAGAAAGCGGTGCCGGAGTGTGGCCGAGCTGGCGCGCGCCACCGGCAGGGCTGTCGGAGTGATGACTTCCGACCAGCTTACCGGGGCGACTCCGGCGGCGTTTCTGGCGCATGTGCCGAGCCGGAAGATGACACAGGAGATTGCCGCCGACATAACTTCGAGCGGCGTACAGGCTCTGATCGGAGCCGGAGCTCGTCCCTTTCTGCCGGAAAAGGCCGGCGGCAGTCGTCGGGATGAACGCGACCTGATCGCGGAGCTCCGCGCCGCCGGCTACATGCAGGTTGCCGTGCCAGAAGCGCTGCGGGGAATTCCGGCGGACCGGCCGGTGTTCGGATTCGTCGATGACTGGAGCGATCCGGAACTGCTTGCGGAGTTCACTGCCGTTCTGTGCGACCGGCTCAACGCCGATCCGGAAGGATTTTTCCTGATGGTGGAGGGGTGCGATCCCGACCGGGGCGGGCATGCCAATGATCCGGACCGCACCGCGCACGGTGTGCTTTCGGTCGATTTTCTCGCCCGTGCGGCGCTCGATTTTGCGCTGGCGCACCCGGACACACTCGTGGTGGTCACCGCCGACCACGAGACCGGAGGAATCGCCGCTGCGCCGAATCGGGAAAATCCCCGGCGTCCCTTCCTCTCCTATTCGTCTCTGGGGCATACCGGGACGGCGGTCGATGTATTCGCTTTCGGCCCCGGAGCCGACCGGTTTAGCGGTGTGATGGAGAATACCGACATCCCTGCGGTTTTTGCGGAATTCTTCCGTTTCCGGCTTGACCAGCCCTGAGCTCCGAACGAGCTTGGAAGGTGGTCCCGGGTTCGTCAGTCGAGCGGGAATGCGCGTACTTCCGCCGGAGCCAGAAGGCGGGAGGCGATTTCGACCCCGTCGCGACAGATCCGGATCCTGCTTGACGCGGTGGAACTGTTCCAGAGGCGGATTTCCCGGTCATTCTGGCAGAGAGCGACTGCCGACGGCGGTTCGATGCTCCAGACGGTGCGCCGGAGCTTCGTGCCGTCTGAGGCGGCGGTGATCTCCAGGTGTTCTGCGCCCCAGAGCCGTTCCCGGGCGGTGGCTGGCAGCTCCGCCGCGGGACGACCGTCGCTGATCCAGAACTCCTGCTCCGCTTCACCGAGGTCGGCATAGCCTTCGTCGCCATGGGGACGGTGGGGAAGGTGTTCCGCGTAGCAGACCGGCCGCAGCAGCGTGAGCCGCAGCTCTCCACTGCCGAAGGAGTCGTAGCTGTGGAGCGCCTCTGCGAGAATGCCGGAGGTTTTGCCGTCATTTCCCGCTGCGGCGACGAAGTCGATAAACGGCTGTTCGAACCCGTCCGGAGTGCGGGCGAGCAGGGCGGCGGCCTGACCGGTGAGAAATTCTCCGCCTTCGATCCCGGTCCGCCAGCTGAGTTTTACCGTGTCATCCTTTTCGCGCCATTCGGCGTTCCAGCGGGCGAAGAGTTCCGGAATGCCCGCATAGGCGAAGAGATCCAATTTGAATTCGGAGTCTTTCCAGCGGTAACGTCCGCGCAGGCAGCTGGCCGCCGGGCCGTTGTCGATCTCCTCGAATCCGACGAATTCCGCTTCGCCGGCAGTTTCTCCGAGGCGGGTAAGGCCGTGCCCCCAGGTGTCGCCGACGTCGGAGATGATCGGGAAGGTGATCCGGCGGAAAGCCGTTTGCTGACGCTCGAAGCCGAGCGTGGCGGCGGAGGTTTTCTCATACGTATAGGCGAAGGTCCGCAGACCGGAAGGCGGAAGATCCACCACTGCCGTGGCCCGGCCCCAGGCGTTGTTCGGGCCATAAGAGGTGGCGGGGCGGAGAAATTGAAGTGGAATCACATTGCCGTCGCAGTCGCGCAGCGCGTTGAAGTTCTTCCCGTTGCAGTTCGGATCGGAGAAGGTGTCGAACCCGAACACCGCCCGTACCGGAACCGGGAGCGGATTCCAGAGCAGAACGCCGCCCTCACTCAGAAAATCGCTTTTCGCCTGTGCAGCGTAACGGCCGAGCCGTTTCTCCAGAATCGAGGAGGCGATCCACCGGGCGTACCCGGTGAGGTCGCGCACTTCGCCGTCGAACGCCCGCTTTACGGCAGTTCCGGGGTAGATGTCGTGAAAGTAGTTGAAAAGCAGCTGATTCCATGCGTCGTCCAGCTTCTTTGTGTCAGCCGCGGCATCGGGGCCGGGGGATTCCAGAACCAGTTTCTCCGCTTTGAACAGGGTCCGTTCGGCGGAAGCGAGCTGCCGTTTGATCGTGGAGACCGCGGCGTAGCAGCCTGGGGAATGGTGGGTGAGTTCCCCTTCGCAGACCGGCAGATCCAGCGTCTCGATCACGTCGAAATAGTGTTCCAGCGTGGAGAATTCGATGGCGCGGGTTTCCGCGGCTTCGAGCAGCCAGTTCAACTGTTTTTCGTAGATGCCGCCACCGTGGTCGCCGACGCCGAAGAAGAAGGTCTGATGCTCGTCTCCCTCCGCGAAGAGCTGATCGATCCAGTCGAACAGCTCCTGTTTCTTCTGCCAGCCGGGCAGGGTGCAGTAGGCCAGCCGGATGCGCAGCGTGAGCACTTCGCTGCCGTCGTCGCCGCGCCAGCGAAAGAGATAGGGCATGGTTTTCTCCTCCGCCATCGGACGCATGAAGACGTAGCGGTCGAAGCCGGTCGTTTTCAGGATCTTCGGCAGTCCCGCATTCTGGCCGAAGGCGTCGACGCTATAGCCGATCCTGACCTCTTTGCCGAACTTTTCCCGAAAGTACCGCTTGCCGAACTCCGCCTGCCGGAACAGAACTTCGCCCGGAGTGATGATGGTGTCGGACTGTTCGATCCAACCGCCGACCGGCTCCCAGCGCCCTGCGTCGACCAGTTCCCTGATCTCGGCGAAGAGCGCCGGGTCGCACGCTTCAAGCCACTCGTAGCAACTGCTCGATGAGCGGCAGAATTTGAGGAACGGATATTTTTTCAGCATCCGTACGACCGAGCGGCAGGTGTTGAGCCAGGTGGAGCGGCCCTCGCGCAGTCGCCAGAGCCAGATGGGATCCATGTGAGAGTTGGCGATGACGTACAGTTTTTTTGCGCTCATGATGACAGATTTTGTGTCCTTTTCCTGGGGGATGAGCGTTATGTTGATTTTTTTTTAAACATAGCATCGAACCACAGGCTTGTCAAGGCAGGGGAACGCCGGGGAGGGTTTCCCCGGAGAACGTTCCTCGAGTGGTTGACAAACGGGGGAAATGGTGTTACGTTTTATAGATGAATCATCCGCATTCACCCGCGGCGGATTCCGGCAGCGCACCGGAGCCGCCCGGAATTTTTTTTTGATGGATACCGAAAGATGGAAACAACGATTCAGACGCCGGAGCCGCCTCTTCCCGCCTCCTCCCGGTGGAAACTCTGCCGGGTGCTCTTCTGGGAGTTCTTCAAGATTGCCCTCTTTGTGGTAGGCGGCGGCTTCGCTATTCTGCTGGTGGCGGAGGAGGTGTTTGTCCGGAAATACCACTGGCTCCGTGACGGGGAACTCTCCGACATGCTCGCCCTGATTCAGGTGGTGCCCGGGTTGACGGCGGGGAACGTCGCGATTTACGCCGGATTCCGGGTGGCGGGCTTCCCCGGCGCGTTTGCCGCGCTCACCGGAGTGGCGACACCGTCGTTTCTGGTGATTTCGCTCGTGGCGATGGGATTCGATCTCATTCCGATCGGCCACCCGCTGCTGGCCGGGGCGTTCGCCGGGGTGCGGACCGCGATGACCGCGCTCACCTTCGTGGCGATGCTCCGCATCTGGCGCGGGTCGGTGGGCAATCCGGTGCAGAAGGTGCTCTTCTTCGCCTGTCTGCTGCTGATTCTGGTCGGCCACATGAATCCGGGCTGGCTGATCGGCGGAGGACTCCTCTTCGGCGTGGTCTACTGCATGCTGATCTGCCGGAAGATGCCGCCGGGCAGTGAACTGGGAGAGAAGGAGGCGAAATGATTCTGCTGAAACTTTTCCTGCTCTTCTGCGGTTTCGGACTGCTCTGCCTCAACGGCGGCGGCAGTCTGCTGCAGTTCTACATCGACGAACTGGTCACCGCCCGGCAGTGGCTGACGCTGGAGGAGCTCGGCAACTTCATGGCGGTGTCACAGATCACCCCCGGGCCGATCGGCGTCAACCTGGCCACGTTCCTCGGTTTCCGGCAGGCGGGCTGGGCGGGCGGACTCGCCGCCACCATCGGGCTGCTGACGCCGTCGATGATCCTGATGTCGCTGGCGACCCGTTTCTACCAGAAGGGGGAGAAGAGCCGCCTGGTGCGCAGTCTGATGTTCGGTGTGAAGCCGGTGACGGTGGCGCTGGTGGCCTCCGCGCTGGTGGCCTGCCTCGGCATGTCGATCTTCTCCGAACAAATTCCGATCGACTACTTCGTCCGGAAGCTGGTGGGCAGTCCGGAAGCCTATGCCGGGGCGTTCTCCGTCTGCTGGGAGATGTTCCCGGTGCTGATCGGCTCCGGACTGGTGCTCTACTACCGCAAGATGAGCATCATGGGGGTGATCTTCTCCTCCGCCGCGGCGGGAATGCTCCTCCATCTGCTCTTTTCCTGACGCCGGCTCAGAGCTTGCCGAGCGCGAGCCGGATGCGGCGGAGCGACTCCTCTTTCCCCAGAATCTCCATGATCTCCGCCGGGCCGCCGGGGGTGACCAGGCAGCCGGAGACGGCGATCCGGACTCCCCACATCGGCAGTCCGAGTTTCATACCGTGTTCCGTTGCGTAGGTGGTGAAGAGGGCGCTGAGCGCTTCCGCACTCCACTCCTGCTGCGCTTCGCAGGCGGGGAGCAGATCGTTGAGGATCGTTTTCGCGATCTCCGGATTGGATTTGCTCTTCTTGTTGCAGAAGAAGTCGACGCCATATTCGGGCAGCGCACGGAGGAAGGCGATCTTCTCCGGAATCTCATCGAGTTTTTCGACGCGCTGCTGGAGGAGCGGTGCGATTCTGTTCCACTTCTCCGCGAGGAGAGTTCCTTCGAGTCCGCTGAAGGGAAAGCTTCTGCGGGCGAACTCCTCCGGCGCCATCGCCTTGATGTATTCGCCGTTCATCCACTTGAGCTTGCCGTAGTCGAAGACCGCGGGGGATTTGTTGAGCCCGTGGATGCTGAAGGTTTCGATCAGTTCCGGCATCGGGAAGATTTCGCGGTCGTTCTTCGGGGACCAGCCGAGCAAGGCGATGTAGTTGACGATCGCTTCCGGGAGGTATCCTTCGGCGACGAGATTTTCGAAACTCACCGACCCGTGCCGCTTGGAGAGCTTGGCGATGGTGCCGTCCTCGCTCCGCCCCATGATGAGCGGCAGGTGGACATACTGCGGAATCTCCCAGCCGAAGGCGGTGTAGAGCAGATTGTACTTGGGGGTGGAGGGGAGGTATTCCGAACCGCGCACCACGTGGGTGATCTGCATCAGGTGATCGTCGACCACGTTGGCGAAGTTATAGGTGGGCATGCCGTCGCGTTTGATGAGGATCTGGTCGTCAAGCACCTTGTTCTCGATGGTGATGCTGCCGAATACGAGGTCGTCGAAGGTGCTGACTCCCTCCTTGTCGATCTTCTGGCGAATGACGTAGGGCTTGCCGTCGGCGAGGTGCTGTTTCACCACCGCTTCGGAGAGGTTGCGGCAGCGGCCGTCGTAGCCGGTGGAGGCGCTCTCCTCGTCGCCGTCGTGCTCTTCGGTCTTGTCGCAGAAGCAGTAGTAGGCCGCGCCGCGCCGGACCAGCTCCTCGGCGTAGGCGAGGTAGATCGATTTGCGTTCGCTTTGGATGTAGGGACCGAAATCGCCGCCGACGTCCGGGCCTTCATCGTGAGGAAGGCCCGCCTGTTCGAGGGTGCGGTAAATCACCTCGACCGCGTTTTCGACATAGCGGTTGCGGTCGGTGTCCTCGATCCGCAGGACGAATTTCCCGCCCTGCGACTTCGCCAGCAGGAAGGCATAGAGGGCGGTGCGGAGGTTGCCCACGTGCATGAAGCCGGTCGGGCTCGGGGCGAAACGGGTTCGGACGGTCTGTGTGTTGCTCATGACAGTAAAATCCATTATCGTTGTGGAGTTGTTGATTGAAGACAAATACCCAATGTACAGTCGGAATGGTCCGATTGCAAATTCCGACCGACGGAATCCGCGGGAAAACACCATTTTTTTATCAAGTGCTCCTTGAAAGCGGGGACGGGTAGCGTTATTTTATGCGGAATTACTTTCCCAAAGACATTTTTTCAGAACACCCGGATTTTTCATGACCCAGGATATGACTGTCGGCAGCCCGCTGCGGCTGATCGTGATGTTCACCATTCCGCTGCTGATCGGCAACGTGTTTCAGCAGCTCTACAATATCGCCGACACGGTGATCGTCGGCCGCACGATCGGCGTGCAGGCGCTGGCGGCGGTGGGCGCGACCGGGCCGCTCTGTTTTCTGGTGCTCGGTTTCTTTTTCGGGTTCACCGGGGGCGTGACGGTGATCACCGCACAGCGGTTCGGGGCGAAGGACCATCGGGGAGTGCGGCGATCGATCGCAACCGCCACCATCCTCTGTGCCGGGGTGTCGCTGGTTGCGACGGTGGCCAGCGTGCTGCTCACCCGTCCGCTGCTGCGGATGATGAATACGCCGGAAGACATCTTCGACGGCGCGAGCGGATATCTTTCTGCCATCTTTATCGGCATCGGTGCGACGGTGTTCTACAATCTGATCTCCGGCATTATCCGTGCGCTCGGCGACAGCAGGACGCCGCTCATCTTCCTCATCATCGCTTCGGTGCTGAATATCGTACTGGATTTCATTTTCATCCTCTGGTTCGACATGGGGGTGGCCGGTGCGGCGTGGGCAACGGTGGTATCACAGTTTGCGGCCGGATTCTGGTGTTACCGCTATGCCCGCCGCCATTTCCGGTTGCTTCATCTGCGACGCGACGACTGGAACTTTGACTGGAAATTCGCCTGGGAGCATCTCCGAATCGCCCTGCCGATGGCGTTTCAGTTCTCCATCACCGCGGTCGGTGTGATCGTCATGCAGGCAGTCCTGAACCGGTTCGGTTCAACGACGATCGCCGCGTTCACCGCGGCGGCGAAGGTGGACCAGATCGCGGTTCAGCCCGGATTCTCCATCGGCATTGCGGTGGCGACCTTTGCCGCGCAGAACTACGGGGCAAAACTTTACAGCCGGGTTCGCCATGGGGTGAATGCCTGCATGAAGCTTTCGACGGTGTTCGCGATAGGAATCGGAATTGTCGTAATCGTGTTCTGCCCGCAGTTCACCGCTCTGTTCCTCGGCGACGGCCAGACGGAGATCGTCCATCTGGTCCGCATCTACATGGTAACCAACGGGGGATTCTACGTCCTGCTCGGATTGCTTTTTATCTACCGCAACGCTCTGCAGGGAATGGGATATGCTTTCGTGCCCATGATGGCGGGGGTGAGTGAACTTTTTGTGCGCTCGTTCGGCGCGCCTCTGCTGGGGGCGTGGTTCGGTTACGCCGGTGTCTGTCTCTCCAATCCCGCCGCGTGGATCGGCGCTTTGATTCCGCTGGCCTGGAGCTATTTCCGCCTGATTCGCCGCCTTTCCGGGCGATATTTCTAGCCCTCTTCCCGTTTCGGTGATTTCGAACATTGTGCCGCGGCCCGGGGGAGAAGCTCTCCTCTGCGTCGTTTCGACCGCGAGGAGTGGGGCGATGGGGAGCGCTTTGAGCAGCGGCTTTTGTTTCCGCCGCATTGAAAGCGAAGGAGGTTGCGGTATGCGGGCAGGGGCAAACTTCCGACCGTTCCGGGTGAGGCTCTGTGCCGGAGAAACGGGACACATCGGTGCGGCCTCTGCGTTACAGCACTTCCCCGCGTTTGCTCCATGGCCGGTGCAACTTTGCCGGAATGTTGCTTTTCTCTCACAGCTTGCTGCAAATCGGGTTGCAACGTCCTCCTTCCTGTGGTATTTTGGATACGGATCGGAACCGCTGCCGTTTCTGCGATGGGGGGCGGAGAGAGGAGAGAGGTGCGATGAAAATGAAAATCTTTCGGAAGATGATTCCGGCTTTCGGTTCCCGGCTGCGGCGGCTGTCGGTGGTCCTTTCGATTCTTCTGCTGCCGCCCGCGGGGGCGGCGGAGGAGCCTGCTGCGCGGGGAACGCCGCGGGAAAACGGCAATGCATTTCTGCTGGTGAACTCTCCCGACGGGAGAGGCGGAGCCTTTTTTGCCACGATCTGGAAACAGCCGGTGATTCTCACCAGTGCCCGCACCTGGTTCGAACTCTCCTCTCCGACGCTATGCGATGCAAACGGGCGGAGTTTCCGGATTCGGGAGGTGTTGGAGTCGCGGAAGCGCGATCTGGTGATCCTGGGGTATGAACCGCCGGAAGGAGAGCCTCCCGTGCCGCTGGCGCTTCCGACGCGCACCGGGGTTCTGCCGCCGGGACGCGAAGTTTACGCCTGCGGCGGGGGCGAGGAGGCCGGCGCGATCACCGCGCGGTATGGAAGGGTGACGGGAATCGGGCCGAACCATCTGGAGACGGACATTCGGTTTCTGCCCGGGTTTCGCGGTGGTCCGCTGCTCACCGCGGACGGTCGGGTGGTCGGTGTCGTTGCCGGACCGGCGTCCCGTTCCGGTACGAGGTCGGGGCGCCGCCGGGAAGAGGGGCTCATGGCCGTCAGAATTGACAATCTCACGGTGGATGAACTTGCTCGGGTGGAGGAGTCGGAGCTCGACGGAGAGCGCGGACTTTTCCGGCGGATCGTCACGGCGTTCGACGAGGTATCCGGGGCGAAAGACCGGGATACCGTCGCGCGTCTCTGTCTGCAGTATGCCGGACTTTGCTGGGAGTGCGGGGAGGAGGATTGGGGGTGTGATTACTTCCGGCGTGAGACGCTTCGGATGAGCAATCGACTCCGCGCATTGGCGGGGAGCCTGGGGCTGGAACGGCAGTTCCGTTTGGCGCGTCTCCCGGCATTTCTCCTGCGTCATGCTGCGGAACTGGAGTATCGTGCGATCGGAGAGACTCCGGTTCGCTGCTTCGGCTGTGCCGGCATCGGACGGGTCAACCTGGCACCGGTTCGAAAGATGAGGTCGTTTGTCGACTCCGCGGCGTTTCTGGATGAAGCCGCGAAACAGGAGTTTGTGTCCTGTCGTTTCTGCAGCGGCACCGGACGCCTTCGCAGCGGACCGCCGGAGTACCGCTTCTTTCCTGCGGAAATGGTGCGGGCTCGTGTGCTTGAACAACTGTCGCCGATTCCGGAGAAATTCTGCGATTTCACGCTCGGCTGCACGGTGTCGGAGTTCTTTCGACAGGAAAAATTCTACCGGAAGCGGTACAATCTGTTTCGGCGGTACGACAACATGTTCGGCGAAACTCTGGTTTACCGCGGCAACCACCGGGAACGCAATGTCGCAGCCACCACACTGGTGTTTCAGTTCGGACGGTTGACGGAGGTAACCCTGCTGGTACGCTGCCGCGGCGAGGAGGCAAAGTGTCTGGCCGCCGAACTGTGCGGGAGCGATGAGGGGCGGAATCTCCCGCCGACAGTGACCGTCGGACCTCTGCGGCGTGCCGAGGATATGCCGTGCGACGCCCGGGGGAATCCGGTGGAACCGGTCTCCTACTTTGACTTCACCGCGGCCGGGGAGTATTTCCGCGGCGGTTCGGAGCCCTTCTGGGTGATTCGAGTTTCGCTGGAAGCGAAGGCGGGGCTGGACCGGGTCGACGCGAACGCGCTTCTGCGCGCAGGAGCAAAACTTCGGCCCGGGCGACCGGAGGAACGGCCGTGAACGGTCATCCGGCGGAAACTTCAGGGCGGGTTATCCTTTCGACGGAACGGCTGATTCTGCGGGAGATGACTCCGGCGGATCTGCCTGTGCTCCGGTCGATGCTGCAGGATATTGAAGTGATGCACGCCTGGGAGCACGCGTTTTCGGAAAGTGAGGTGCAAGGCTGGCTCGAGCGGACGCTCGCCCGCTACCGGCAGTATGGTTGTGGACACTGGCTGGCGGTCGAGCGGGAGTCCGGCGAGCCGGTCGGCCAGATCGGACTGATTCCGGAGGAGATCGAAGGCCGCTCCCATCTCGGCATCGGCTGGATGCTGCGGAAGGAGTTTCAGCACCGCGGCTATGCGACGGAGGGGGCACGGGAATGTCTGGACTTCGCGTTCCGGCGGCGGAACGCAGGGCGGGTGATCGCCGATATTCGCCCGGAGAACGAAAGTTCGCTCCGGGTCGCCGCTCGGCTGGGCATGCTCCGGGCGGGACGGTATGAGAAGCCGGTCGGCGGCGGGGTCATGATGCACGACCTCTTCTACATCCGGGACCCTGAAGCCGAGCTGCCGGGGCGGCCGCCCGCATCTCCGGAACAGCAGGAAGAACTGCGGCATCTCCTCGCTCCGGTCGCCGCCCGCTTCGGCGGCTGTCTGGAGACCGGCGACGGTTCCGGGGCGGTGGCGCGCCTGGAATATCTGCCCGCCGGAGCCGGTTCGCTGCCGGCGTTGAAAGCCGGCCTGGCGGAACTGGGATTTTACCCCCGCACTGCCGGAGCGGGAATCGAATGGTTTACCGAGACGCTCCGTCTGCCGTTCCGGCACGACCTGGTGCTCCGCACACCTGACGAGGCGGCGGTGGCCGCCGTGCAGATTCGCCATCACCGCCGGGTGCGGGAGGGGTACGACCGCCTCGCCGGATGGATCGCCGGGGCGACTCCCGCCGGTTACGGACAGCAGGCGTTCGATGCCTGGATCGCCCGGCTCCCGGCAGGTGGTTCCATCCTGGAACTGGGATGCGGCTGGGGGCGCCAGACGCGGATGCTGCTCGACCGGGGATTCCGGGTGACCGGGGTGGATTTCTCCGGCGAGCTGCTGAAACTGGCGCGCCGGAACGCGCCCGGCGCGGTTTTTCACCGGTGTGACGCGATGGAGTTCCGATCGGAAGAACGGTTTGACGGGGTACTGGCATGGGATTCCCTCTTTCACCTCGCGATCGGTGAGCACGGCGCGATGCTCCGCCGGATCGCCTCATGGCTCGAACCGGGCGGTTGTGTACTAATGACTGGCGGTGTCCGGGCGGGAATCGCCGCCGGGGTGATGCAGAACGTGGAGTTCCCCTATTCCTCGCCCGGCCGGGCGGGCTGGGAGGAGCTCATTCCGGAGGCCGGACTGCGGATCGTTTCGTTTTGGGAGGACCAGTCGGATCATCTGGTGATCGTCGCAGAACGGGAATCCTCGCTCACCAGGACAAAAAAATGGTGCGCTCACGGGGACTCGAACCCAGGACCCAGTGATTAAGAGTCACTTGCTCTACCAACTGAGCTATGAGCGCACAACAGTGTGTTAATATGCCACTTCTCCGGAAGAAATCAAGTCACATAACCGGGGGACGGCAAAAAAAACGAAAAAATTGTGCAATGTCGCCATTCCGCCCCCGGCGGGATTTGGTTTTTTTCATTTGCCGGGCTATATTAACGTCGAAACACAATCGACAGAGTTTATTTCTGGGGTGAAAAGATCGTATGAAAACATTTGACGGGCTGTTTCTGGAGTTGAAGGAAAAGGTGTCGTCCCATGATCCTGCTTCCGGGACGGTGAAGGAGTTTGACAAGGGCAAGCACTTCATCGGCAAAAAGATCGTTGAAGAGGCCGGCGAAGTCTGGATGGCGGCGGAATATGAGGGGCGGGAGAAAACCGCCGAGGAGATCTCCCAGCTGCTCTACCACCTTCAGGTGATGATGATCGCCAACGGTCTCGAACTCGAAGACGTGTACAAATATCTGTAAACCAAGCACCTGAGACAGGAAAACTTTCAATGGCTCTGCAACTGGCGATCCCCAACAAGGGGGCCCTTTCCGAAGATTCCGTCCGGCTTCTGCGCGAGGCCGGGTATCGCTGTACCCGCTCCGGTCGGGAACTGATCGTTTCCGATCGGGAAAATGAGATCGACTTTGTTTTTCTCCGGCCGCGTGACATTGCGCTCTACGTCGGCAACGGAGTGCTTGACCTGGGGATCACCGGTCGCGACCTTGCGGCGGATTCCGGTGCGCAGGTGACTGAACTCATGAATCTTGAATTTGGCCGGTCGCGCTTCTGCTTCGCGGTGCCGAAGGATTCCGGCCTCACGGTCGAGACGCTCAACGGGCTGCGTATCGCCACCTCCTATCCGGAACTGCTTCGGAAAAACCTCGCGCAGCGCGGACTCTCCTGTCCGGTGGTCCGCCTGGACGGAGCGGTGGAGATTTCGATCCGTCTCGGTGTTGCCGACGCGATTGCCGACGTGGTGGAGTCCGGCGCGACGCTGCGTGAGGCCGGGCTGGAGGTGATCGGCGAGCCGATGCTCTTTTCGGAGGCGATTCTGATCGGGCGAAGCGCTGAACTGGGCGAGCGTCCGGCGGTCCGGAAGCTGATTGCCCGGCTCAAGGGAATCCTGGTCGCCGGAGCGTATGCGATGGTCGAATACGACATCCCGCGTCTCCAGCTGGAGGCCGCGTGCGCGATCACGCCGGGCATCGAATCTCCGACGGTCTCGCCGCTCTCCAATCCGGACTGGGTCGCGGTCAAGGCGATGGTGGCCCGCCGGGAGTGCAACCGGATCATGGATGAACTGTATCAGATCGGCGCACGGGGAATTATCGTTACGGATATCCGTTCCTGCCGGCTGTAACAATCAGGGAGATGTGTGGAATGAAAAAAGCGATTCTCGAACGTGCCCGGGAAGTATTCGATGTCGAGATCGAAGGGCTGGTCGCCGTGCGCGACAATTTAGGAGAGAGTTTCGAGCAGCTGGTTCACCGCTGCATGGATGTGATCAATGCAGGCGGGAAGCTGGTGTTCACCGGAGTCGGCAAGAGCGGCTACATCGGTAAGAAGATCGCCGCGACTCTCTCCAGCGTCGGTTCTCCCTCGGTCTTCATGCACCCGGTGGAGGCGCGACACGGGGATCTCGGAATCATTCAGAAGCATGATCTTCTCATCGCGCTCTCCTACAGCGGAGAAACCGAGGAGCTGCTGGTCGTGCTCACTCCTGCGAAGCGGCTCGGGGTGGAGCTGGTTTCCATCACCTCCTCCGCAGGTTCCACGCTCGGGAAAATGAGCGATCTGGTCGTGGAAATGCCGGTGCCGCGGGAGGCGTGTCCCTTCAACCTCGCGCCGACGACCACCACGACCGCGCTGCTGGCGCTCGGCGATGCGCTGGCAATGGTGCTGCTTGACGAGCAGGGGTTCACCAAGAGCGATTACGGCCGGCTTCATCCCGGCGGCGCGATCGGTCGCATGGTGACCATGCGGGCGTCGGACATCATGCGCGATGCGGAGCATTCGGCGATCGTCGATCCCGGTACAAAGGTGCGTGATGCGCTGTTCCGGATGAGTCACGCTCGCTGCGGCTCGGCGATCATTGTCGACGGTGAGGGGAAACTGGTCGGCATTTTTACCGATGGCGACTTCCGCCGCTGGGCGGAGAAGGACCTGTCGGTGCTTGAACGCGAAATGCGCGAAGTTATGACGCCGGGACCGGTCTCCATCCGGCAGGACGCTCTGGCTGTCGAAGTGCTCAAGGTGCTGGAGAAGCGCCATATCGACGATATTGTCGTAGTCGATGATTCCGGGCACGTCTGCGGATTCATCGACGTGCAGGATCTGCCCGGATTGAAACTGATGTGAGGTAACGCCTTGTCCAACCGCAAACAGGATGGATCGATGAAAAAGCGGATTCTGCTCTCCGTACTGGCGGCCGTTGCGCTGACGACGGCCGCTGACGACAAGGAGGCCACCAACTCCTACATGGCCGGTCGGACCGCTTATGAAACGGGCGATTACCGCGAGGCGGCGGAGAAGTTCGAGGATGCCGAACTGCTGGGCGATTCGACTGCGGTCAAGGCGAACTCGGTTCTGGCGCAGATCTCCGCGTGGCGGATGTGCGGCTTGCTTTACCGGGAGTTTGAGGCGATTGAAAAGCTGCTCGCCTCTTATCCGGAATATGCCGATTTTGCCGCGTTGATTCAGCGGGAATACGAGATCGGGGAAGCGTATTATCAGGGGCGGCGCGATCCGTCGTTCTGGTCGTTGCGCTGGATTCCGTGGCTGGTGGATGACGACAAGAGCATCGAGGTCTTCGAAAAGGCGCTCTCCCGCGCGCCTTTTTCCGAAAATGCCCCCGGGGCGCGGTTGCGGCTCGCCTATCTCTTCGATCAGAAGGGGGAGGTGAAAAAATCGCTGGAGCAGCTTCGAACGATCATCCGTGAGTTCCCCGACTCTCCGGAGTGCAAGTACGCCTATCTGGCACTGGGAACCGGTCTTTACGAGCTGTCTCTGCGCGGGGACGGTGACGGTCGCTACAATCGGGAGGCGCTGGACGTTTTCAAGACATTTCAGGAGAAATATCCCGACGCCAGCGAAAATGACTGGGTCAGGCGCCATCTGATTCTCGGGCGCGATGTTCAGGCGGCCCGGCTGCTGGAGATGGCGAAATACTATGCGAGGAACGGTCGCAAGGCGGCGGCTGAACGTTACCTGGCGCAGGTGTTGCGGGAGTATCCCGACTCGCTTTCCGCGGATGCGTCCGAAGCGTTGCTGGTCGAACTGGACCGCACGTTTGTTCCGGAGGATTTCCGCCCGGATCCGGCGGCGCGCCTGCCGCGGATCATCGCCTATCCGCTGCCGCAGGAGGCGGAGAAACTGCTGATCGCACCGGGGGAGGGGAGCGGAAAATTTCTGCTGCCGATATTCGATCTCTCCGGACAGCTCAAATCCAACATGAAGGAATCGGCGCAGAAGGAGGGGACCAGATGAAGTTTCTTTCATATACGACTTTACTTTTTCTTGCGCTGCTGCTCAACGGCTGCGGTTATCAGGTCGGTTCGCTGATGCATCCGCAGGTGAAAACCATCGCCGTGGCTCCGGTGGTCAACGAGACGGCGGCCTACAATGTCGCGGCGGAGATGCGCGGGTTGCTCTGTGAATGCTTCATGACCGACGGTTCCCTCAAACTGGTCGATGAGAAAGAGGCGGACTGCATCGTCTATGCCCGGGTGCTCGACATTGCGTTTGCCGAATTGAACCGGTCATCGGTGGATGACGATGAGTTCGTGCCGAATGAGTGGCGGGTGCAGATGAACGTGGAGTTTTCGGTGATTGTTCCCGGCAGTGCCCGACCGCTCATCTCCACCCGGACGGTGTCCGGGACTGCAGAGTTCCAGACGGGTCCCGATATGTACATCGGCCGTCGCAACGGTATCCGGCAGGCTGCGTACGATGCGGCGAAGAAGCTGGTTTCCGCGGTGACCGAGGGGTGGTGATTCCGTCCCGGGAGGGGGAGGTGACGGCATGCTGATCGGGGTGGTGAAAAAGGGACAGTCGCTGTTCATTCTCTCGTTTCTCACGTTTGTGTTCTGCGGCATGCTGATTCTGAAGCTGCCGTGGTGTTACCGGGCGGGAGAACTTGCCTGGAGCGACGCGCTCTTCATGGCGACCTCCGCGGTCTGTGTCAACGGTTTGAGCGTACTGCCGATTGAGAATTTCACCCTTTTCGGGCAGACGATGATTCTGCTGATGGTGGAGATCGGCGGCATCGGCATCATGACGTTGAGCGCTTCGATCCTGCTGATGCTCGGCGGCGGTCTCTCCTTCAGCGACACGTTGATGATCTCCAGTTTAAGCGACAACTTCTCCCTGCGTGGAACGGAGGGGTTGACCCGGACCGTTGTTACCTATACGCTGGTCAGTGAAGCGGTCGGCATGGTGTTGATGCTGCCGGGGTTTCTGGAAAAATACGGCTGGGCGGAGTCGCTCTGGTATTCGTTGTTCCATGCCGTGACCGGTTTCTGCAATGCGGGGTTGAGTCCGTTCGAAGACAGTCTTGCCGGGCAGTCGCCCCTGGTGCAGCTCGCGGTGGGAGCGCTGGTGATACTTGGCGGGCTCGGGGTTTACGTGATCTACGATCTTCTGCAGCTGATCCGTCGGCGTGAGATTCATCTTCGGGTGCACTCCAAGGTGGTATTGCTGACCAATCTGATCCTGATTGCGGGCGGAGCGGTGCTGATCTGGTTTTTCGGGGTGATCAACGACCGTTGGATCGGCTGGTTCGATGCGCTCTTTCTGTCTGTTTCATCACGGACTGCCGGATTTACCACATTCGACATAGCTGCGCTTCCGGCATCGACCACGACGTTGATCATCATCTTCATGCTGATTGGAGCCTCGCCGGGGTCGACCGGCGGCGGCATGAAGACCAGCACGGTGGCGGTGGCGGCGGCGGCGATTTTCAACACCTTCAAAGGGAACCCGGAGGTGCTGATGTTCCGCCGTCGGGTTCCGGCGGCACAGGTGCTGCGTGCCTTCACGATCATCGTGATGTTTACGTTGCTGGCCTGTGTGGCGGCAATGGCGATTCAAATGATCACGCCCGGTTCCGCGATGATGGAGGCGTTTTTCGAGGCGGCTTCTGCGCTGGGAACGACCGGGTTGACGATCGGCGGGACGGCCAAATTGACGACGGAGGGAAAACTGCTTCTTTCGTTTCTGATGTTCATCGGGCGGATCGGTCCGTTTACGATCATGCTGTTTCTGCTGGGGCGCGAGAAGACGGTGCGCTTGAAATATCCCGATGAACGGGTTATTATTGGTTAACGGAAAATTCAGGTGGGATATGGCCAGAAATCATTATGCTGTGTTCGGGCTCGGCTCCTTCGGTGCCAAGCTGGCGGTGGAGCTGGGCAGGGCGGGCAATGCCGTCGTCGTCGTCGACATTGACCGGGAGCGGGTCGACGAGCTGCGTGAAAAGGTGACCGAGGCGATCATCGCCGACGTCAGCAACGAAGAGGTGGTTCGCGAGTTGAACGTCTCCAAGTTTGACGCGGTGATCCTCGGGATGAGTTCCCATTTTGAAGATCAGGTGCTGGCGCTCACGCTGCTCAAGCAGGAGGGAGCGCGCAAGGTGCTGGCCAAGGCGAACACCGCCATCCAGGAGCGGATTCTCTACCGGTTGGGCGCGGATGAGGTAATCCAGCCGGAACAGGATGTCGCAGAGCGGATTTCCCGACGGCTTTCGATGGCGAACATCACCGATCTCTTTGAGTTCAAGGGATCGGCCATGGCGGAGGTGTCGGTGCCGGGGCGGATGGCCGGCAAATCGCTGCGGCAGCTTGATTTGCGCAACCGCTCCAACGTGACGGTGCTGCTGATGCACAAACCGGGATGTCCTACGGAAACGATTTTAAGTCCGGATACTCTGCTGGAAAAAGGCGATCAGCTGACCGTCTTCGGCAGCCGGGAGTCGATATTGAAACTTTTCAAGGAGGATTGAACCATGGCGAACTGCATCTTCTGTAAAATCATCGCCGGAGAGATTCCGGCGGTCAAAGTCTATGAGGACGATCTTGTGCTGGCGTTTCTCGACATCGGTCCGATCAATTTCGGTCACACCCTGGTGATTCCGAAGGAGCACCACGAATCGAGCGCGACGATTCCGGAGGCGACGGCCGGGCGGATGTTCCATATCGGGGCCCGGATCGGTGTGGCGCTTCGCCGGGAATTCGACTGGGATGCATTCAATCTGCATCTGGCGGACGGCACGGCGGCGGGGCAGGTGGTGATGCACGCCCATCTGCATGTGGTTCCGCGCGGCGTCGAGGATGGGTTCCACTGGAACTGGCGTCAGAAGCAGTACGGGGCGGGGGAGGCTGCCGCTCTGGCGGAGCGTCTGACCAGAAGGCTTGCCGCGGCCCTGGAACGGGAGCCGGAAGCGTGACGGTGGCGCGGATGCTGCGGTGGACGGCGGTTCTGCTGCTGTGTGCCGTGTTCCTGCCGCTGCGTGCGGCGGACCGACTGGACCGGCTTGAAGCTGATCTGGACCGGCTCGAGCCGAGGTTCTGGCGGGCGGCCGGAATGTCGCCGGATGAACCGTACTACCAGGAGACCGCCGAGCTGCTTGCCCGGCTTGAGTCGAACGGACGCGATGTACAGCAGATTCTGAGCCGCGCCCGTCTCGATCAGATGCCGAATCTGTCGGAACCGGTTTCCCGGCTGAGAAATCTTTTCCGTTCGGTGAGCCGTCGCCAGGCCTCCTCCTATTATTTCCGGCTCAAGGGAACCGGCATGCGAGAGTACGAGAAGAGCTTCCGGCGCGGCCGGAGCCGAAGAACCGGAAAAGGTCGGCGGGAGGAGGTGCCGCCGCCGACACTGACGACGGTCGATCCGGAGGAGTATTCCCGATGGCTCTCTGAAGTGTGCGAAGAGAACATGACTCGCTTCAGCCGCAGAAAAGGGGAACGCAATTCCGGGCAGGACGATACGTTGCGGGAGCGGCTTGCGGAGTATTGCGGGGCGATTCAGAGTTTGCGGAACGCGCTGGTGGTGCTGCGCCGGAATGGCAGGGAGCTGAAATTCTGACGGGACGTCGGTCAGATGACGCCGAGGTGTTCCAGCAGAATCTTGAGTCCGATGAGGACGATGGCGCAACCGCCGATGACCATCATGACCCGCTCGCCGGCCAGGGAGCCGAGGCGGACGCCGATCAATACGCCGACGGCGGAAGCCGCCGCGGTGACCACCCCCATGGCGAGGGCGGGGATCCAGATGCCGGACCCGGCAAACGCCAGCCCCGCGCCGACCGCCAGCGCATCCAGGCTGGTGGCGATTGCCGGCAGAAAGAGGGCGTGCGGAGCGAAGAAATCCGGTGGACAGCAGGGCTCCGCGCCATCTTTTCCCCCCTTAACCTCCTCCTTGTGGAGCCCTTCGAAAATCATTTTCCCGCCGACGAATCCGAGCAGCGCGAAAGCGAGCCAGTGGTCCATGGTGCGGACCACGTTCTGCAACAGCGCGGCCGCGGCGAATCCGAGGAGCGGCATGAGGATCTGAAAGCCGCCGAAAAAGAGGGCGGCCCAGGCGGCGTTGCGGATCTTTCTGCCGGTGCGGTCGCAGAGCGCGCCGCTCACAGAGACGGCGAACGCGTCGATGGAAACTCCCACCGCAATCAGAAGAACCGCAACGAACGACATGGCGTTACTTCATCAGCATCGCCATAATCGCCTTCTGGACGTGGAGACGGTTTTCCGCCTCGTCGAAGACAATGGAGCGGGGAGAATCCATCACCTCCGCCGACACCTCTTCGCCGCGGTGGGCGGGGAGACAGTGGAGAAATTTCGCATCCGGATTGGCCACCTTGAAGAGCTCCGCGTTGACCTGATAGGGGCGGAAGATCTTCATGCGGCGGGCCTGTTCGGCTTCGAAGCCCATGCTCACCCAGACGTCGGTGTAGAAGTAATCCACCTTTTCGGCGGCTTTCATCGGATCGGCTTCCCAGCGGATGTTCGGGCAGCCGGCCATCAGCGCCTCGCTCGGACGTTCCTCTTCCGGCGCGGCGATCACCAGCTCCATGCCGGTCAGCCGTGCCGCCAGCATGAGGGAGTTGGCGATGTTGCTGCGACCGTCGCCGTAGAAGGCCATCCGGATCGAACCATCCACCCGCCCGGAATATTCCCGGATGGTCAGGAGGTCGGCGATGATCTGGCAGGGGTGGTATTCATCGGTCAGCGCGTTGATGACCGGAATCGTCGCTTCGCGGGCCAGTTCCTCCACATCGGCATGCGAGAAGGTGCGGATGACGATGCCGTGCAGGTAGCGGCTGAGCACCTTGGCGGTGTCGGCCACGGTTTCGCCGCGCCCGACCTGCATCCTGGACTGATCCAGATAGAGCGGCCGTCCGCCGAGTTCGCCGACGCCCACTTCGAAGGAGACGCGGGTGCGGGTGGAGGACTTGGCGAAGATCAGCCCGATGCTTTTGCCCGCCAGCGGGGTGAAGCTCACCTTGCCGCGTTCGGCCTTCAGTTTCGAAGCGAGAGCGAATATTTCATTGAGTTCCGGGAGGGTGATGTCCCTCAGCGTCAACAGATCTTTCTTCATAACGGTTACTTCTCCTCTTTGATCAGCCGGTCGAGTTCTTCCAGTCCGGCCGCGATTTTTTCAAGACCGAGGTCGGCCTCTTGGCGGGTGATGACCAGCGGGGGCAGGAGCCGGAGAACGGTCTCCCCTGCGGTCAGCACCACGAGATTCCGCTTGAGCAGGAGTCCGGCGAGAGTCGCCGCTTCGCGGTCGAGCACCACGCCGATCATCAGCCCCATGCCGCGCACCTCCTTGACGAAGGAGTACTTTTTGCCGAGTTCCGCGAGTTTGGCTCGCAGGTAGTTGCCCTGTTCGACACAGTTTTCGAGGACGCCGTCCTGATCGAACGCCTCCTGAACCGCCAGAGCGGCGGCGCTGACCAGCGGCGTGCCGCCGAAGGTGCTCGCGTGGGTTCCGACGGTCAGGGTGTCCGCATATTTGCGCTGGACGATGAATCCGCCCATCGGCAGGCCGTTGGCGATCGCCTTGGCCATCGAGAAGGCGTCGGGCTCGACGCCGAAGCTCTGCCAGGCGAACCGGGTGCCGATCCGGCCCATACCGCACTGCACCTCATCGAAGAGCAGCAGTAAATTCTTCTCGTCGCAGAGCGCCCGGACCTGCCGCAGATATTCGCGGTCGGCCGGCAGAATGCCGCCTTCGCCCTGCACCGGTTCGAGCAGAACGGCGCAGGTTTTGTCGGTGATCGCGGCCTTGAGCGCGTCGATGTCGTTGAAGTCCACCTGTTTGAATCCGGGCGTCTCCGGTTCGAATCCTTTGCGGTATTTGGCGCGGCCGGTGGCGGCCAGCGTCGCGAGCGTACGCCCGTGGAAGGAGTTGTTCATCGAGATGATCTCGTTGCGCCCGGTCGCGTTGCCGATCTTGCGGGCGAATTTAATCATGCCCTCGTTGGCCTCCGCACCGGAGTTTGCAAAGAAGACTACGCCGTCGAAGCAGTTGGTGATCAGCTTTTCAGCGAGGCGCGGCATCACTTCGTTCATATAGAGGTTGGAGACGTGGACCAGCGTCGCGGCCTGCTTCTGAATGGCGGCGGTTACCCGCGGATTGCAGTGCCCGAGGTTGCAGACGGAAATCCCGGCGGCGAAATCGAGATATTCGCGGCCGTCGGCGTCCCACAGGCGCGCGCCCTGGCCTCGGACAAACAGAATCTTCGGGGCATAGGTGGGCATCACATACTTGCGGTACCGTTCGACGGTGGTTTCGTAAAGGTTTTCCATCTTTCAAGACTCCTGAATAGTGAAACTTTCCCTTTTTTGAAGTGGAAAATGATAATATAGAACGTTTTTAAAAAAAAGCAAGCTATTTTTTTCACCGAGGACGGAATTCCTCTCGCAGGGCGTCGAAGGTGTCGTTTTCAATCGCCGTTCGGATCCGCTCCATCAGATGGAGGAAGTAGTGCAGATTGTGGAGCGTCACCAGCCTCACGCCGAGAATCTCCCCGACGTTGAAGAGGTGGCGGATGTACGCTCTGGTGAAGTTGCGGCAGGCGTAACAGCCGCACTCCGGATCGATCGGAGTGAAGTCGCGGGCGTACCGCCCCGCTTTGACCGGAATGGTGTCGCCGTTCCCCACGAAGGCGGAGCCGTGGCGGCCGAGACGGGTCGGCATCACGCAGTCGAACATATCCACGCCGCGGGCGACGCTCTCGACGATCTGCCGCGGCGTGCCGACACCCATCAGGTAACGTGGAGCGTTTTCCGGCAGGCAGGGGGCAGCTGCATCGATGGCGGTCATCATTTCCGGCTCGCTCTCGCCAACCGAAACGCCGCCGATGGCGTAGCCGTCGAAGCCGATTCCGACAATCTGCTCCGCTGCGCGGCGGCGCAGTTCGGGGTAGGTCGAACCCTGTACGATGCCGAAACGGATCTGCCCGTCGTTGAGCGGCTGTTCGCGTGACATTCGTTCCCAGCGGGCGGTGATGTTGAGCGATTTCTCCGCCTGTTCCGGCGTGGCCGGGTAGGGGGTGCACTCATCGAACGCCATGACGATGTCGGAGTCGAGCATCCGCTGGACGCGCATCGACTCTACCGGGCCGAGGAAGAAGCGTGTGCCGTCGATGTGCGAGGCGAAGCGGACGCCATCCGGTTCGAGTTTGCGCAGCTTCGCGAGACTGAATACCTGAAATCCGCCGGAGTCGGTCAGGATCGACCGCTCCCAGTGTTCGAAGCGGTGCAGGCCGCCGGCGGCCTCGATCAGCTCAGGTCCCGGACGCAGAAAGAGGTGATAGGTGTTGCCGAGAATGATCTGCGCACCGAGCTCTTCCAGCTCCGCCGGAGACATCGCCTTGACCGTTGCGCGGGTTCCTACCGGCATGAACACCGGGGTTTCGATGGTGTTGCGCCGGGTGGTGAGCCGGCCGCGCCGGGCGGCGCTGCCGGAATCTTTTTTGAGCAGTTTGAACATGGTCGAATCAGAGGGTGACGAACATCCCGGCGTAGAGTTCTTTCGTATCCCGGCCGAGCGCTTTCGCCAGCTCCGAGGCGAAGGCGAAGACCGCGCCGGGGCCCTTGCCGGTGACCAGCCGTCCGTCCCGTTCCGCCAGGCGCCCGGAGGGAACCGCCCCGCCGAGTTCACTTTCGAATCCGGGGTACATGGTGAACCGTTTCCCGTTGAGCAGACCGGCGCGGGCGAGCACGATCGGCGCAGCGCAGATGGCCGAGACCACGCCGCCTTCAGCGTCGATTCGCCGGACCAGTTCAATCACCTTGTCGGAATCACGCAGGGTGGTCGCCCCGGGCAGTCCGCCCGGCAGAAAGACCGCGTCGAATTTCGCGTCGCCGCATTCGGCGAGCGTGGTGTCCGCCACCATCGGGATCCAGTGGGAGCCCATCACTTCGCGGGCTTTCAGCCCCGCCGTCGTCACATCGAATTCCAGTCGGCGCAGCACGTCGAGCACTGCGACCGCTTCGGTCTCTTCAAATCCGTCCGCCAGGACCGCGAGAATCGTTTTCATGGTGAAATCCTCCGTTTTTCCCTTGCAAAACCGCCGGGATGCACTATGTTTTCCGTTGTCATGCATATACTATATAACCATTCTTGAAATCTGGCAATCATGTTTGAACGGGATTTGACCCTTTTTACCGAACATCTCGTCGCTGTACGGGGACTTTCACGAAACACCACCGGCGCCTACCTGAGCGATCTGCATGAGTTCCGGGAATTTCTCGAGGGGACCGGCGTGACGAGCTGGCGCGAGGTGGACCGCGACCTGGTGCTCGACTACCTCGACGGCGAACGGGAGAAGGGGATGCAGACCGCGACGCTGGCGCGGCGGCTGGTTTCGATCAAGATGTTCTTCCGTTTTCTGCACGAGGAGGGGCTGATTTCCGAGGATTTCACCGCGGTAATGGACTCGCCGAAACTGTGGCGGATCCTGCCGGACTTCCTCTCCGAACGGGAGGTGGACGCACTGCTGGCCGCCTACCCGAACTCGGCGAAATTCCCGCTGGAGATGCGAAATCGGGCGATCCTCGAACTGCTCTACGCCTCCGGACTGCGGGTGTCGGAGGCGGCGAAACTGCCGCTGACCGGAGTGGATTTCGACAACGAACTGCTCCGCGTGGTCGGCAAGGGGAGCAAGACCCGGATCGTGCCGGTGGGGAAGACCGCGCTGCGCACGCTGCGCCGCTATCTCGAGGAGGTACGGCCGCAGCTGGCCGAGAAGAATCCTCTGTGCGGCTGCGTCTTTCTCTCCAAAAGCGGGCGGCCGCTCAACCGCGAATGGATCTGGAACATGGTCAAAACCGCCGCCGAACGGGCGGGAATCCGCAAGAACGTCCACCCGCATACGCTGCGTCACTCGTTTGCCAGCCATCTGCTCGCCCACGGCGCCGACTTGCGGGTGATCCAGGAGATGCTCGGCCACGCGGACATAAGCACGACCGAGATCTACACCCATGTGGACCGGAGTCGTCTGGTGGCGGTTCACCGCAAATTCCACCCACGTGGCTGACCGCCTGCTGTTTTTTCTGCCGGAAGCTTTCCCCGGGTGGTTGAAAAGCGCTTTGAACGATGATATTATACACGCCGGACGCACCCGGGCGGAATCTGGGGCGCGGAACAGGGAGGCCGGAAAGGCTATGAAAATTTTTGAAGAGATCGGCCGCGTCGCATTCGGCGATATGACGGCGATGTTTTTCCGTGAAAAGGGGAAGATCTGTTTTACGTTGGTGCCGGCGGGGATGGAGGAGGAGATTCCGGAGCATTGCAAACTCCTCAACGACACCGTCGGCTGTCGCGGCTACACCCTCTCGGGGGTCCGGAACGTTCTGGCGATCCAACCGGAGAGCGCGGTGCAGTTCAAGATCGCCGGTGATGCGTACTGGGATAACTTTTCCGCCGGCCGCACCCTGCGCAATTCCGGCAGTGTCGACCAGCTCCTCTTCGACGGCCTCCGGCAGGAGGAGGGCAACGCGGTTCTGCTCTTTCACGATGCGCGCGGACTCCGGCTGGAGCAGACCATGCGCCATCTGCCGGGCCGCCCCTGGATCGAAATCAACACCACGCTCACCAACTCCGGCAGCGATGTTGTGACCGTGGAGATGCTCTCGAGCTTTTCGCTCGGACTGCTTTCGCCGTTCCAGCCGGACGACGGCGTGGAGTGTTACCGCATTCACCGCTGGAGTTCCAACTGGAGCGGTGAGGGGCGGCACGAATCCCGCAGCGTCGAGGAGCTGGGCATGGAGAGGTCGTGGAGCGCGTACGGCGTCCGGGTGCTCCGCTTCGGCGAGCGGGGATCGATGCCGGTGCGGGGATATTTCCCGCAGGTGGCATTTGAGGATACCCGTGCCGGCGTGACCTGGGGGGCGGCGCTGTCCGCCGTCGGGTCGTGGCAGTTGGAGGTCAGCCGGTTCTGCGACTTCTTCAATCTCTCCGGCGGCATGGTGGACCGGGAGTTCGGTCAGTGGACCCGGAGGCTTGCTCCCGGCGAGTCGATCTGCGGTCCTGCCGCAGTGGTGAGCTGTACGCGCGGCGGCATCGACGAACTTCTGCCCCGGCTGACCGCGTATCAGGAGGAGGAGGTTGACACGCAGCCTGCCTCGGAGCAGGATCTGCCGGTAATCTTCAACGAGTGGTGCACCACCTGGGGAAAGCCGCTGCCGGGAAATCTGATGCCGGTGCTGGAAACGCTCCACGGCTGCAATGTCAAATACTTTGTGCTCGACGCCGGCTGGTTTCACGGCGGCGTGGATGCGCTATGCGGCATCGGCGACTGGAACGTTCCGCCGGAGAACTATCCGGATGGCGGTATCGGCGCTTTCACCGAAGTCATCCGCAACGCGGGATTTCGCCCCGGCATCTGGTTTGAGTTCGAGGTGGCGACGGAGGATTCCAAACTGGCAAACGAGCACCCGGAGTGGCTGCTTCACCTCGACGGCAAGGTGCTGAAGTCGGGCACCCGCCGCTTCCTCGATTTCCGCAATCCCGCGGTGATCGAATATCTCGGAGAGAAGGTGATCCGTTTTCTGCGCGACAACGGGTTCGGTTACATGAAGGTGGACTACAATGGTCCGACCGGCTTCGGCTGCGACGGCCGGGAGGTCCCCGCCGAAGAGCTGCGGCTCCACATGGAGGCGGTGGAGAACTTCTTCCGCCGAATCCGGCGCGAGCTGCCGGATCTGGTGATCGAAATCTGCTCCTCCGGCGGCCACCGGCTGACGGCGGGATGGATGCGGATCGGCGCGATGGCAAGTTCGACCGATGTGCATGAAGGGGTGGAGATTCCGATCGTCGGGGCGAATGTCGCGCGGCTGATCCCGATGCGGCACAATCAGCTCTGGGCGACGCTGCGCAGTTGGGACGATTCGAACCGGCTCCATTACTCGCTTGCGGCGGGATTGCTCGGGCGGCTCTGCCTCTCCGGCGACATCGCCAAACTGGACGAGGCGCAGCGGAAGATCATGTTCGACGGCGTGGAGTTCTACCGCGCCTGCGTCCCGGCAATCCGCCGCGGCCGCACCCGGCTGATCCGCGACATGGCCCCCTCGTTCACCCGGCCGCGCGGCTCGCAGATCTTTTTCCGTTCCGGCGAAACGTGTGATTATGCGGTGATTCACACCTTCGGGGAGGGGCCCGCCTCGCTCCGGGTGCCTCTGGAGGAGAAGCGCCGTTTGCGCCGCGTCTTCGCTCCGGAGGGCGTATCCTGCCGCGTCGACGGCAACGAGCTCGCGGTTACCGGACTTGTTCCGTTCACCGGCTGTGCGTTTCTGCTGGAGCGGTGAGGCAATTCAGCGCTCGGCGAGGTGCCACATGAAGGAGCGTCCGGCCGGATCGGTGATCCGGAGCCGGTCGCCGGGCGCGAGCGCGCCGACCCCCTTCGGGGTGCCGGTGAAGAGCACATCTCCCGGCAGAAGTTCCCAGTAACGGGCGACGGCGAGGAGAAGTTCCGGAATGGAGAAGATCATCTTTGCGCTGTCGCCCTGCTGGCGGAGTTCGCCGTTGATCTCTCCGGTGAAACGGAGCTGCGCCAGCGTCTCCGCCGTGCCGGAGAAGGGGGCGAAGTCGCCGATGGGGGCGCTGTGGTCAAAGCCTTTGCAGATCTCCCACGGCAGACCGTGTGCGAGCAGTTTCTCCTGGGTTTCGCGGAGCGTGAGGTCGAGTCCGACGCCGATTCCGGCGATGAAGGTGACCGCCTCCTCCGTGGTGCGCGGCACCCCTTTTGTTCCGACGAGCACGGTGATTTCGGTTTCGTAGTGGGGGAGTTCGCCGCAGCGGGGCAGCGGAATGACCGGTTCGGCAACCGGATGCAGCGAGGTGGCCGGTTTGGTGAAGATCACCGGTTGTTCCGGTCTTTCGTTGCCGAGTTCGGCGATATGTTCGACGTAGTTTCTGCCGATGCAGAAGACGCGCTGCGCGGTGTAGCTGCGCTGGTTGACGATCCAGTTCATCGTGTAAAAATCCTTTCCGGTTTCTGGGGGCGGTACGGAATTTTCGCCGCCCGCCGGATTAACGTATCACGGGAATCCGGCGATTGCAAGCGGCGGTTCAGAGCCATTTCTTCCATTTGAAGGCGGCCAGCATGAACACGCCGGTGATGATGCAGAATCCCCAGAACAGAAAGTATCCATAGTGCCAGCGCAGTTCCGGCATGTAGTCGAAGTTCATCCCGTAGATTCCCGCGGCAAAGGTGAGCGGGATGAAGATGGTGGCAATTACGGTGAGGATCCGCATGATGCTGTTCATCTTCTGGCTGAGCATCGCGAGGTGGAGCTCGAGCACGCCCGAGAGGTTCTCCCGGTAGGAGTCGATCGTCTCGGTGACGGTGAGCAGATGGTCGCGCAGGTCGTTGAGATAGGGCACGGTTGCATCTTCCCAGAAATCGCCGCCGTCGCGGAGGATTCCGTCGATCACTTCGCGCATTGGAGAGATGGAGCGCCGGAGCAGAATCAGCTGATTTTTGCAGTTTCGAACGGCCGCCGGCAGGTCTTCGCCGGCGGAGGGATCGAGGGCGTCGTCGTCGAGCGGTTCGAGCAGTTCGCGCAGGTTGTCCAGCACGACGAAATATTGATCGACGAGCATATCCATCAGCGCGTAGGCAAGGTAGTCGGCTCCGGCTTTGCGGATTCTGCCGATGTTCTTGGTCAGCCGTTGCCGGACCGAATCGAAGACGTCTCCTTCGGTCTCCTGAAAGGTGAGCAGATAGTTGCGGCCGTGGATGAAGCTGATCTGCTCGATGTTGAGGCACTCCTCCGCCTGGTCGGCACGGATCATCTTCTGGACGTAGAAGAGATAGTCCGGACCGAACTCCACCTTGGGCCGCTGCCCGACGTTGAGGATGTCCTCCAGAAACAGGCTGTTGATGCCGAAGATGGCGCCGATTTCGGCGATGATTTCGGGCGCGTGGAGGCCGTTGACGTTCAGCCAGAGGATTGCATCGTCGCGCAGGAGCGCCGGAATTTCCGACGGCTTCTTCAGTTCGAAGCGTTGAATTTCCGTCGCGTTGTAACGAAATGCTTCCAGGGTGATTTCACCGACTTTCCGTTCGCCGGTGAAGACCATGGTACCCGGCAGGAGACCGGGTTTCTTCGGTTTTGCGCCGATGTAGAGATTCTGCATGGAAGGGGCCCTTTCGTTTCAGAAATCCGGACCGAGCGCGTTGCGCAGGGCCGCGATGGCTGTTTCCTTTTTCTTGGCTTCCACATCCACCGTGAGCTTCATTCCGCGCCAGCACTCCGGGAAGTCGGTCGGATCGATCCAGTCGGCGTGGGGCCGGTGGTCGCCGGGGACTCCCCACGGCAGTTGAGGGCTGGAGAGGTGGACATGGGGCGGAATCTTTCGACTGTGCCACGTCTCCGCCGCCGCCCGGGTCGCCTCTTCGATCGTAAGATGGTCGGGGTTGACCCGGTGGTGGTGGACGTCGTAGGTGAAGGGGATTTCCAGTTCCCGGCAGAGTGGCAGCAGGTCCGAAGGCGTGTAACTGCGGTCGTCATTTTCCAGGGTGAGCTTTCGGCGAACGGGATCTGGCAGGGCATTGATTTCGCGCCGGAGCCGGTCGAGCGCGGCGGACTTGTCGCCGTAGACGCCGCCGGCGTGAAGGTTGATCTCGGTTGCGCCGCACAGCTCGGAAAGAAGAAACTGATGCTCCAGTTCGGCCCGGGAATTTGCCCGCACCCGCGGTTCCGGAGAGTTCAAAACGACGAACTGATCGGGATGGAGACTCCGCCGCAGTCCGAGCCGGTCGGCGCGGCTTCGCGCTTCGTCGAAGAGTTTTTGCAGTGTGTCGGTTTCCGGCAGCTCTTCCAGACGGTAGCCCACGTCGGCGTGGGTGGCCAGCATCAGCAGTTCGGAGTTGATCCGGAAGGCACCGATGTGCAATTGGGCGCAGCGTTCGAAGGCCAGCTTCAGCTGTTCGGCGTTGCTTTGGATGAGAGCGGAGAGTTTTCGCAGTTGTTCATGCCGGGGAAAGGGGCGCAGCGAGGCGGCGGTGGCGCGCCGGAACCGGATCGGCTCCTCTCGGAAAATGCAGCAAAGTCCCCATTCGATCATGACAAACGCGCTCCTCTCTCTTCATACGGTAGAGCTTCTGCCGGAAAAGTCAAGCCGGAATTCCGCCGGAATTTGCGTTTCGACGGGAATTTCCCGGCGGAATTACGCCTGCGCCAGACGTGCTTCGACCGCGGCGCGTATGGTGCGTACCTCCGGCGTATCCGGAAGATAGTGCGCCAGGCGTCCTACGTAGTTGCGGCGGCGGAACTCCTGCAGGCTGTGGCGGAAGTTGAGATCGTTGATCCACAGCAGCTTCGCAACCAGAAAATCGGTCTTCGTCCGCAGGTCGCGCAGTCTCGGGCATCGTCCGGCGAGCATGTCGTTCAGCACAGTGGGAGTAAGTTCTCTGGACGGTTTTAAATTGAGAACGACCACCTCATTGTCCGGTTGCGCGAGATATTCCAGGAGAATTGGGAAGATGTCGAGCTTGTCCGCGTCGCGTACCGCCCGGGCGATGACGGCGCCCCGCGGAGAGAGGTTCTCCGGCAGAGCCAGCTTGTTGTGTTGACGGATCGCGTCGATGATGTCGGTCTGAGCCGCGGCGTCGAGCCCGTCGAGCAGTTGCATTTCTTCAACCAGTTCGGCGGAGCGGTTGCCGTGATCGAAGCTGGCCAGGTCGTTGTAGGTACAGAACTTTTGAAACTGTTCGAAGCGGCTGAGGTCGTGCAGCAGTGCGGCGATTTCAGCGAGGTTCCGCGTTTCGGCGTCGGGAATTTCGGCGGCGGCGAGAGCCTCGGCCTCCTTCAGCACCCGGAAGGAGTGGTCGCGTTTGAGCAGAATGTTGCGGTCGAAGTCCGCCTCGCCGGTGAGGAAGCGGTTCGCATAGTCGGTAAAAAAGGATGTCAGTTGGTTTTTCATGATTTTCTTTTCCGGTATTTCCGTAATATAATTCCAAAAATCCCGGCTGCAAACTTGCACCGGCGGCAAACCGGCATTAATTTATATGTTTTACAGGATATTACGCATGGGAGTCGTATGCATTCGCATTTCAAGCTGAAGCCGGAGGAGATCGAGCAGTATTTTCTCGATCTGATGGCCGGCCGCCGGCGCCGCTGGTTCGACCGGGTTTTGATCGACCTGCTTTTCGTTGCGTCGCGTTTTTACCGGATGGCGGTTCAGTTCCGCCTCTGGATGTACGACAAGCGGGTAATCCGCAACCATGCGCTCGGCTGCCTGGTAGTCAGCATCGGCAACCTCTCCTGCGGCGGTACCGGCAAGACGCCGGTGGTGGAAGTTTTTGCGCGCACGCTCAGCGCCCAGGGGCGCAAGGTGGCGATTCTCAGCCGCGGCTACCGCAGCCGCAAGCGTTCGCTCGGTTACAAGCTCATGCACATGTTCCGCTCACAGAAGATTGAAGTGCCGCCCAAGGTGGTTTCCGACGGCCGCGACCTGTTGCTGGAATCCGACTATGCGGGTGACGAGCCCTACATGCTTGCGTCGAACCTGCGCGACGTCGCCGTGCTGGTCGACAAGGACCGGGTGAAATCAGGGCTCTACGCGGTGGATCAGTACCAGACCGACGTCATCATTCTCGACGACGGCTTCCAGTACCTCATGCTCAAGCCGCACATTAACATCGTGCTGGTGGACTCCACCGATCCCTTCGGCAACGGCCATGTGCTGCCGCGGGGAATCCTGCGTGAGCCGATCAAGAATATCCGGCGGGCGGACTACATCTTTCTCACCAAGTCCGACGGAAGCCACAAGTTGAACCATCTGAAGCACTTTCTGCGGCGCCACACCCGGCGGGCCGAGATCATTGAGTGCTGCCACCGGCCGAAGTACCTGGTCCGGCTTTTTTCCGGCGGGCGGACCGAACCGCTGGAGAAGCTCCGCGGGGCGAAGGTGGCGGCGCTTTCGGCGATTGCGGTTCCGGCGGGATTCGAACGCTTCCTCGAGGAGCTAGGCGCCGAACTGGTGCTGCGCGACCACTACGCCGACCACCACCGCTATACCCAGCAGGAGATCATCGATTTCGTCAATCAGGCGAAGGCGGCGGGGGCGGAGTTCATCGTGACCACCGAGAAGGATGCGGTCCGGATTCCGAAGCTGGACCGTTGCGACGTGCCGCTTTACTACCTTCGGATCCAGATCGACATCCTGAGCGGCCGTGAAAGTTTTGACCAGTGCATTTCCAGAATCTGTTTCATGTAACATAATCGAAAAGGAGTTTTCTGTATGGAAAAGTTGATTCGCGATTTCACCGCTCTGTACGGTGCCGCCCCGACTGTGATTGCCCGCGCCCCCGGACGGCTCGAAATCCTCGGCAACCACACCGACTACAATCAGGGGTTCGTCCTCTCCTGCGCCGTCGAGCAGGATACCCGTTTCGCTCTGCGTCCGGTTGAAGGGAAGCACTGCCGCATCAAGGATTTCCGCGACGGAAGCAGCCGGGAATTCGATCTTGACGACATCGAAACGGCGATCCCGAAGGATTGGAGCAATTACGTCAAGGGGGTGATTGTGGAGCTCCGCAAGCGCGGAATCCAGGTCGGTGCGTTCGACGCGGGCATGGAGAGTTCGGTGCCGCTTTCGGCCGGCATGTCCAGCTCGGCAGCGCTGGAGACGGCGGCGGGATTTGCTTTCCGTGAAGCGTTCTCCATTTCGCTTTCGCCCGCCGACTGGGCCCGGGTGGGGCAGGGGGTGGAAAACAACTACATGGGGCTCAAGAGCGGACTGCTCGATCAGTTCAGTTCGATCTTCGGCAAGAAGAATTCGATGATTCTCTCCGACTTCCGTTCGGTGGAGGTGCTCCGGACGGTGCCGCTTCCGGCGGGCTATTCGATCGTGGTCATCAATTCGATGGTCAAGCACAACCTGGTTGATTCGGAATACAACGTCCGGCGGCAGGATTGTGAAAGCGCCGCGGAGAAGCTCTCGCAGATCTATCCGGATGTCAAGACGCTCCGCGATGTTTCGCTCGAACAGCTCTCCGACGCCCGCGAGGCGCTGACCGAGCGGGAGTTCCGCCGCGCGCTCCATGTGGTCGGGGAATGCACTCGCGTGCTGGAGGCGGTTCGGTTGCTCGAAGCGAACGACGTCCGCGGTTTCGGCCGGCTCTGGTTCGAGTCGCATGAGTCGAGCCGGGTCAATTTTGAAAACAGCACGCCGGAACTGGACTACCTCGTCGAACTGGCGAAATCGGTTCCCGGCTGCCTCGGCGCCCGCCTCTCCGGCGGCGGTTTCGGCGGCATCACGATCCATCTTGTTGAGGCGGCCGGTGCGGAGGAGTATGCACGGAGAGTGCAGGCCGGCTATCGGCAGAAGACCGGCATCGACCCGGAATATATCATCTGCGCCATCGGCGATGGCGCCACCTCGAAAAAGCTGTAGGAGCGGAACGTTTTCACCATGAGAATCCTTACAGGAATTCAGCCTTCGGGCACGCCGCACATCGGCAACTATTTCGGTGCGATGCGGCAGGTGTGCAACATTCAGGACAAGGGGGAGACTTTTCTCTTCATTGCAGATTATCATTCACTCACCACCGGGCCTTCGCCGGATGCGCTCCGTTCGCGTGTGCTCGAGCTGGCGCTGAACTACCTCGCTTGCGGGGTCGATACTGAAAAGACGCTTTTGTTCCGCCAGTCGGATGTGCCGGAGGTGTGTGAGCTCACCTGGATTCTGAACAACGTCACTCCGGTCGGACTGCTCGAACGGGCGCACAGCTACAAGGACAAGATCGCCAAGGGTTTTGCGCCCAACAACGGACTTTTTTCCTATCCGGTGCTGATGGCTTCGGACATTCTGATCTACCAGAGCAATCTGGTGCCGGTCGGCAAGGATCAGAAGCAGCATCTGGAGATCACCCGGGACATTGCGATCAAGTTCAACAACCAGTATGGAGAGATCTTCACCATTCCGGACGAGTTGATTCCTGACGAGGTGGCGATCGTGCCGGGAATCGACGGGCAGAAGATGTCCAAGAGCTACAACAACACGATTCCGATCTTCGGTAAGGAGAAGGAGATTCGCAAGGCGATCATGAATATCGTGACCGACTGCAAGGGGTTGGAGGAGCCGAAGGATCCCGATCACTGCAACGTGGTGGCGCTTTACAAACTGGTGGCGACGCCGGAGGAGCTCGAGGAGATGAAGGAGCGCTACCGGGCCGGTGGGTACGGATACGGGCACGCGAAGGTTGCGCTCTTTGAGAAGCTCTGGAATTACTTTGAGCCGATGCGGAAACGGCGTGCCGAGCTGGAGAGCGATATCGGCTACGTCTGGCAGATCCTTGCCGCAGGAGCGGAGAAGGCGCGGGCGGAGGCGACCCGGACGATGGACAAAGTTCGCCGTGCCGTCGGGTTGCGCTGACGTACATATCACTGCGAATGCCTCTCCCCGGCTTGGCCCGCGCTCTTGTTCAGCGCGGTCAACGCCGCGAAGCACGTCTCGACGGCTTGGCCCGCGCTCTTGTTCAGCGCGGTCAGCGCCGCGAGCGCATGTGAGAGAACTGCTTTGCGAAACGCAAAGC
>OLGD01001181.1_pt1 | contig 42435 bp, 40 predicted proteins | sample 1605311 | NCBI WGS metagenome assembly OLGD01 (sample SAMEA3888917, study PRJEB22519) | human gut metagenome | biome: human gut; feature: human-associated habitat; material: faeces | place: Denmark | collected 2010
ATATTTTATAATAAATATAGTAATTTGCCAGAAATTAATGATATAATAAAAAAAGCCAATTTATGCGAAAGCATATGAGCGAAAAATGTATTACGGATTTCGGAGGACCGGTTGTGATGAAGAGAGTCATAACTCTGATTTTATGTTTGTTGACGGTAATTTTGCCGCTTGCGTCCTGCGGCGGTTCAATTGACATTAACAGCGAGGACAAAGGCGATATTTTTAATGCTTACATAACGGGGGATCTTTATGCGTTTGACCCCGGACTGGACATTACGGATGAAGCTTCGGTTAAGATTTTAGGGCTTATTTATGAGGGGCTGTTCCGCTTGGACGAGAAGGGCAAGCTGGTGAACGGACTGGCTGAAAAAGTGGAAACGACGGAGGATCCGGCTTCCGGAGAGTATAAAATGCGCATTTCTCTTAAAGAGACGAAATGGTCGGACGGCCGTGCGCTGACGGCGGATGATTTTGTTTATGCATGGAAGCGGCTGATGGAGCCGACGTATAAGAGTTCTGCGGCGTCGCTTTTGTATGAAGTGAAAAATGCGCGCACGGTTAAGGCGGGCGATGCATCCATCGATGATTTGGGTGTTGTGGCGCTGGATACCTATTTGCTGGAGATTACCTTTGAGGGCAAGATTGATTTTGAAAATTTCAAAAAGAACCTTGCCAGCTTGTCTCTGGTTCCTCTGCGTGAGGATTCTGTTGCTTCCAATTCCAGATATTGGTCTCGCCGGCACGCGACGCTGGTTACAAACGGGCCGTTGGTTATTAAATCCATTGACCGCGATGAAAATACAATGCGTCTGGAGCGCAACAACTACTATTACCGTGATACCGAAGAGGATAAGCTGGACAAATTTGTCACGCCCTATCGGATTCTGGTGCACTTTATAAAGGAAGAGGAGAGACCCTCCGGTCAGCGTACTTATGCCGACGATCTCGATGCAATTTATGCCGAGTATGCGGCAGGCAATATTTTGTACATGGGCGATGTTCCGCTGTCCAACCGCGCCGAACTGCAAAAACAGGCGCATGTAACCGATGCAAATTCTACCTATACTTATATGTTTAATACGTCGAATGCGCTGTTTGCCGATGCGCGTGTGCGCCGCGCGCTTTCCATGGCGATTGACCGCAAAGCGATTGCCGATATTTTGGTCTATGCGGATCCGGCGACCGGATTGATTGCCAATACGGTCTTTAATGCGACAAGCGGAAAAAGTTTCCGTGATGTGCATGGAGGCGTTCTGAATACGGCGGCGGATATGGACGGCGCGCGCGCGCTTCTGGCCGAAGCCGGCGTTAAGAACGGCAGTTTTGCGGTCTCGTATAAACAAAATGATGCGGAACAGGCTGTTGCGGAATATGTTGCGGGTGTATGGAGTGAACTCGGTTTCAAAGTTGAACTCAAACCGCTGACTGCAACGGTGGAAACAGCGGTTGAAAACACGGAAGAAATTGATTATTATATTGATTCGGTGCAGGAAGCGTATGAAACCGGCGATTTTGATGTGCTCGCTGTGGATGTCAGCATGCTTTCCGTTGATGCTTTCCCGGCGCTTGCCGCATTCGCGCTTGAATTTTCCGGCAACGGAATCGATATGTCCAGCGAAACCTATGATTTCATTTCGCATCGAACCGGATATAACGATGCCGGATATAATGAAATCATTGAGCGCGCTTTTGCCGAGAAAGACGTTGCCAAGCGCGCGGATATTTTGGCGGAGGCGGAAGCGTATCTGATGAATCAGATGCCGGTCATGCCGCTGGTATTCAATAAAGATTGCTATCTGGTCAGCAAGGAACTGTCCGGGCTGAAGTCCTCATATCTGGGATACAGAAGCTTTTCTAAAGTAAGCTATAAGAACTATGTGTATGTGCCGGAAGAATAATTGATTTGCGGCTTTAGCGCATACAGAGCACATCTGCGACAAAAAACGTGCTTTGTATGCGCTTTTTGCATTTTAGCTTGACTGTTTTAAATCGGCATGATAAAATAGAATTTGCCGCGTGGAAAGGGGGAAAGGTATGAAAAAAATAAAAACAAGACTGACCAATAAAAACGATATTAAGATCTTCATACTTTACCTCTTGCAAAATATAAATTATCCGTTGGATTTTGCGACGATCAATGACATCGTTGTACAGAACGAGTATGTAAACTATTTTGACTTTGCCGAATGTTTTGCTGAGATTCTGGATATGGGGCATATCATAGAAGAGGTCGGCGCGGACGGCACACTGTATCGGATTTCCCCGCTTGGTTCTGCGGTGGTCAGTCAGCTTCAAAGCAATCTTTTGCGGTCGATTCGAGAGAACAGCCTGAAAAGCGCGCTGAAACTGCTTTCTTTCCGCAAGCGCGGCGCAAAAGTAAAATGCCGCACGGCTCAGCGGGATGACGGAAAGTTTGAGATTGAGTGTGTGATTACCGAGATGGATAAGGAGATTTTACATATTCAACTGGTTGATGATTCGGCGATCCGAATTGAGCGCATGAAAGCCAATTTTGAAGAGCGCCCCGACGTGATTTATAAAGGAATCATGGCGCTTTTAGCGGGGGAAGTGGATTATTTATTGAATTGAAAACATGTATATGCATTTTGATTCAAGCCGGGTTTTGAATGTTGATTCGGCGAAAATTTCTTCCGGAAAAGACGTAAAACTTCCAATTCTGTGCAAACTTTACAAAAAAATATTTCCATTTTCCTATTGACATTATGTAAATTAATGGTATAATGAAAAATAGAGTTTATGTAAGCGCGAGGTAGTTCTGTGGGCGAAGACAAGCATGAGCGATCAGATGAAGAAACCGCCGCGCTGATTGCGCGCATACAGGAGGGCAGCAGCGGGGCATTCGTTCGTCTGTCTGAGTTGTATGCACCGCTTCTCGAAAGCGAAGTTGCACGGTATATGCATAGCTTTAACGACGCCGATCTTGAGGATCTGCGGCAGGGCGCTCTGGTCTCGCTCTATCGCGCCGCGCTTGCATATAATTCCGAAAAAGGTGTGACATTCGGCTTATTTGCAAAAATTTGTATCGTCAACGGCATCGCGGATACGCTTCGGTATGTCGGCAAAAAAAGCAGTACGCTGAATATTGAGGATATATCCGAGGAAGAGCAGCTTGCGAAAAGCAGCAGCCAAAATCCGCAGAGCCTGTTTTTGGATAAAGAGTCCATGCTGGATCTGAGTCGGAGAATCCGCAGTACACTTTCCGAGATGGAATATACGATATTTGAATTATATATAGGCGGTTATTCTTATATTGAAATTGCGGAGCGGGTCGGAAAAAGCGCCAAGTCGGTTGACAACGCTTTATGCAGAATTAAAATCAAATTAAAGAAATTGTTTCATAATCCGGTGTGAATCCGGTTCATATGCCCGAATAGCTTAAAGCACAGAGCGTTGTATGGCAAAGGTGTCGGTTTAAATCCGTCTTGGGGCAAAAAATTTTCAACCTATTTTAAAGCGAGGTAAAAAGCAATGTATCAGGACAAGACTTTGAAGTGCAAGGACTGCGGTGCGGAGTTCGTGTTCACGGCAGGTGATCAGGAGTTCTACGCTGAGAAAGGCTTCCAGAATGAGCCGCAGAGATGCAAGGCTTGCAGAGATGCAAGAAAGTCGCAGGCACGCTCTCAGAGAGAGTACTTCACGACGGTTTGCGCAAGATGCGGTAAGGAAGCGAAAGTTCCTTTCCAGCCTTCAAACGACAGACCGGTTTATTGCAGCGAGTGTTTCGCCGCAATGAAAGAAGAGAACTGAGTCTCTTCTGCCGAATCTGAAACGGCCTGTGCATTTAGCCATAGAGTGAATTTTCACAAAGGATAACGAAGCAGGACGCAACAGTCAACGGACATACCGTGAAAGCGGGTGTCCGTTTTGTTGTTTTCACGATAAACTGACAAAAAGAATTGCAGCAAGTATAGTCGTTTTCGGGATTTTTCGCAAAATATTTCATTTTTTCTCTATACAATCATGGGATTTTGTGTTATACTTTGTTTGTATAGTTTGCAGATTTTTAATCTGCGAGAGGAGTCAGTATGCCATATCAGAAAAAACCATATCGGGATCGGCGCGACGCGGAGAATTTTGATTCTGCCGAGACCGGTGCGGGGGTTGTCGTCGGCAGAAATGCTTTTCGGGAACTTCTGGCAAGCGGGCGTTCGATCGATAAGGTGTTTGTACAGCGGGGAGAACGGTCGGGTTCGATTACCTTGCTGGTTGCACAGGCCATAGAACGGAAAATTCCGGTGGTTGAGGCCGATAAACGCAAATTGGACGCGCTTTCCGGCACTTCCAATCACCAGGGGGTCGTTGCGCTGGCTGCGCAGAAAGAATACTGTACGCTGGATGATATTTTGGCCGTTGCCGCCGAGCGCGGCGAACCGCCGCTTGTGGTTATTCTTGACGGCGTGGAGGATCCGCACAATCTCGGTGCGATTATCCGCAGTGCCGATGTATTCGGCGCGCACGGAATCGTGATCCCTAAACGCCGTGCCAGCGGCATTTCCGCGATTGTGGAAAAAGCTTCCGCCGGGGCGCTTGAACATATGGCGGTGGCGAAAGTGACCAATATTGCCGATGCCATTGCGGAGCTTCAAAAAAAAGGACTTTGGATTTATGCGGCGGAAAGCGGCGGAGACAACTATCGTACGGTTGATTTCGGCGGCGCTGCGGGCGTGGTATTCGGCAGTGAGGGAAACGGGGTATCACGGCTTGTACTTGAGAAATGTGACTTCCGGGTCGGCATTCCGAATTTCGGACATGTCAATTCATTGAATGTATCCTGTGCCGCTGCGGTTGTGCTTGCGGCGATAGCCGATAAGCGGCATTCATAATTACGGAAAGGAACTTGGGCATGGAAGAAAACAGAGACAATGAAATGACGGTTGATGAACTGCTGAAAAAATTAAAAGATGATATTTTAGGATCGGATGAAGATTTGCATGCCGCCGAGCCGGAGCAAGAAGATGCCCAAACGGCGCCGGCAGCCGATGCGGATGACGGCAGGGGTTCGGAGATTGATCTTTCTGAAGAATTTGATGCGCTGCTTAGCGAGAAATTGTCCGATATAGATCATCAAAAAGAAACGGATACCGTCGAAACGGATATTTCAAAACCCGCCGCTGACAAAGGGGAAGCGTATGAGGCATTTGCCGACGAGGCAGAAGCGGACGAATCCGCGCACTTGTCCGCGGTAAATGAGGAGGATATTCTTGCTGCTTGGGGAATCGCCCGCGGCGAACTGGAAAAAAGCAAGCAGAATGTTTCTTCTGCCGGTAAAACAGAATCAGTGCCGCCGGCTGAAACGGCCAATGCAAAACATACGCGCGTATATACGATAACTCGTGTTGAGAACAAGGAGACCTATGCGCTTCGGAAACAGTCGGAGACGCAGCGGCAGGCCGTAGATTATGATCGGACGGATTATACGCTGATTAAACAGGCGCTCGGAATGGAAAAGGCCGACGCATGGGAACCGGATACGGACATGCCCGAATTTGAAGCTGTGTCTGAAAACCGTACTTCGAGGATTCCGAAAACGATCGATTCGCCTAAAGACGAATTTACGTATCAGCGTCAAAGGGACGATATTGCCGCAGACTATAAGCGTTGGAGCAAAAATTCCGGATTGAAGCTGCTTTTGGCACTGCTTGCAGAGCTTTTGCTGTTTGCGCTGGAATGCCTGCCGGCCCTTGGCGTGACGATGCCGGATGCGTTGAACTCGGCGTATTATCCGGTGGTTTATTCGATGGCTTCGCTTCAGCTTTTGTTGATTCTCGGCGCGCTTTGCTATCGTGAACTGGCAAACGGCGCGCTCAGTCTGCTGAAATTCCGGGTTACGGGTGACAGCGTGCTTGTGCTTGCGGTATTGTTTACCGTCATTTGCGATATTGTCAGTTGTGCGTTCGGTTCTACGGCTCCGATCTATAATTTCTCTGCGGGACTTTGCGCACTGTCGGTCAAACTGTTTGATTATTTGGATATTCGGCGTCAGAAATTGGCTTTTGAGATTATTTCTTCCGATGCGGCGCAGAAGTATGTCGCCGTGAAAGCGCTTCCGGTTGAAACGGCGGGGATCGTTGGTATGGAGGACTATACCGACGGCGAAGACGCACAGGTTTTGCGGGTGGAAAAGTGCAGTTTTGTAGAAAATTATTTTGCGCGCACAGACAGCCGCAGTGAACGCGATGTCGGAATCAATCGCGTGCTTGTGCCGATTATTTTTGCCGTTGCGGTGGTTGCGTTTATTTTCAGCATGGCAGGCGGGGCTCGCGTGGATGTGTCTTTCGGCATTTTTAACGCCGTGATTATGTTGGGACTTCCGGCTACGCTCTTTCTTTCAGCCAGTTATCCGCTTTATAAAGCGTCCAAACAGCTATATAAAAAAGAGAGTGCCATTGTCGGCGAGGCTTCCGTAGAGGAGTATGCGGGGACGACTTTGATCTGTTTTGATGATGCGGATGCGTTTCCGTCCTATGGTGTAGCGCTGGAAAATCTTCGTATTTACGGAAAAGGCGATATTGAGACAATTATCGAGCAGATGGGCGCTCTGTTCAGCCGGCTCGGTGGTCCTTTAAGACATGTGTTTTCTCTGATGACGACCGATTGCCCCAAGCCTTACCGTATCAAGCTTGAGCAGATTTTTGAGGACGGCGTCTGTGCGCAGGTGGACGGCGAGATGCTGTATGTCGGCAATGCCGACTATATGAAGAAAAACGGATTTTGTGTGACTGACCGCAGCGACGAGATCGGCGGCAAACATTTTTCAACGATGTATCTTGCGCAGGATGGGGAACTGCGTGCAAAGTTCTTTATCCGCTATACGCTCGACGGCGGATTTGAGTCGATCGTTCGCCGACTTGCCAAGCACGGCGTGGCTTCGGTAATTTTGACCGGCGATTCCAATATCAGCGATGAGCTTTTGGCGCGCTTTATCGATATTTCAAAGCTTCCGGTCAAGGTTGTGCGGCGTCACAATTTTGAAAACGGTGTCCGCGGAGGCCGCGCGGACAGCGGCGTGGTATCCAAGGGCGGCGTCGGCGATCTTGTACATGCGGTGACCATGTGCGATCGGGTTTCACGTGTAATCAGCACGATGAAGGCTGTTCGCATTGCGTCTGCGGCGATTTGTGTGTTGCTCACGATCTTTTTGTGCTTTATGAACTTATCCGGCACGATCTCCTCTTTGTATACGGCGATTTATCAGTTGTTCTGGCTTGTACCTGCATTGATTATTGCAAAGGTTTGTTTATAAAATCGATAGGAAAGCCGCCGCAATGGCGGCTTTCCTCAGTCTGTTGATACAATAAAAAATGCAAATAAAATACGTTTACAAGGCGGACATGCGCCGCCTTGTAAACACCTTGCGGGCGTGCGAGTGCCGACCGTAGGGAGACGCGACGGCGTGAGCGGACACGCCCCATCGTCGGAAAACCTTGGTTTTTCGACGGTCAGAAGAAAGCCGCCGCAATGGCGGCTTTCCTATCATAATAGGATTATGTGAGGAAGTATGTACGATTCATCTGTATTGAAAAATGTTTCAAAGCCCGGTCGTTACAGCGGCGGGGAGTACGGACAGATTCTAAAAAATAAAGACGAGGTAAAATGTCGGTTCGCTTTTTGTTTTCCGGATGTTTATGAGATCGGAATGTCCAATCTCGGTATGCGGATTTTGTACGGTGTGCTGAATCAGTCGCCTGACATTTGGTGCGAGCGTGTATTTGCGCCGTGGCCGGATATGCAGGAACAAATGCAGGCGCACGGTTTGCCTCTTTGCGCGCACGAGAGCGGGGATCCGTTGGCCGCGTTTGATTTTGTCGGATTCACGCTTCAGTATGAGCTTTGTTATACCACGGTTTTGAATATGCTGCAGCTTGCCGGATTTCCGCTTCGCGCCAAGGAACGCGGGGACGATTTTCCCATTTTGATCGGCGGCGGGCATTGCGCCTATAATCCGGAGCCTTTGGCGCCTTTCTTTGATTTGTTTTCAATCGGAGAGGGCGAGGAGGCGTTGCCCGAACTTTGCCGGCTGTATTTGGATATGAAAGCCGACGGAAGCTATACCAAAGCGCGTTTCTTGCGTGCGGCGGCGCGGCTTGAGGGCTTCTATGTTCCGTCGCTGTACAGTGTCGCGTATCAGGAGGACGGAACGATTGCGTCTTATACACCGGAAGCATCCGATGTGCCGGTGAAAGTGCGCAAGCGTATCGTGCGCGATCTTGACAAGGCGTACTATCCCGTACAGACATATTTACCGTATATCGAGACGGTGCAGGATAAAATGGTGCTTGAGGTGTATCGCGGATGCATTCGCGGATGCCGTTTTTGTCAGGCAGGGATGGTCTGCCGACCGGTACGCGAAAAAAGCGTAGGAAAGCTGGTTTCGGATGCAAAATGCATGTATGCACATTCCGGCTATGATGAAATGACCCTTTCCTCGCTGTCTATCAGTGATTATTCCGACATTGAGGCGCTTACGGATGAACTTTCCGCTTATGCAACCGAACATCATATCAGTCTTTCTTTGCCCTCACTGCGTCTGGACAGCTTTACGCGGCAGCTGATGGACAAAGTATCTACCGTGCGTACCGGCAGTCTAACTTTTGCGCCGGAGGCGGGAACGCAACGCCTGCGCGATGCGATCAATAAGAACGTGTGCGAAGAAGATCTTCTTCGCGCGGTCAATGTGGCATTTGACGTAGGTAAAACTTCGGTCAAATTGTATTTTATGAACGGCCTGCCCACGGAAACGGATGCCGACATTGAGGGGATCGCACGGCTGGCCAAGCGGGTATTGGATGCTTTCTACGAGAATCCGAATCACAACCGCGCAAAGCGACCGTCGGTAACGGTCAGCGTTTCCTGCTTTGTGCCGAAGCCGTTTACGCCGTTTCAGTGGGAAAAGCAGGACAGTTACGCGGAGCTTATGCGCAAGCAGGAATTGCTCAAAAGCTGTATCACCGACCGCAAGATCGTTTATAATTACCATGAAGCCAAGGTTTCTTATCTGGAAGCGGTATTTGCGCGCGGAGACCGGCGGCTTGCCGCGGCACTTGAACTTGCGGCCGAGCGCGGCGTGAAGTTTGATGCGTGGACAGAGTATTTTGATTTTGATAAATGGATGGAAATTTTCAAGGATGCGGGGATCGACCCTGATTTTTATGCGACGCGCGGCTTTGGACTCGATGAGATTTTGCCGTGGGATGTTATCGACTGCGGCGTAACCAAGGCGTTTTTGCTGCGTGAACGGGCGCGCGCCTATGAAAATGTTCCGACGAAGAATTGCCGGGAGCAATGCTCCGGATGCGGTGCAAATCGGCTTGGAGGTGAGCGCACATGCTGCCCGTAAGAGAAGCGGTTCCGCATACGGCGGTGCGCATTCGGTTTTCAAAGACCGGTGCACTTCAGTATATTTCGCATTTGGATCTTCAGCGGACGTTTACGCGGCTGCTGGTTCGCAGAGGCGTACCGGTTTGGTATTCTGAGGGATTTTCGCCGCATCCGCGTCTGGTTTTTGCCACTCCGCTCTCTGTGGGGACTGAAAGTATTTGCGAATTTGTAGACGTTCAGGTGATCGGGGCGCCCGAAGATGTGGATGTTTCGACTCTTTTTGCCGGTTTAAAGGACACCGGCATCGAGGGACTTTCCATACAGGAAGTTTATCTTCCGAGTACGAAGTTTTCCGCGATTACGCATGCGGACTATGAACTTCGCTTTTATTTGACGCAAGCCGATGAAAAGGATGCGGCAAATTACGAGGCCGCGTTGTCCGCGTCTCCGCTGGTTATTCTGAAGCGTACAAAGAGCGGAGAGCGGGACACGGATATTTCGGGGCAAATTTGCAGTGTTTCCGTACAGTTGCGGGAAGGCGGCCTGCTGATTTGTGCAAGACTTTCGGCTGACAGCGCAAATTTTCTGAATCCCGAGTATTTGGCGCGTGTTTTGCGGCAGCATGGTTTGCCGGATTGCGCTTACTCCATTCTTCGTACAAATGTTCTGTGCGGAGAAAATTCTTTCAGATAAAGAGGGACGTATGAAAAAACTGCTTTTCTTTTTGCTTTTGCTTTGTTTTTCGCTGTTTTTTACTGCGTGCAGTGAAGCGGAAATACAGCCTCCGGCTTCGGACGCTTCCATCGAATCCACCATGCCGACCTCTGTGCTGACCATTATGACCGAACCGCCTGTCGCTCCCGTCGTGGAACCGAAAGAATACCGTGTTTCTTTTATTGCGGCCGGGGACAATATTGTGTATTACGGAAATGTGCGGGATGCGCAGAAAAATGCGGAGGGAACGGAGCAGCGATATGATTTTCGCCCCTCATATACCGACATCAAGGAAATTGTTGAGGAACATGATCTCGCGTTTATCAATCAGGAGACGCTGATGTGCGGTGACGGTTATGATCTCAGCTACTATCCTCGCTTTAATTCTCCGACCGAGCTTGGAGATGCGGTTGTAGATACGGGTTTTGATATTATCGGTATGGCGAACAACCACATGCTGGACAAGGGAGAGAGCGGGCTTTTGGCTACGCTCGATTATTGGGAAAACCAGCCGGTAACCCGTATCGGCGCCTATCGGAGCCGCGCGGATTTTGATGCGATCACCGTGATTGAGAAAAACGGAATCAAAATTGCATTGTTGGCTTTCACATATGGAACAAACGGGCTTTCGCTGCCGGCATCCAGCGAGGTGTATATCCCGTATATTGATGAAGCGCTTATCCGGGAAAAGGTAATAGAAGCCGAGACGCTGGCGGATGTTACGATCGTTTCTATACACTGGGGGTATGAGAATACGTTCCGCACAAACGATCAGCAGCGTGAGATTGCAAAGCTGATCAGCGAATGCGGCGGCGATGTGATTTTAGGGCATCATCCTCATGTGATTCAGCCGATTGAGTGGATCGAAAGCGGCGATAACCGCACGCTCTGCATCTATTCGCTCGGCAATTTCATGGCGGAAATGGCGGCGGATTACAATATGCTCGGCGGGATGCTGTCCTTTGAGCTTGTCAAACGCGGGGATGAGGCTGTTATTGTTGAGAATGCGGTGTTTATCCCGACGGTGTTCGATTTTAACAAGAGCTTTTATAATAACCATATTTATCTTTTGGAGGCGTATACAGAAGAACAAGCCAAAAATCACGGAATTTCCTATTACGGCAATCATACGACCTTAGCGAAGCTGCGCGGGTATGTGACCGATACGATTCCGGCCGAATTTTTACCGGCCTTTCTCAAAGAAAATCCATAATCTTCGTGAAGCGAGAATCCTATGCTTATCTTAAGGCGATTTTATTGAAATTTGAATCTGAAATCAAAAATAAACGCAGAACATATTTTAAGGAGCAGTTATGGATAGAAAAAAACTTCCCGATTTGTTGCCGCCGAAAAAAGCGGCGAAGAGCAATTTTTTGAGCGTGACATTGATTATAATTGGTGCGCTTTGGATTGGACTTGGCATATTTTGCTGTGTATTGGAAGTCATGGAATCGGAGCCGTTTGAGAGGCCGGAGGCCGTTCCGTTTGACGCTGATACATATTCAGAGCAGGAGCAGTTTGTCAAATTCAATATGCTGTCCGATCCTTTTGCTTCATTTGTGATCGGAGAAAATCACGGCTTTTATTTTGCACTGCTCGGCAGTGGGGAAGACATCGACTTTTCCATTGTTTGTCTGTCTGCAGATACATTTGAACAGTTTCGGGATATTTATGAATTTACATTTAGCGATCTTCCGTTAGACGAAGCGCCGCGTATGGTATCGCTTTCGGGGTATGCGGTGGAAATCGATGAGGAACTGGTTGACTTTGCGATTGAATATTTCAATCAAATGTTCGGCGGGGAAATATTGACTTCCGAGAACTTTTCCGACTATTTCGGCACGTATTATTTGGATACAACAATCGTACCCGAGACGGGCACATTCGCCCCCGTTTTAGTCCTGTTTGTTTTGGGGGCGGTTGTGTTAGTGGCAGGCATTTGGCTATTTTGTAAAAAGAGAAAAGCTGTGTCTGATGTTCCGGCTTTGCAGACAGAGCCTTTGACGGGCAGTGCTACTTCAAATATCGAAGCGTCGGTTGAGGCCGAACATGTACCGACTGCTTTGCCGATGCTTGAAGAGCGAGTTGCCGTACCGCATCCAATCTTAGGAATATGGGGAGCGCTGCTCGGTTCACTTGTCGGCGCGGCTATTTGGATTGCATTGTATAAGATTGGATTTATTGCGGGGCTTGCCGGTTATCTTGCCGTGGTATGCGCGCTTTCGGGATACAAAAAACTGGGAGGCGGCATTTCAAAATTCGGAACGTTTTTTTGTATTCTTGCGGCTGTGTTTGCACTTGTGACGGCAAACGGTATTTCGTATATTTGGATGATTGCCGATGAGGTGAATGCGGCTTCTCCGGGACGCGCGGATTTTGCTTATTTGATAACACATTTCGTTGACATTATGACTTTTCTTGAAGCATGGGGCGCATTCTTCCAGGATCTTGCGATGGGCCTGTTTTTGGCTTTGATTGCAGGTATTTCTCCGATTGTTCAGAGCTTTAAACAAAATAATATCTAAAGAAGAATTTCGAAAAAGGCGAACATTCACAAGATCGTAAATTGGTTTTGTTGCAAAGCGGCATAGCATTGACTATGCCGCCTTACTTTTCTTTCCTCTCTCGTGAGCGGCTAAATGAATATAAAAGCCGCAGATTTTTTAAAAAATCTCTGCGGCTCATCATGATTGGTATGATTCAATTTCCGTTCCTATAATAAAGAGAGTGAGCGTGTGACAGCGTTTTGAAAGGTTCTGCTGTTTTAATTCGTTTGGAGTTTTTTTGTGCTTTTCATCACCATATAAATTCCCATCACAAGTATAATAAAATACACGCCTGCGCCTGTGAGGGCGGTCATTAACTTACGGAACTCTTCTCCATCTGACGCGCCGAAAGTATTGAGCATTGCGTTTTCAAGTGAGAGCATGGAAATGAGTGCGGCGGCAAAATTGACAAATTTAACTGCCGAAATCATCGGTTCTTTATATTGGCGATAACGAATGACATTTATAATTGCAACTGTGGTTATGGTAAAGGTATATGTCGCCATTGCGATTGTTTGAATATAGTGGTAGGTAAAGCCTCGGTTTTGATGAACGATATAGAAAACAATCGCACCGAGCGTCAAGTTCATCACGATGAGAAGCGCGCCGCTAAATCGGTATCTTTTCCACTGCTTTTCTAGGGTAAGCTCAGTATCCTTACGAGCATCCTTAAGGAGAAATCCTCTCATCAAGGAAAGCAACATATAATACCCTGCCAATGAATAAAACCATACGGAGTGGTTAAGAAAGCCCGTTACCAAATGAAAAAACGGAGTAGAGAAGATTCATACTCACATTTCCGTATAATGAGAGCTTTGTGCGAAATCCCACGTCCTGCTGAAATCTTACGATATAGCGGTTTTCTTTGCGATATTTGTTCATCCATGTTGCAAGTCTTGAAAATCTGAAGCATACAACGATCAAAGCATAGGCGGATATTCCGTAAGCGCAGTATTGTATGACCGGTATCACATCTTGAAAAGCAAAGCTATATATCAAGCCCGCCGCACTGAGCGCGCAAAGCAGTATGACGATATGTATAGGAGGAAAAATGATCTTCCCAAAAATCTTCTTCCGCTGATTCATTGTTCTTTACCGTTGCGATAGGGTCCCACACAGTCGATGAGCAGTTTTGCGATATGCTCAATGTTTTCCTTACAACCATTTTGCACCCAAGCCATAATGACGGCATTCATTCCACTCATATAATAGGTCAGCTTATACTTCCTGTCCTGTTCGGGAATATGGTACCTCGCCATAATATGCGTAATATAGTCGTTAAAAAGTGCATCAAATGTGTGATCTGTGCGGAAAGTACTTGGTTGGGACAGCGCGGCAATGAAAATGTTTTTGTTCTCTTTGACAAATTCCAAATACGGAACAACATAGTCGGGGGTAATCAGCATCAGTTCATCGAGAGAAGCGTTTTCTATTCTTTCTCTGTTTATCCTCAAGTCGCTTCTGTATCTGCTGTCACGTTTTTCTGTGACATACGCAAGGCTTTCGGTCAACAGGTCATTCATGGTTTCATAGTGCAAATAGAAGGTGGAGCGATTCACGCCTGCTTTCGCGCAGATTTCTTTGACCGTAATAAATTCATAGTTCTTTTTTTCAAGAAGTATGAGCAAAGCCTCGTTCATCAATCGGGCAGTATTCAAATATTTTGTCTCGTTTTTATTCATTTTACTGCCCACCTTCTTTTATTCTTCTTCTGCGATCTCGTTGGCAAGGCGAATGATATCGGATCCGTACTTCATCTTGCCTTTTTCAAGTATTTTTTTGTAGATAAAATAATTCACACTTACGCCTGCGATCCCAAGACAGCCTATGACAATACCCGTAATAAAGGTTGTGGTATTGCCGCTGCCGATGACCCCCATAGAGAAGCACATTCCCGTACCGAGAACCAGTGCGCAGATAATGCCGAAGGTATAAGCAAAAATTTCGGCAGGCCTTTTCGCCGTTCTGTCAAGCTTTTTGAGCGCAACTACCTTGGATGCCTTCTTGGGCGCATACTCGTTTGCAACGTTTTGCGCGTAAATTTTGTCTGTGTTCATTTTGAAACCTCCATTTGGTTTTTGATTTTACACTTATATTGTACCCAAAAAATAAATGAACTGAACAACACGAATTGGATTTTGTGTTGATTTGATAGGATAAGTGCGCCAATTTCTGTTTATATGGCAATCAAGACAGCGCAAGCAAAACTATGCTTGCGCTGTCCGTTTAGTATGGGGTAGTTTTTTATCGGCTTATCAAATTTCGGAATCTCTCTTTTGAAATATTTGCGCATAATTTAGAATACGTAGTTGGCTGACAAAATAACAATGCCGATGAGCGTTAGAATGATGCCGACCGCTCGGTTTAGGGTGGCGGGTTTCGCTTTATTGGCCAGTACTGCGCCGATTCTTGCAAAAATCAGCGTAAAGACCATGCAAAGCATCAACGGCCAGAGAATGTCCTTGGTCGGTGTTTGGATAGCAAAGTGAGAAATTGAGCCGGTGAGCGCGGTGAAACTCATGATAAACACGCTGGTGCCGACGGCCGTTTTCAGTTCATACCCCAGCACCGAGGTCAGGACAAGCAGCAGCATCATACCGCCGCCCGCGCCGACAAATCCGCATACAAATCCGATTCCTGTCCCCCATACAACCGATTGCAGGGCGCGGCGCTTTGCCGAAACGGCGCTCATGGTTTCTTTGGTGGTCATAACAGGCTTTATAATGAATTTGATGCCGAGCAGAAGCGTCATAAACGTAGAAAAACCGCCCATGGCCGCGGAGGGAAGCAGACTGGCAATGTAGCTTCCGACAAGCGTAAAGCAGAGCACGGTCAGCATCATGATGAGACCGTTGCGCACATCCAGGTTTTTGTTTTTTCCGTAGGTGAATGCGCTGACCGCGCTGGCGGGGACATCCGATGCCAGGGCGATTCCGACAGCCAGATAGGGGTCAATGTCTAAAAAGGTAATCAACATCGGTGAAATGACCGCGGCGGCGCTGAGTCCGGCAAAACCGGTTCCGAGTCCCGCGCCGATACCGGCAATCAAACAGACAAGAATGGTTGGAAGCATATAATTTACTCCATTTAGAAAATATTACCGCGCAGCGTATCCGATACAAGTCCCGCAAACTCCCGCACCATGTAATGCGGCAACAGTGAATTTTTGTGCGGTGCGGCGATACCGGATACAGGCACGCCGAATATCTTTTCGGCAATTTTAACAGCGCGGAAAATATGAAAGTTACTCGTGACAATGCCGATTGTGCGCCCTTCTTCGATCAGTTCAAAACTGTAGCGCAGATTTTCGTTTGTACTCGTGGACTTTGCTTCCTGAATGAGGCGTTCGGGTTCAATGCCGCGCTCGGTCAAAACACGGTACATGCATTCGGCCTCGCTGATTGCTTCACCGGGGCCCTGTCCGCCTGACAGTATCGCTATCGTGCGCGGGTTCTTCGTAAGATAATCGTAAGCTGCGTCTATTCGCCAGTACAGGGTACTGCTCGGCGTGGTGCCGCGTACCGCGGCGCCGAGTATGATGATATAGTCCAGTCCTTCTGCTCCGTCGCTGAACATGTATGAGAGGATACAAATTTCAGATGCGAGGAACAGCAGGGCGACAAGCAGAACAAGCACAAGAAAAATCCGAAAGAGCGTTTTCGGAATCGGAAGCCGTCCATAGTGAAAGGTCAACGCGGAAAAAGCGATGCAAACCGCGCCGCCGGCCGCCCAGATCCAGATAAAAGACAGCGCAAAGCCGCCGAACAGAACCGAGCTTATGTAATAGCCGAGAAACAATACGCCAAGGCTAAGCCAAATCAGGGCTTTGATATGTGCGGATTTTGAAAGTGTTTTTCTGTTCATTTATTTTTCTTTCTTAAAATATTATAGGTTGATTGCACCGCCGCAGTCTAAAAGCGGCGCTTTTGAAAGAGATACCGCGCAAAGGCCGGCCGCGCGCAGCGCGGCGCTGATTTCGATTTTGTCCGGGTGGGCGTCAAGATTCCCGAAAAACAGCACGCTGTCTTTCAATACAGCGGACGCGCCGCCGATAAAACCACAGGTATAGGGGGGCAGAGCAATATTGCCGGGTTTAATCTGCAAAACTTTGCCGTAGGGAGCGGCCGCGCGGCAGAGTCCTGCATCGGCTGAAATCAGAAGCTCGTTTTTGACGGTCAGCGCCGCGCATTTTGCGTATCCTTGTCGGACGTGGTGAATCTGATACCCGTGTGTTTTTGCATGATGCAGGACGGTTTTGGAAAAGCTGTCCGTTTTGCAAAACAGGTGCTTTCCAAGCGTAAATCCGCCAAACAGCGTCTCGCTCGGATAACCGCTTTCGAGCGGTTCAGGAACGGCGACAAGCTTTTTGTTGTTTCGGTCAAACAGTGTGAAAATCTCTCTGAAATACGTTTCCGTTGTAAAATAAGTATCTCCGAGAGACAATACAGAAATGTCGGGATGTGCGGACAGCGGAGACGCGAGCGCTGTATTTTCAGGCAGCACTGTATACGGAATGCCGAGTTCCTGCAAAGAATTTCGGCAATCGGCCGGAAATTCTGCGCCCAAAAGCAACATAAACACACCTCCGAGTGAAAAAAACAAGGCAGACCCCCAAGGTCTGCCTTCCTTTGTAAGTCTGTCTTCTTATATAGCGCGTTCGACCTTACCCGAACGGAGACAACGGGAACATACATAAACCGTTTTCGGTGTTCCGTTAACAACAGCTTTTACTTTGCGGATGTTGGGTTTCCAGGTCCGGTTTGTTTTGCGGTTTGAGTGCGAAACATTGTGACCGAACACGACGTCCTTGCTGCATACGCTGCACTTTGCCATGTAAATTGCACCTCCTAAACTCAGCACTTCTATTTATTCATTCTTAATAATCCTAACACAGCGACTAATATTATAGCACAGGAATTTCTAAAAAGCAATAGAAAAATACAATTTTTTAAAAATTCCCTTGCACAGCTTTTCTTTTGAGAACCAACGTTTGAATGACCGGCTCAATATGTCGCCAAAACGTATCGGCGATTTCCTGCATGCCGAGGTCGTTTGGATGATTGAATTGTCCGTGCGTTTCCTCACGGGTGACAATATCCCCGAGACTCATAAAGGTATCGCCGTATTTTTCTGCGACGGCCAGCTTTTCTGCGTCCAGATTGGGACGGATGTAAAAGCCCGCTGAATGAAAGACTGCAGCATGATTGTCCGGGTTTAGAAAGTTTCGCATTTCCTCGTAGGCCTGACCGAACGCTTTCGGCGGGGTCGGATCGGTATCATAGCTTTTCGGCACATTGGCACCGAAAAACAGAATCAGCAGATCCGCATGAAACACAGCCGCCTCACGGTAATTTTGCTCGGGTGAAGCGGTGTACAGATTGGCTTCATAGCCGCCCACCTGCGCGATGCAGTATGCGGCGTTTTCGTCATATGTTCGTATTTTTTGCATTAGCAGGTGGACATAATCTTTTTCCGGTGCTGAAGCAGCCATACCGCAATCGTTGTTCCATCCGATTTGCGGCTTTTTAGAGTGCTTGGTTATCGAGTTTCCGGCAAATAAAATCCGAATGCCGCTGTTTTCATGCGGAAATACAAGCTTCTTGACCTGATTAGTCGCGGGAACATTGTTTTTCTGTAAATCTCTCATAAAATCTTCCTCGTTTTTATAAAATTTTTCTCGTTTCAGATGTATGCAATTCTCCGATAAGATAACCGTCTCCGCACTCGATCACGCGCACCGGTAAAAGCTTGCCGTGCAGATTTTCCGCCGCGCGTACACGGACTTCGATAAAGGAAGCCGTGTGACCGGACCAAAGCTCGTCGATGATCTGCTCAAACAGAACGTCCTGCATGGGACGTTGCTCGGCCTGCGCGGAAAGGCAGGCTTGCGTGCCGGCGGCGCAGCAAGCGATCAAGCGCTCGGAACGCGCGTGCTTGACGGCTTCGGGAACCTGATTCGGAAAATCAGCCGCCGGTGTGCCGGCCCGCTTTGAGTACTTGAAAATATGCGCCGATAAAAGGCGCGCTTCTTTTGCGAAGGCCAGCGTTTGCTCAAAATCTTCTTCAGTCTCACCCGGAAAGCCGACAATAAAATCAGCGGTCAACTGTGCGTCCGGGAGGGCGGCGCGGATCATTTGAATGGCTTGCATGGCCGTCTTTGCATTGTATTTGCGCCGCATGGCGGCGAGCGTTTTGGAGCATCCGCTTTGCAGGGACAGATGAAAATGCGGCGCGAGTTTTTTTAAGTTTGAAATTTGCCGGATAAAATCGGGGCAAAAGAGCGTGGGTTCAAGCGAACCGAGCCGAATGCGGGCAAGCCCGTCTATGTTGTCGGCGGCTGTGAGCAAATCGCCGAGTTGTTCGCCGGTATCCGCGCCGAAAGATGTGGTTTCAATCCCGGTTAAAACAACTTCACGCACACCGCTTGCGGCAAGTCCGCGGATTTCGTCCAGTGCCTCCGCAATTTTTTTGGAGCGCACGGGGCCGCGCGCCTTGGGAATGATACAGTAGGCGCAGCGGTTTTCACAGCCGTCTTCGATTTTGACATAGGCGCGCGTGCGCGGCGCGTGTTCAATGCGCATGGATTCAAACGGCGCGCCCGCAAGGGGACGCACTTCGATTTTCGGAAGCGCTTTCCCATCCAGCAATTCGCGCGCGCGTTGAATAATCTGGATTTTATCGAGCGTACCGCTGATATAGTCCACGTCTTTCAGCGCGGCCAGTCGTTCGGGAGCGGTTTGCGCGTAACAGCCGCAGACTAAAATTTTGGCGTTCGGCGCGCGGCCGGCAAGACGCCGGATCAGCTGCCGGCATTTACGGTCGCTCTCCGCAGTGACCGTACAGGTATTGACGATACAGATATCGCATTCCCCGTCGCATGCCGCGGCGGAAAAACCGCAGCGCAGCGCCTCTTCCAATATGGCTTCGCTTTCGTATTGGCTGACCTTACAGCCGAGTGTGTAAACGCCGATTTTATACGGCATGCGCAGATCACCTCCCGAAAAGACTTTCTCATTGTAGCACAAAATCCGTCCCAAGTAAACAAAATTCGGAAAACAACTTGCAATGAAAGGGGGAATATTGTATAATACACAAAAGAGTTTTAAGATGCCGATAGGCGGATTGGAGAAAAAAATGAGCAAACTGCATGTATTCGATCATCCCCTGATTACACACAAGCTGTCGATTATGAGGCAGACAAGCACGGGCTCCAAGGATTTTCGTGAGCTTCTTGAGGAAATTGCGATGTTGATGGGCTATGAGATCACGCGTGATTTGCCGATGGAGGAGTACACGATCGAAACGCCGCTTGAGACCATGACGGCAAAAAAGATTTCCGGCAAAAAGCTGGCGATCGTTCCGATTTTGCGCGCGGGCCTCGGCATGGTAGACGGCCTTTTGACGCTTGTTCCGGTGGCGAAAGTCGGACATATCGGATTGTATCGCGATCCGGATACCCATACGCCGGTCGAATATTACTGCAAGCTTCCCGAAGATATTCAGAATCGTATTGTGATTGTGGTGGATCCGATGCTTGCGACCGGAGGCAGCGCGATTGATGCGATTCAAATGCTTAAAGCGCGCGGCGTGACCAACATTCGTTTTATGTGCCTTGTCGCCGTGCCGGAGGGCGTGGCGGCGCTTCAGGCCGCGCACCCGGACGTGGATATTTTCACTGCGGCGCTTGACCGGCAGTTAAACGAGCATAAATATATTTTGCCCGGACTGGGCGACGCGGGCGACCGTATTTTCGGCACGAAGTAAGCGATGCGGGAATTGACGGTCGGCAAAAACGACGCCGGACAGCGGTTGGATAAATTCTTGACCAAGACGCTCTACGGCATGCCGCCTGCGCTGATGTACCGGCTGATCCGGCAAAAGAAGATCAAGGTCAATCGCCGCCGTGCCGAAAATGGGCAAATGCTGTGCGAGGGCGATGTTCTGCAGCTTTTTATCTCTGAGGAGTTTTTTGACGGCGGGGAAAAAAGGGGCGAAAATGAGGCGTTGTCCCGCGTGCGTCCGGGGCTTGATATTGTGTATGAGGATGAAAATATTCTCCTGCTCAATAAGCGTCCCGGCCTGCTTGCGCATGACGATGCCGCCGGCCAGAATGATACGCTTTTGTTTCATGCCAAGGCGTATCTTTATCAAAGCGGAGCGTATGAACCGGAGTCGGAGCAGTCTTTTGCGCCCGCGCTGTGCAACCGCATTGACCGAAATACCGGCGGTATTGTGATTTTGGCCAAAAACGCCGAAACGCTTCGGGAGATGAATGAAAAAATTCGTCTCGGACAGGTCTCAAAGTTTTATTTGTGCGCTATACACGGGATTTTGCGGGAAAAGCAGGGAACGCTGCACGGCTGGCTGAAGAAAAATTCAAGTACCAATACGGTTCAAATTTATGATGCGAAAAACAAGCCGAGGGACGCAAAAAGCATCGGAACCCGCTACCGCGTTTTAGCGGAACGGGCTGGAAATTCGTTGTTGGAAGTAGAGCTTTTGACCGGAAGAACACATCAAATTCGCGCGCAGTTTGCCTATATCGGGCATCCGCTGCTTGGGGACGGGAAATACGGAGTCAACCGTGAGGACAAAAGACAGGGATACAAATTTCAAGCGCTGTATTCCTACCGCCTGCGCTTTGATTTTTCGGACACGCGCGGTAAACTCGGTTATCTTTGCGGGCGTCAGTTTGAACTTCCGACCGAGGCGGTTTGGTTTGTTAAAAATTTTATATAGGAGAATAAACAATGGTTCAGATAGAAATGGAAAACGGCGGAATCATCCAGATCGAACTGGATGCCTCCGCGGCGCCGATTACGGCTGCGAATTTTGAAAAACTGGTTCGCGAGGGGTTTTATGACGGTTTGATTTTTCACCGTGTAATCGCCGGATTTATGATTCAGGGCGGCGACCCGACCGGTACCGGCTGCGGCGGCTCGGGAACGAACATTGTCGGCGAGTTTGCGATGAACGGACACAACAATCCGCTGAAGCATACGCGCGGCGTGATTTCGATGGCGCGTTCGCAGCATCCGGATTCCGCTTCCTCTCAGTTTTTTATTATGCACGGCGACGCGCCGTATCTGGACGGACAGTACGCGGCGTTCGGACGGGTGACACGCGGCATGGAGGTCGTGGATGAGATCGCGGCTGTCGCTACGGATTATTCGGACAGACCGCGCATGGATATGCGGATGAAAAAGGTGTCCTGGATCGAGGACTGAGTCGCTGAAAAACTGCCGTAGTGCGGTCAACAGGAGCGGTATTATGAAAATTGAAACATTGGATTTGGCGGATGACGGACGCGTTAGACTGACGGCCTATTTGTTGGATAAAAGCCCCGAAATGCCCGCGATCGACAGGCGTCCCGCGCTCATTGTCTGTCCGGGAGGCGGTTATTCCTTTATTTCGGACAGAGAAGCGGAGCCGGTTGCGCTTGCTTTTTCGGCGCAGGGATACCATACTTTTGTTTTAAGATATTCAATCGGAAAATATGCCGCTTTCCCAAATTCTTTGGTTGATCTTGCGCGCGCGGTCGCATTGGTTCGCCGCCGTGCGGAGACTTTCGGCGTACAGGCGGATCATATTGCGGTTGCGGGCTTTTCCGCCGGCGGCCATCTTGCCGCTTCACTCGGCGTTTTTTGGAACGATCGGGAGATTCAGGCGCTTGCGCAGTGCAGCGGAGAAGAGAACCGTCCGAACGCGCTTGTGCTCTGCTATCCGGTAATTACGTCCTCCGAAAAAACGCATCGCGGTTCTATGGATGTTCTGCTTGCGGGGACGCAGGGCGAGGCTCGTCAAGCGCTGCAGCAGCGGCTTGATTTGTATTTGCATGTCGGACCGCAGACGCCGCCGTGCTTTCTTGTGCATACGTATTTTGACAATGCCGTACCGGTGGAAAATACCCTGCTTTGGGCGCAGGCGCTGGCCGCGCATGACATTGCGTTTGAACTCCATATCCCCCAGAACGGTGTGCACGGTCTTGCGCTGGCAAACACCGTGACGGCGAGAACGCCGGACGGCGTTATTTTGGAATTTGCAAAGTGGCCTCAGCTTTGCGGCAGATGGCTGAACGAACTTTTCGAGTATTCTGCGCTGCATCCGAAAGTGTACCCCTCTGCCTTAACGCGCGCAAGACCGTTTGGAAAATAACGCGCCTTGCTTTCACTTGTATGAACAGTCGGCAAAGTTTTTATCTTTGATATTTTGCTCCGAATATGAAAGCCGCCCTGTGCCGCAGTTCTAATTCTGCGGCACAGGGCGGCGGCTTGTTTGATAACGCCAAGCTGTCGGATATACCCGTTTAATTTGCCAATTCGGCCATGCTGGGAGAGATGGATATGACGGTTTCGTTTATGCTGGTGTCATTAAAAAATTCTTTAAAAAATGCCAGAGGAACGTAAGCAACGCCGTTATGAACAGCCGTTTTCGCTTCGTTTTCGATTTCGCGGCTCATATTGATGACCTTCAGTTTTCCCTCAAAAATCACGTTTTCGGTTCCGTTATAGAGCGTTGCCTTTTGGATATATTTATCTTCTATGGTGATCGCGCCGGTTTGCGCGTTCCAATCGACTTTATACCCAAGCGCTTCGCCGATTTTTCTGAGCGGCACCATGAGCGAATTTCCGTCATAGTAGGGCAGGCAGGGTAAATCGCTTGTGCTGAGTTCTTCCTTTTCAAGACCGACGACGATCGTGAAAGCGGGATTCTCCGTAGGATCTCCGGCTTCTGCCGAAAGCGGAAGGATAAGGGAAAGAACGCCGGCAAAGAGCAGAACGGCTGCTATAAGCTTTTTCATGTTGAGAACACTCCTTTAAAAATATTTATTCCATGCTTTCGGCTGTGCCGATAAAAATCGGGAGATCGGTTTCGCAGTCAATCAGCATATAGACGAAGGGACGGTCCAAATGTACGGTTTTTTGTTCGGACGGCCCCATCAGAGCGCATTCATCGACGATTTCCACAGCCGTAGCCGCGCCGGCTTTTGTGCCTTGTTCATCTACGGCAATATAGGATTTGTGCAGAACGCGGCTGACGTACAAATTGCCGTCTGTTGAGCGGCCGATTCCCGAAAAGTCCGCCTTCGCATGGTCAAATGCGTCGGTCATGCCCATCGCTTTGAGAATTTCGCTCATTTCCGTACTGTAGGCGCAGTCAAATTTCGGAATGGCCGCGTTTACACTTGCGCGCGCAGCGCCGGAGAGCAGCGCACGCAGCTTTTTGCCGGTCAGTGCCGCGGTATAGTCGGCTATTGATATGCTTTCCTTCGGCAGCAGCGCGGCAAACGCGTATTTGCGTCCGGCATAGTATTTAATAAATCCGACGGTATCCTCGTCTTCAAGATACAGGTCTTCCTCAGAATACATCATTTGTACGTTCTGCGTTTGTCCGGCTTCTGTCGTAAAAATTCCGTCTTGAATCTGCGTCTCGTTATAGATCGTTTCCCACTGCGCATCAAAGGCAAGCGCGTTAATCAGATACATTACGGCGTCATTCGGAATCTGATCTAAGATGCTCGGAATCATGCCGTCCGTATGCTCGCTTACCCAGGCGTTGATGTCGTTTAAGGTATCGTCGTTGAACGGCGCTTTATAAATGCCCGCGCCGTACCGGTCCGCATTGGTCTGTAAAAAGTTTTCGTTTGGTGTAAAGGTGTTGTGATCCTTGAATCAGATTGAATTTGCAACGGTAAGCTTGTATCGATCGCCGGACGAGAGCGCGTCCATATATGCGCCGAGGTATTCGTTTAGCTTATCGACGGGAAGTCCGAGAAGCGTTTCCATTTGGGACAGCGTTTCTCCGTCTGCTCCGTTTGCGGTCATGGCAAGCGCACAAAGAACGGAAAACGGTGCAATCAGGGCATTTTCGCCGCCTTTTTGGCTTTCCCGGAATAATTGAACGGAAAAATCCATGATCGGGTCGGCCGCGCTTGCGTCCGCTTTGCCGTTGCCGTCGCCGCTTGCGCGGGGCGTTATGCCGGCCATCAGATTTACGGCCTGAGGCGCGGTTTTGGCATTGTCCGATTTTTTATCGGGATGGTTTGTATGGTCCGGCGTGCTTTGATTGCCGCAGCCGGTGAGAGACAAAAGCACGGGCGCCAGCAGTCCCAAACATAGAAAGGCGGCAATAAATTTTGTTCTCATTTTACAGATGTCCTTTCTGCGTTATTTGTCGGTGTGCGGCGGTTGATTATCCGATGCGTCTTTTTGCTGCTTTTGAAATTTCTTTCTGGAATGCTTGTAGCAGGAAAGAATAATCAGCAGAATAATCGCCAATATACCCAGATAGGGGAGCAGATAGAGCAGCGAGATCAGCAGTGTCTCCAAAAAAGCTCCGAAGTTCTCAATCGAACCGGAAAAGGCGTCTGCAATGCGCTCACCGAAGTTTTTCGGGGATGCGGGCGTATATTTTGTGACCTCTTCCAGCGTAATGTAGAAGGTTGCATAAGCGACGTCCGTATCAATGGTGCGCTGTGTATTTTCAAGCGCTTCGATTTTGTATTGAACGTCGGACAGGCGGGACTCGATTTGAAGCATGTCGGATACATTTTCGGCGGCTTCGAGCATTTCAAAGAGGCGTTCCTCCTGAATGCGGTAGGATTTCAGGCGGTTTTCATTGTCGTAATACCGCGCGGTGAGATTTTCCACATTGCTTTGGAGACGGGAGACGTTATAATCGGCGGAAAGACCGCCGAGAAAAGATTCGTAATTTTGTCTTGGAACCTTGACGGTCAGATTCAGCGTGCGCGTCCCCCGCGGATTGACGCCGCCGAGATTATAGGCGCTCTCTGAAATTACAATACCGCTTGCACCCGAAATGGATTGATGCAAAGCGTCCATTGAGGTTTCAAAGGTTTCGGTTTCCAGTGTAATATCGACTGTGTAAACCAACTTTTCCTCGGAAAGCACGGTGCCGACGTTATCACTTTGCATCGGTGCGACAGACAATTCATCGGCGGAATCCTGGATACCGTATTCCGGTTTGTACCCCTCGACGGCGGTCGTTTGAAAGACGGTTCCGTTACTTTCATAATATACATCACTGTCAAATTTTTCCGAACCGGAATACAGCATGTCGCTGTTTTTGGCTTCTCCGCAGGAGACCATGCCGAAGCACAGCAAAAGTGCAAAGACGAGACAAAAAAGTTTTTTCATAGCGCAGTACCTATCCCTTCTTAAAAATAAAAAATTTGGAAAGCACGTAATTCAGGATAACCACAAAAACAGCCAGTGAAATTTTAACGATATAGTCATTGAAACCGAAATGCTTAACGAACAGGGCAAAACCGCCGTTTTCCAAAATGCCGGAAAATATGCGCGCACCGAAAAAAGAGATTCCTTCGCGCACGAGCCCACGGCTTTTCGTCTCCTTGCTTTTGAATACAAATAATTTATTTGTGACAAATGCAAAAAGGACGGACACGGTCCAGGCGATCAGCTGCGAGACAAGCGCGTCTGCCGCGCAGACGTCGGCAAGCAGCGCATAGGTCAGAAAATTGACGGCGGTGGTCAGACCCCCGAAAAAAATATAGGAAATGATTTCACGGTATTTTTTGCAAATTTCTTTGATTTTTTCCATTTGCTCTTTAGTCGGTTAAAATCCGAAATATCCTCACTCAATTTTTTTTGCAGCTTCTTCTATTTCCGGCAGGCTCGCAATCAGATTCAGGGCGTCGAGCAGTGCGTTTGCACTCATGCCGGGCGGCAGGCCGAATGCCTGTGCCAAACGGTCGCGCTTTTGGGCGCTATTTTGCCCGCCGGAAAGTCCGAGCAGATAAAAATCCCGTTTTGTAATCTCCGCGTGTTTGTCGGCGCCATGATCCTCAAATGCGGAAAAAAGCGCGCGCAGGCAATCCGCGTCGATGCCCTCAACGCCGAGCGTCCCTTCTTTAGACGGAGCACGTTTGCGTTTTTCTTTGCCCTCGATGCGCGGAATGTAGAGGTTGTACACCTTTTCCGGCGGGAGCATGCTTTTGATGTGGGAGCGAATCACTTTCCCGGCGCCATCGCTGTCGCAGAGCACGATCACGCCGCGTTCGGAAAGCCGGCGGATAATCGCCTGTTTTTCTCGGCTGTTGAACAGCGAAAAGCCGCCGGTTGTGATAATTTTTGCGTCCAGTATGGATTCCAGCTTGATTTTATCGTATTTTCCCTCGACGATGACCGGCAGGGAAAGGCGTATTTTTTTACTCATAAGCGCGCCGCCTCGCAAACAAGCGCTTGCAGACGTCCGAAATCACTGCTTTCGCTTTTGATTTTCAGATCCGCATCCTGACAGATGGACAGGACGCTGCTGATTTTATCCAGCGAATGTTTGGCCGCGGCCGCTGCGTAGAGCTTTGCGCGGTATTCGTTCATTTTCAGTTGCTTTGCAATATCGGGTACGGACATGCCGCTGTCCAGACAGACACGGATGCGGTAAAGATCAATGTATGTTCCGTATATGCCGGCAAACGCGGCCGCCGGACGCGCATGGTTTTCTTCCATTCGGCAGAGAATTGCGAGCGCGCCGTCTGAATCGCCCGCAAGTACGGCGTTAGACAGACCGAACGGCTCCAGTTCGCCGTTTTCGCAGCAGACGGCATCGATATCCGCCCGACTCAGCAGATCTCGTTTTTGCGCGTGCAGATAAGCGCAGAGTTTTTCGATTTCGCCGGAAAGCGTCATCATATCGCTGCCCACAAGTTCAATCAGCGCGCGCAGTTCCGTATCGCCGGCCTGTATGGATTCGGTTTCAAAGTGCCGGAGCGCCCACGCCATAAGCTGCCGAAGCCCGGCGCGCGGGAAATAGGCGGTTTTCGCCGCCGCATCCAGCGATTTGAACAGCGCGGACGGGCGGCTGATTTTGCCTGCTTTGGCAATGCCGTAATCCAGCGCTCCGTTTGGCACGTTCATCAGAATGACCGCGTAGTCATAGCCTTTGGCTTCTTCGAGAAACTCGCAGAGCGCGGATGTTTCCTGCGCTTTTAATTCGTTAAAATTGAACTCGCAGAGTTCAATCAGCTTTTTCTCTTCAAAAATCGGCGGCGTGGCCAGCGCGTCCGCGGCCGCATCGGCGGAGAAGCTTTCCGGTGAGAAAAGAATATGGTTAAAAGGCGCGTACGGCGAGTCTTTGACAACGGTACGGCGGATTTCTCCGGCATAGTACCGTTTCAGGTAGTCTTCTTCGCCGAACAGCAGATAGGCGCCGCAGGGCGCTTTTGCTTCCTTTTTAATATCAATAGCAGCCATATTGACCTCAGTTTAAAATTGAAAGTTTCAGATTGGTTTTTTCGGTCAGCACGCCGCCCATTTCGACCAGATATTCTGCGGTGAGCGTGCCGCCGTCAAACGTGATGGCGTTGTTCATATGCAGGGTATTGACACAAAGTTCAATCGGGAAATAGGGCGTTTCATAGACGCAGAAATGCCGCCGTCCCGCCTCAAAGACAAGCGCGGTCGAAACCTCGCCCTCGCGAAGCAGGCTGACAAGCGTGGGATCGTTTTTGTCAAAACAGATGCGGGTGGTCGATCCCTCCATGCCGGTAATTTCGGATTCGTCGTATTGAATTTCGATGCTGTTATCCTGCTCGGAGACGATGCAGTCGGTGGTCAGCGTGGTGGTTTCGGCGGATTGCACCGGGCCGTCTGATGTGCGCTCACGGTCATCGAGTACGGAATTGCCATCCGCGTCGTATTGCAGAATGGTGGATATGATTTCGGCTTTGGCTGTTCGTTTTTTGATTTCTGACATTTTTTGATCCTCGCTTATTCTTCAGGTTAAATATAGCATATGTCCGCCTGAAAGTCAATCGCCGCCCGATTTCTCATAATTTGCCTTGTGTGGACGCCTCGGTTTTGTACGACACTACATATGATAACCGTTTCATCCTGTCTATGGAATTTGCGGCGCGTTTAAGAGATCAAACGGTGAATTTTGACATTGAGGTGCATGTATGAAAAAATTTTGTGTGGTTTTGCTTTTGTCCGCGGCACTCTGCGTCGGCGCCGGCGCTGCGGTTCCCAGAGAATACCTTGCAAAAGCGATTGCAGTCGGTACGTCGGGCGAGCCGTTTGTGGTCAAGGTCGCATACGGCGAAATGCTGATGCGCCGTATAGACAGTGCGCTTTTCCCCGATACGCTGCCGGCGCTGGTTTACGCAATGGAGCAGAGCGACGCCGTTCGGCGCGCGCTGCCCGGCGACGCCGATTTGTGCGCGGCGGATATTGCAATTCAAAATCTTGGGTTTGGCGGCGGCGCGCTGTACTTTTCAAAATGGAAAGACGTAGAAAACACGCCGCTTTCCATGCGAAGCGGCGTGCGTTTGTACGATTGGTTTTTCTATTCCTGAGATGAATCTTCTTTGGCCGGTTCCATATAGATCCGGCGGCGCAGGACATTGGCTTCGGTAATCCGGATGCGCATCGGCTGTCCGAGACGATATATCGTTTTGCCGCGGCCAAGCGTCCGCGCGTTTTCATCAAAAGAAAAGCCCTCGCCGATCCTTTCGATCGGAATCAGTCCCTCGCAGGTGTTTTCCAGTTCGCAGAAAAGACCGAACGGCGTTACGGAACTGATGACGGCGTCAAATACATTTCCGACTTCTTTTTGCATGTAGATGACTTTATATAAGTCCTCGATGTCCCGCTCGGCGGTCATGGCGCGCAGTTCGTTTTCGCTGGAGGCTTCGGCGCTGATCTTGGCAAAGCGCGCGTATTTCGAGACTGCGGCATTCGCGCCGTTTGCCATGGCATATTTTAAGATTCGATGGATCGAGAGATCCGGATAACGGCGAATCGGGGAAGTGAAGTGGCAGTAAAAAGCAAGTCCGAGGCCGAAATGATCGGCGCGCTTTTCGCTGTATTTGGCTTTCATTTGCGCGCGCAGCGTCACTCTGGAAACGACGCGCTCGATCCCTTTTTCGGCCGCTTCACGCAAAATGGGGGCGAATGCGGCGGTAGCCAGCTTTTTTTGCCGCAGGGGAAGAATGGATAGTCCCGCATTGTGTATAAAATTTTTATACGCAGTCAACTTTTCATCATCCGGCGCCTCGTGGATACGGAACACGCAGGGAAGCTGATGCGCGCACATATAGCGTGCGACCGCTTCGTTTGCCGTGAGCATAAACTGCTCGATCAGGCGTTCCGCGTCCCCCCGCTCGCGCCGTATGATGTCGATGGGCATCCCCTGTTCGTTCAGAACGAATTTCGCCTCGGCGCTTTCCAGTTCCAAAACACCGCGTATACTTGCCCGGTTTGCCAGCATTTTATAGAGCGGAAACATGGACAAAAGCTGCTTGTAGACCGGTTTGTATTTTTCATAATAGGGGGACTGCGTGTGATTTTTGAAAAGATCGTTTACTTCGCTGTAGATACCATGTACTTTTGAGCGTATAATCGTGTTTTCAATCTGACAGCCTGTAATCGCGCCGGTGTGATCCAGCGTAATCAGGGCGCTGAGCGCATATTTGTCTGTGTTTGCGTCGAGCGAGCATACGCCGTTTGACAGGCATTCGGGCAGCATCGGTACGACTTTATCGGTGAAATACACGCTCGTTCCGCGGGCAAAGGCTTCTTTGTCCACGGGCGTTCCGTATCGTACATAGTGGGATACGTCGGCAATATGCACGCCGAGCACATATCCGTCGCGCGTAACTTCCAGTGAAATCGCGTCGTCCAAATCTTTGGCGTCCGCGCCATCAATGGTAAAAATCACGCTGTCGCGCAGATCCAGCCGCCCGTTTTCGGAAAGCGGCTGCGCGGCGGCCTTTTCCGCTGTGCGGAGCACCTCTTCGGAAAATACGGTGCGAATGCCGTGTTCCAGCAGTACGGATTCGTAGTTGGCGCCGAGCGAGTCCGCCTCGCCGAGCACGCGGAGAATTTCTCCTTTCGGCATGCGCACGCCGTCGCCGTAATCGGTCAGGCGGCAGAGCACCTTGTCTCCGTCGCGGGCGTCGGCAGATTCGGCGACTTTTACGTCGAAGCAAAGGCGCGGATTGTCGGGACGTACACGATAGATCAGGTTTCCGCGCTTGGTGCGTCCGTATTCAAAATAGGTGCCGCAAAAGGTTTCGATCCCGCGTTGTTTGATTTCAACCACAACGCCCTCGGCGTGGTATTTACGATCGGGCTTCGGGGTTAGATCGCGTTTTTTCACATGTATGACAACGCGGTCGCCGCTTAAAGCGCCGCCGCAGTTTTTGGCGGGAATAAAGATGTCGTCGGTTAAATGAAATTGTTCATCGGCTTTTACAAAGCCGAATCCGCGCTCACTTGCCGAAAAAACGCCCTCAATGACCGCCGTGTGCGCGCCGGGCGCTGTTTTGCGGCTTTGATTTTCCAAAATATGCCGGATGCCGGTGTGTTTGTGTCCGGCTCGCTTTTTTGCAGAGCGGGGAAAACTGTTTTTTACATTCTTTTTTCGCATGAAACGAAATTACCTCGTTTGAGTGTGGCTGCGCCACTTTTTTATTTTCAGGTTTGGATATGATGTGCAGTAAAAGGGCATTCGGAATGTGACTGTTTCACGGTCATGGCGTGAATACCGGTTATAATAAAGGAATCCGCTTTTTAGTATAAACCAAAAGCGGATTCTGTAAACTTATGATTTGATTTATTCAGCTTCAGCCGAAGTCGTTGTGCTGTCGGTCGCGTCCGTGGTGGTTTCATGGTCGTGCTCGTCTTCGTCCTCAGCAGCGGTTGTTACAAGCCCCTCATAGCCCTCCGCGCCTGCAAGACCGAAATCTACGTTTGCGTTATAATTGACGTCGGGCTGGATAGCGTACATGGCGATAACGATCACAACAAAAACGACGGCGACCGCGGTGGTAGCGGTTGAAAGCATCTTATCTATCGCCTTGCCTTTGGTTTTCCCGAAAAATGTTTCTGCGCCGCCGGCAATCGTACCGGAAAGATTTTTTGCTTTACCGTGCTGCATCAATACGGCAATCACGAGAAAAACCGCGCAGACCAAAAGAATGATTCCCAATATCAGTTCAAAAGTACCCATGTCAGAGCTATCCTCCAAAATTTCAACGAAATTCATCTTATCGAATTATGCGGATGTACAAGCATATGCTTGCAACGCAAAATACATTTTAGCATATGGCGCACTAAAAAGCAATACAAATTTTAAAATTCTGCCAAAATATATTTTTAATACATAAACTTATGAAACAAAACGGTGTTTTTTTTGTATTGCCATATTCATATTGATATGCTACTATAATATATAAATATAGAATTATACAGACGGAGCGGTGGAATGAAAGAACAGTTCAGAAATCCGATTACCGAGAGCGGTCCGGATCCATTTGTTGTTTTTTTTGAAGAGAGATATTATTATGTGTACAGCGCGGCGGGCGGTTTGTACGTCAGCTGTGCGGAAAATATCCATAAACTGAAACGAGACGGCAAAAATGTGTTTATGCCGCCGGAGGGCACTATGTATTCAAAGGAATACTGGGCGCCTGAAATTCATCTGATCGACGGCAAATGGTATCTGTATGTCGCGGCGGATGACGGACAAAATGCAAATCATCGGATGTATGTGCTGGAATCGGAGAACGGCCGGCCGGACGGCAGCTATAAAATGCTCGGAAAAATCAGCGACCCGTCGGATTGCTGGGCGATCGACGGCACGGTGATGCACTATGGCGGCCGGCTTTATTTCGTTTGGTCGGGTTGGGAACACGCCGGCAACACCATGCAGAATCTTTATATTGCGCCTATGTCCTCGCCGACCGAGATTTCCGGTATGCGCGTGCGTATTTCCACGCCGGAGTATGACTGGGAATGCCGCGGCGCGGGGCCGACCAAGACCGGAAAAGAACTCCCCAAGGTGAACGAAGGGCCGCAGATTCTTTATAAAGACGATGCGGTACATATTATCTACTCCGCGAGCGGAAGCTGGTGCAGGCACTATTGCCTCGGACGCTTGACATTCCGCGGCGGCGATCCGCTGGATCCGAAATGCTGGAAAAAGCATGAGACCGCGGTATTTGGCGAAAACGAGGGCGCTTACGGCCCCGGACATTGTTCGTTTACAAAGAGTGTGGACGGCAGCGAGGACTTCATTGTTTACCATGCGCGCCTGGATGCTTCAGGCGGCTGGCAGGGGCGCGGTATGCGCGCGCAGCCGTTTACCTGGGACGGGGACGTTCCGGTTTTCGGATGTCCGGCTACACCGGATGAATGGGTAAAAATCCCGGTTTGATGGGACTTTGTATGATTTTGTAAAAAATAAATTGAATATAAGAGGGTAAGATTTTGAAGTACATACTGGAAAATGAACAACTGAAAGTCGCGGTGGCTACAAGAGGAGCCGAACTTCAGAGCTTGTATTCCAAGTCTCTGGAAAAAGAGTTTTTGTGGCAGCCCGGCGCGGAGATATGGAACGCGCACTCAATTCTTTTGTTCCCGAATCCGGGACGCATTGCGCATGACCGCACGATCATCGGCGGTAAAGAGTATCCGGCTACGATGCACGGTTTTGCTAAAGATATGGAGTTTACGGCTGCCGAGGCGACCGATACCCGTCTTGCTTTGGAACTGGCGGCAAATGAGGACACGCGCTTTTTCCTTCCGTATGCATTCTTGTTCCGTGTGATTTTTGAACTGAAAGGCGATCTTTTGGAGCAGCGTCTTGAGGTTGTCAATCAGGATAAGCAGACCATTTATTTTTCGCTCGGCGCACATCCCGGTTTTTATTGCCCGATCGATTTGTCCGAGAGCGGCGACGATTATGTGCTTCGGTTTGACCGCTCACAGGAGATTGATCTTTTGGAGAGCGAGGAGGGCACCCGTCTTTTGACCGGCAAAAAGACGCCGTTTACCAAGGGCGGCACCGATATTTTCGTCGGCGAGCATTTCTTTGACAACGGACCGATGCTGTTCGGCAATGTCAAGGCGGATACGATCACGCTGCTTTCCAAAAAATCGGGTCGTTTTGTTGAGATGGGCATCCGTGATTTCCCGTATATGTGTCTTTGGGGCGTCGGCGCAAAAATGCAGATTCTCTGCATTGAGCCTTGGTGCGGTATGAGCGATCTCACAAATACGGATCATGTTTGGGAAACCAAGCTCGGAATCGAGAAAGCGGAAGTGGGCGAAACTTTTGCCCGCACGCTGACCTATCGTGTTGGTTGAAAAAAGTATTGCAATTTAAAAAAGAATGTGGTATAACTAAAGGCAGGATGTCGCCTGCCTTCGGCGGAGGCGTTGGCTTTTGCCGGTGACGGGCGGTCTGTTGTCGAAGCGCTCTTGAAAAAGGGCGGTCCCTTATCGAATACCGAAGAATAAAGGCGCTGATGAAGTTTGCCGTGTCCGATAAAACGTATACAGAGAGAATCGTTTTGGCTGTAAGCGGTTTTGCGTTTGGACATGCGCGTTTCGCTTCGGAGCCGGCAGGGTGAAACAAAGTAGCCCGGTTCGGGTGCTCCCGTTACAGAGCGGTAAAGTGTCGGCTTTATGTCGGAATGCGGGTGGTACCGCGGATGTTGATCACAATGTCCGTCCCAGCGATTGGGGCGGACTTTTTTCGTTGTTCAAATTTTATAGTATATAGGAAATAGGAGGCGTTTTGAATTTGAAAGAAATGCTGGAAAAAATCAAAGCCGAAGCGGCGGCCAAGCTTGAGGCGGCCAATGCCGATATAGAGGCGATTCGTGTGCAGTATCTCGGAAAAAAGGGAGAACTGACCGGTGTGCTGCGCGGCATGGGGGCGCTCAGCGCGGAGGAGCGTCCGAAAATCGGTCAGTTGGCAAATGAAGTGCGCGCGTATATCGAACAGCGCATTGAGGACCGGCGCGCAGCGCAGGAAGCGGCGGCATTGCAGCAGCGGCTTGCGGGCGAGACGGTGGATGTCACCATGCCGGTAGAACCGATGGAGCACGGTGTGCGCCATCCGCTTTCGATTGTGCAGTCCGAGCTTGAAGATATTTTTATCGGTCTCGGCTTTGAAATTGCGGAGGGGCCGGAGGTTGAGTATGATTATTACAATTTCCAGGCGCTGAATATTCCCGAAAATCACCCGGCGCGGGACACGCAGGATACGTTCTATATTACGGATAAAATCCTGCTCCGTTCTCAAACTTCGCCCGTGCAGGTTCGCACCATGGAGAAAAAGCGTCCTCCGATCCGCGTGATTTCGCCCGGACGCGTATATCGTTCGGACGCTGTGGACGCCACGCATTCGCCGCTTTTCCATCAGCTTGAGGGACTTGTGGTGGATAAGGGCATTACCATGGGGGATTTGAAAGGGACGCTTGAACTGTTTGCGAAAAAGATGTTCGGCGAAGATACAAAAATCCGCTTCCGTCCGCATCATTTTCCGTTCACCGAACCCTCGGCGGAGGTGGATGTCTCCTGCTTTGTCTGCGGCGGCAAGGGCTGCGCGCTTTGCAAAGGAGAGGGATGGATCGAGATTCTCGGCGCGGGCATGGTGCATCCCAATGTGCTGCGCGGCTGTGACATTGATCCGGATGAATACAGCGGCTTTGCTTTCGGTATGGGAATCGAGCGCATCGTTATGCGCAAATACAACATTCATGACATGCGATTGCTCTATGAGAACGATGTTCGGTTCTTAGAGCAGTTCAGATAAGGAGGACGGACAGATGAATCTTTCAAGAAAATGGCTGTCTGACTTTGTTGACGTCCGGGATATATCAAATAAGGAGTACTGCGACCGCATGACGGCTACCGGTTCCAAGGTGGAGGGATTTACGGTACTCGGGGATGATATTGACAATGTGGTTGTCGGCAAAATCCTGAAAATTTCAAAGCATGAAAATTCCGATCATTTGCAGATTTGTTCGGTCGATGTCGGAGAATCGGCGCCCGTACAGATTGTGACCGGCGCGCAGAATATTTTTGAGGGCGCGGTGATTCCGGTCGCCAAGGCAAACTCGCATTTGCCGGGCGGCGTTACGATTAAACCCGGCAAGCTGCGCGGGGTGGAGTCAAACGGTATGCTCTGCTCCATCGGCGAGCTTGGACTGACGCTGCATGATATGCCGGACGCTGTCGAGGACGGTATCTGTATTTTAAATGATTCGTTCGGGGAGATGATCGGCCGGGATATTCGGGATGCGCTGATGCTTGCGGACGATGTCGTGGAGTTTGAAATCACGCCCAACCGTCCGGACTGCCTGTCCGTGATCGGTCTTGCCCGTGAGACAGCCGCTTCGTTTGGCCGTCCGGCGCACATTCCTGAACCGAAAGTGCAGGAGGCGGGCGGCAGCGTTGATACGTATATCAAGGTGAAAATCGACGCGCCCGAACTTTGTCCGCGTTATACGGCGCGCGTGGTGCGCGATGTAAAAATCGCGCCCTCTCCGCTTTGGCTGCGGATGCGCCTGCGGGCGGCCGGTGTTCGCCCGATTAACAATATTGTGGATATTACCAACTATGTTATGCTGGAATACGGCCAGCCGATGCATGCGTTTGACTATGCCTGCATAGACGGCAGCGCGATTACCGTGCGCCGTGCCGGAAAGGGCGAGGCGTTCCGTTCGCTGGACGGGAAGGATCATACGCTTGAGGACGGAATGCTGGTTATTGCGGACGATCACAAAGCGGTTGCGCTTGCCGGTGTGATGGGCGGCGAGAACTCTGAGATCACGTCCGATACCAAGACCGTTGTATTTGAATCGGCCTGCTTCAGCGGTCCGTCTGTCCGTGTCACTTCCAGAAAACTCGGTATGCGCACGGAGTCATCCGGACGCTTTGAAAAGGGACTTGACCGCGAAAATACCTATCCCGCGCTGGAGCGCGCCTGCGAGCTTGTCAATCTGCTCGGCGCTGGCGAAGTGGTCGGCGGTGTGGTAGATGTATATCCGGGCAAGCAGGAACGCACAGTACTCAAACTTGAGCCGGAGCGCATCAATCGTTTCCTCGGCATCAATGTCAGCGGCGAGTATATGCGGCAGGTGCTGACAAGCCTCTATTTCAAAGTGGACGGCGACCGCGTCGAGGTTCCGTCTTTCCGCGAGGATGTGGCCTGTATGAACGACCTTGCGGAAGAGGTTGTGCGGATTTACGGCTATAATGAGATTTGCTCCACGGGGATTTCGGGCAATATGACGCAGGGACAGCGCAATGCGCCGCAGCGCTTTGAATACGGCCTGCACAGCGTGCTTTGCGGCATGGGACTTGACGAGATCAATACATTCTCGTTTATCTCGCCGAAGTATTACGATAAAATCAATCTGCCGTCTGACAGCGGTTTGCGCAAGTCGGTTACAATTCTGAATCCGCTGGGTGAAGATACAAGCGTTATGCGTACAACGGCTCTGCCCTCGATGATGGAAGTGCTGGCGCGCAACGCCAATTTCTCCAACGAAAACGTCGGACTTTATGAAGTGGCGACTGTTTATATTCCCGCCGGTGCGGATACGCTTCCGGATGAGCGCAAAGTTTTGACGCTTGGGTTCTACGGAAAGGGCGATTTCTATACGCTCAAATCCATGTGTGAATCCGTGCTTGCGTATGCGCGCGTTTCTGCGGAGTATGTGCGGCAGACCGAAAATGTTTCCTATCATCCGGGACGCTGCGCGGAGCTTCGCACGGCGGACGGCGCGTATCTCGGCGTTTTGGGACAGATTCATCCGTCGGTCGCGGAAAATTACGGCATGGATACGCCGGTATATGTTGCACAAATGGATCTTCGGACGCTCTTTGAAAAACGCGGAGCGGAACCTGAGTATCGTCCGCTGCCGAAGTTCCCGTCATCTGCGCGTGATTTCTCCTTTGTCTGTGCGGAGGCCCTTGAAATCGGCGCGATTGAGAAAGCGATTCATTCAAGCGGCGTAAAGCTTTTGGAAAATGTTCGTCTTGTGGATGTTTATCGCGGCTTGCAGATCGGAGAGGGCAAAAAGAGCGTAACCTTCCGAATCACGCTGCGTGCTGCGGATCATACGCTTACGGTTGAAGAAGCGGATAAAGCAGCAAAGAAGATACTCGGCGCTCTGGAGCGCGCGCTCGGTATTACAATACGCCAGTAAAAAAAGATAAGCCCGCCGGCATTTTATTGCCGGCGGGCTTTCGTCTGTTGATAAAGTGAAAACTGCGAATACAATACGTTTACAAGGCGGACATGCGCCGCCTTGTAAACACCTTGCGGGCGTGACGGCGCGAATACACCTCCCGAAGGAGGACTCCTTTGTGGCGTCAGGACTCCTCCCGGCTACGCCGGGCCCCTCCTCACGCCTATACGCGCCCTATCGTCGAAAAACCTTGGTTTTTCGACGGTCTGAAGCGGTCTGGATACTTCCAGACCGCTTTCAAAATGCGCTTTTCAGATTTTAAAATGCACAGGCAGTCCCGCTTCCCGGCGATAGCGGATTTCACCCTCAATCAGCGGACGCAGGTAGTCCAGGCATTTATCGGTCACGTTGTTGCCGGAGGGGGTAATGAATGCGTCCGGCACGCGCCGCACTTTATTGGCCACCTCGCGGACATCCACGCTGTCAATGGTGATTTTATACCCGACCTTGCTCCGGTTAAAATTCATCATATGACCGCTGATACCGCGCAGGGCAAATTCGACCGCGCGCCGGCCGATTTGCACCGATTCCCGTATGTCCGTGCGGGAGGCGATATGCGAGGCGCAGCGCTGCGAGGTATTAAATTCGACCGCGCGCGTTTTGCAGCCGATTTCTTCACGCAGTGCAAGCGCAAGACAGGTACCGGTACCGGAAAGCTGCGTATGACCGAATGCGTCCGATTTGCGTCCGGGCAGACTCTCGCATACATAGCTTCCGTTAGAAAATTTAATGCCCTCGGAGACGGCGATGACTACGTTCGGATGCGCTTTGAGCGCTGTGCGCACGTCCGAAAAAAAACTGTTCATATCAAATTCGCGTTCGGGCAAATAGATGAAATCCGGGCAGCATCCGCCGGACAGGCGGGGCAGCGCGGCGGCGGCGGTCAGCCATCCGGCGTCCCGCCCCATGATTTCGGTGACTGTGACGGCTTTTGTCGTGTAGACGGCGCAGTCGCAGAGGATTTCCTTGACCGAGGTGGCTATGTACTTGGCCGCCGAACCGAAGCCGGGCGTGTGATCTGTGCCGAACAGATCGTTGTCGATGGTTTTCGGTACGCCGATCACGCGCATTTCATAGCCGACGCTTTCGGTATACTGCGAGAGCTTTTGCACGGTGTCCATCGAGTCGTTTCCGCCGATATAAAAGAAAAAACGAATGTCGTATTTCTTGAATATCTCCAGCATGTATTCAAACGGAAGCGGATTTTCAAGCGGATCCGGAAGCCTTTTGCGGCAGGACCCGAGCGCTGCCGCGGGGGTGGCCTCAAGGTCGGTGAAGCGCTGCTCACTGCTGAAGATCTTTCCGAGATCGACCAGCCGTTCCTCGCACAGCCCCTCGATGCCGTTGCGCATGCCGTAAATTTTGCCGATCGTGCCCTTTTCCGAGGCGGCGAGCGCCCCTCGGATTACGCCGGACAGCGTGGCGTTGATGGCAGCAGTCGGTCCCCCGGACTGTCCCACCACGGCGTTGCCGTAGAGTTTCTCCATTGTGAAATCTCCATTCTATTTTATTAACAGGAATAGTATACCATATTTGTTTTTGGCCGTCAATCTGCCGACCAAAAAGAGCGTGATTTTTTCAAGGGGGTATATGACCGAAGCGCGGATGCTTTTGTCGGATGCTCTTGACGGCGGCGTATGCTTATGATAAAGTAAGGTAGACTGTTTTGCGCGCGTTGCAGACTTACAGGAGGCAATAGATGCAGGAGATGAAAGAAAAGGATCCGGATGCTTTGATGCAGGCCGGTGCGCGGCTGGGACTCGGAGACTGTCCGTCCCGCAGCGCCGAAGTCGCGGGCGGCTGGATCAACCGCACATGGAAAGTAACCTATCCGCGTCCGAACGGCCGCTGTGAGACGTATATTCTCCAGCGGATCAACCGAAACGTGTTTCAAAATGCGCCGGCAGTGATGGAGAACATCGAAAAGGTTTCCGCGCACATTTTTTCAAAGCGCCCGGATACGGTCTTTCCGCGCTTTTGCCATGCACCCGACGGACGCAACTATTTTGAATCGCCGGACGGCGGTTTTTGGCGTGCCTATCGCTATATTGACGCGGAAACTTTCCTGTCGTGCCATGATTTGCAGGTGTTGTTTGAAGCCGGCGGCGCGCTCGGCGATTTTCAGGCGCATCTGTTGGATTTTGACGCGTCGTCTCTGCGGGAGACGATTCCCGGCTTTCACGATGCCGCGCGGTATTTGGAACGCTTGCTTGAGGCGAAAGCGGCGGATCCCCTCGGACGCGCGCGGGCGGTGCAGGCGGAATTTGCTTATCTTTGTTCCATGCGATCGGCCGCCGTGCGCCTTGGGGATGCGCGCGCCGCCGGACGTTTGCCGCTTCGCGTTACGCACAATGACACGAAGCTCAGCAATGTTCTGTTTGACCGCTGTACGCATAAACGTCTGACGCTGGTCGATCTGGATACGGTTATGCCCGGACTTGCCGCCTATGATTTCGGCGATATGGTGCGGTCTGCGGCGGCGACCGCGCCGGAGGATGCGGCAAATGCGTCGGATATGGCGCTTGATCTTGCCGGTTTTTCACAGATTGCCAAGGGGTATCTTGAGGCAGTGGGGGATGTTCTGACGGCGGACGAAAGACAGAGCCTTGCGTCCGGCGCGCTTGCGGCGACGCTGGAGACCGCCGTTCGCTTTTTGACGGATTATATAGAGGGAGACCGGTATTTCCGGATCCGGTATCCCGAACACAATTTGGTGCGCGCGCGCAGTCAGATTGCGCTTGCGCGTTCCATGGAGGCGCATTTTGCACAGATGCAGGGGATTATCTGTGCGCTTTCGGGCGGATAAAAGAGCAGGGGGAAGATGGAATGAAAATTGAACAGTATGAGAAAATCAATGTGCGTGGCGTGGATTTTTTGAACGTCACGCTCGGTGAGGCCGCCGAAATCGGGCGGCAAATGTTTTGCGGCGATTCTATTTGCGCCGTGTTTACACCGAATGCGGAAATCGTGCAGATGTGTATAGAGCAGCCGGCTTATTATGAACTGTATAACAGCGCCGATATGGTCGTGCCGGACGGCGCCGGTGTGGTAAAGGCCGCTAAAATTCTCGGCACCCCGCTCAAGGGCAAAGCGGCCGGGGTTGAGCTTGGCGAAAAAATGCTGGAATATTGCGCAAAAAGCGGAGACGGCGTGTTTTTTCTCGGTTCAAAACCCGGCGTGGCGGAGGAAGCGGCGCGCCGGATGTGTGAAAAATATCCGGGGCTTTGCATTTGCGGAACGAACGACGGTTATTTTCAGAAGTCGGGCGCGGAAAACGATGCGGTTGTGGAAAAAATCAACCAAAGCGGCGCGAAGCTGCTTTTTGTATGCCTCGGCGTACCCGTTCAGGAGGAGTGGATTCGGGACAACCGTACACGTCTTGAAACGGTTCGGATGTGCATGGCGCTGGGCGGAAGTCTGGACGTTTATGCAGGCGCGGTAAAGCGCGCGCCGAAAATTTTTATCCGTCTGTCGCTTGAGTGGCTGTACCGGCTTATAAAGGAACCGCGGCGGATCGGCCGTATGATGAAGCTGCCGAAATTTATTTTGGGGACGTATCGGGAAAAAGCGGCTTCCGGGCGGCGGCGCCGGTCATAATTCATGCACAAATTGTATAAAAAAAGTCCGGGTTTGGGCTATGCGCAAAAGGCTTTTCACAAAATTGATAAATTTTCATCAAGACACTTGTATAATTTCAAATTTGTGGTAAAATAAAATGCGGATAGTACTATGCTTATATCCTGATTGATTCATGCAAGACAAAAATTTATTTATATTTTGGAGGACTTTGAAATGGCAGTTAGAGTTGCAATTAACGGCTTTGGACGCATCGGTCGCCTTGCGTTCAGACAGATGTTCGGCGCAGAGGGGTACGAGATCGTCGCAATCAACGACTTGACCAGCCCAAAAATGCTGGCGCATCTTTTGAAATATGACACCGCGCAGGGCAGCTATGTTGCGGCCGGTCATACGGTAACCAGCAAGGAACCTGTTCTGGCCGAGGACGGCAAGACTGTGGTTACGCCCGGTTCTGTCACGGTAGACGGCAAGGAGATCACAATTTATGCAATGCCGAAAGCGGCGGAGCTTCCCTGGGGCAAGCTGGATGTAGACGTTGTACTGGAGTGCACGGGCTTCTACTGCTCCAAGGATAAAGCGCAGGCACACATTGATGCCGGCGCGAAGAAAGTTGTCATTTCGGCGCCTGCCGGAAAGGATCTCCCGACGATTGTTTACAGCGTAAATGAAAACACGCTGACGGCAGAGGATAAGATCATTTCCGCTGCTTCCTGCACGACGAACTGCCTGGCTCCGATGGCAAAGGCGCTCAACGACTATGCGCCGATTCAGAGCGGCATCATGACGACCGTACACGCATATACCGGCGACCAGATGATTCTGGACGGTCCGCACAGAAAGGGCGACCTTCGCCGTGCACGCGCGGGCGCGCAGAATATCGTTCCGAACTCCACCGGCGCTGCAAAAGCGATCGGTCTTGTTATTCCGGAACTCAACGGCAAACTGATCGGTTCCGCTCAGCGTGTTCCCGTTTGCACCGGTTCGACCACGATCCTGGTTGCGGTTGTAAAGGGAAAGGATGTCACGGTTGACAGTGTGAATGCCGCGATGAAAGCTGCTTCGTCTGAGTCGTTCGGCTACAACACGGATGAAATCGTTTCTTCCGACGTAATCGGTTCGCGCTACGGTTCGCTGTTTGATTCCACACAGACCATGGTTGCCAAGATCGACGACGACACCTATCAGGTTCAGGTTGTTTCGTGGTACGATAACGAGAACTCTTACACCAGC